>JAABUP010003956.1_pt1 | contig 25207 bp, 28 predicted proteins | sample 5559201 | NCBI WGS metagenome assembly JAABUP01 (sample SAMN10711887, study PRJNA513373) | rock metagenome | isolation source: Antarctica rocks | place: Antarctica
TCCCTTTTTGAATTGCAAGGATTGTGCTGCCAGCAGACCCTGCAGATGCACAATCTGGTGTTTTGCAAATAGACAGACAGACAGACAGACAGACAGACAGACAGACAGACAGTGTGTCTAAAAGCAGAAAGCAAGTTCACTGGCTGCAGCCATGAGTCAGGCTCTTGCTGCATGCATGCAGAGCACCACAATAAGCACAGCAAATCGACAAGCAAGTCACGGACAGAGAAACCGGCGGGTTGTTTGTGAGTGAAGCTTGGGCAGCATGTACTGACCGCGAGCAACGGGGTGCAACCATCCAATGCTGGTTGGGATCTGAAGTATGATCCAGGGGATCAAGCAAGGCCAGAGCCAGTGCCAGGGCCCATCCATGATCAGTTTGGGCTTTGGCTTGCTGTGCTTGTTCATGACTCGCCCACTATAGGCATGGACCAAGAACAACAGGAACAACTGCGCAAAGCCATAAACAGTTGATGATCTGACCTAAGCTGCACATGCGGGTCAGAATGCTTTACACAGTTGCTGAGCACTTGTCATGCACGCTAAGATTAGCATGTGACACACCCATTTGGAGCCTGATGCAACCTCAGGAAATGATCTGCAGCAATCCAGGGGCCGTCACATGCCACCAGCACAAGAAACATTGCACTGCGAAAGCGTGAGCCGTGCGTGTGCACACTGGCTTTGAATCACCCTGAAACAACTTTCCATGCTTGCACGCAGACCAGCAGCACAGGCAAACTTACCGAGTTCCAGCAAGTCCAGCGAGCCCAGCCACACCAGCTGACAACTCTGGAGTAGAACGCAAATGGTTTGCACAGAAGGTAGATGTTTGGAGCTATGTAACACATCAGATTGACTCCTTGCAATGCTGTCTCCGTGAGAAACAGAACTGTATGACGCTTGCGTTTTGGCAGCCTGCATTCACCATGCATAGATCAGCAGATCAGCGCGTATTCAACAGGGCAAACAGCAGCAGGTGTGTGTGCACAGAGTCATGATCATGCCAATATGTTGTGACATGAGCAATCACTTTCATCGCAAGTGAGCTGATGCAAATGGGCATTAGTTTTGTGCATCTGTGTCATTGTCTTCATGTGTTATCACACTGTGGCAAAAATATAGATTGATATGCAAATTTGTGAAGTCACTAATGCAAACATGAGAGGCAAGTTTGTGCACCATACATGCACACGACAAGCAGACCCATTTGCACACTACAACTATGCTGTCCTGAAACACAAGTAGGACAGAGGACTGACCAGACTTTCTGCTGCCTGCATGCTTGCCAAACGCGCCAGGCATGGATCACAAAGGTGACAGTGATGATAGTCAAGCATATCCCACCAACAACTATGTTGCAAATGAATGCTGTGTTGTGCTTAAACCGTCGAGTGCTGTCGTCCTGCACTAACGACATAAGTCAGTCCTACCGTGTCAAATGAAAAAGCAAAGCAGTGGCTGCATAAGGCAACATGTTACAGCCGCACACACTGCAAATGCAGACAAGCCCAGCATGCTTAGGCAACTAGGACATGCAGCGATTGTCACCTGTGTCATGATGTTGATGAATTGGACCAAAAGGATGATGAATCCAGCAAAGTGTGCAGCATGCACCACAAACATAGCAACCTGCATAGCAGGAGAAACGTGGTCAATGGGGTCAAAAAAATGAATTTGCATGCGATCAGCTGCACATTGATAACTGCTTGTACGCTTGCGCAGAGACTGACCCTTGTATCATAAGCGCTCATGAAGTCAAAGCGCAAAATGACTTCAGTGCCTGTGTCCACGTTTGACACAAACTTGGCTTGTACCCTTTGCGCCTCCAGACGAACCAGTTCGCTGACGGGGGCTACATTAGATGCAGAAATCAGGTCAGATGAATTACAAGGTTTTGCTTCATTTGGTTTAAGGCTTGCTTGAGAGTTCGGATCACTGTCTTTGCTCTGTCCAGCATACTGTTGAACAGCCTCGTGCTTAATGTGTCCTTCGCAATTGCTTTGCTGACTAGGAGTAACGTTACGCATGAGTCTCGAACAGTCAGCAGCCAAGACAGACTTCGGGCTGTCGTGAGTGGCTGAGGAGCTAGCACTTGAAGCTCCTGCACTTGCCGCTCCTGCACTCGACGCTGCTGCACTTGACGCTCCTACAAAGTCAACAACATTTGTATTGTTGTCGTTCAAGCATCCTTGTCTCGGGAGCATGCCTTGACGACAGTTTGCAGTGATCAGCAGGCAGATTATGAGTCATAGTATGACAAACGAGGGGGGCGTTTGAGTAAAATCCGCCCTGTGCTGCGCCCTGTGCTACGCTCTTTTGAAGCGAGTGTGGTCCACCATTATTCGCTCAATTTTCGGTCTTCACACTCACGACACTGAAGCAGTACATGCTTGTATAGACTTTCGCCCCCAAGGCGCCCAAGGTGGTGCATATCTGCATTAGCAAGTCCGTAGTGAGGGGTACAACACTTTCCGGCTAAAGCAGCCAGTGTGAGGCAAGTGAACTACAAGGCCGCCACCCCCAAAGATTATTCATCAGAAACCCAGGGCACCAATCGGAACTTTACGATCCCAAACTCTGGAATTTCCAAAGAGTGGTGCCGTTCACTTGCCTCTCGATTTCTCAGAGACAGCAGCATTTCTCAGTGCAGCCTCCCAGCCTTGTCTGCACGTTGGCTGCATAATGAATTATGCGCACCTTCATAAGGCATGAGAAGGGTACCCATGCTGTGGTTCGGGGTGTGCTGTTTGTTTTGCTGTGTACCCAGTCTGCATGCAGGCATGGCTGTTGCAGACAGCAAATTGACTCATGCTCTCGCCCATGGCTTGAGGACTTTGCTTAGCATCCCCAATCCAAATGCGCTGCATAGGGTCTGAGCAGAGCCATCGCAATCTGTAAGCCCCTTATATGGCTTGAGGATTACTTCTGTGCATACTACATACTATGCTATTAGCCTCTTCTGTAGCTTGAGGGTCTCTGACTCATGCACTCTCTCTCTCTGTTGAACCCGTCGAATTTAAGATGCTTTCTGATATGTGTGCATTTATCACATGCTGCAGTCAGGTCCTCAGCGTATGTCTTGTGTTTGATGTAGCAGCAAACATGCATACTGATTTTGCACTCAGGCATAATGCGGCAACTGTCTGTGGCTGACAGGTCGATGGGCGGTCAATGACACTGTTTGCTGCATGTATCTGGAACCTGTCTTGTGGAGGCACCACAAGGAAGGCTACTGTTAGAGTACTGGTACAGTTACAGTAACTGTACGTATAGACGTGGTGCAACAGTACAGAATAGTTTGCTGAGCCTTAGCAACCCAATTTATTTTGAATGGCATGCTTACATCCGCTCAGTCGTTCTATACACTTGTGCACTTAACGAACGTGCCTCGTATGTTCAACATAATGTCACCATGCATGGTGATGTGCGTTCCTCTTACTTATTACACAGTGCATTATACAGTCAGTCCTTGCCTGCGTGCAATGCTTGACGTACTTCACAAAGAACAGATGACGATAGCAAAAATAGCAATGCTGACTTCACATGTCTGTATATATTGTACATGAATGCACACCTACGTTCAGCATGCTCTGGGTGCACAGTCAGGAGAGACAACGTATCACCATGCGTCATCGTCTACCATCAACAATGAGAAAGTAATGTCACATATGTCACAGGAGAACACAGGCACACGGCTAAGCTAAACACTGGCAAATGAATGAAAGTATACTGTCTGCCCTGCAGAACAAAAAGAATTCTGTAAATCTTATGTCACATCTAGTCGAGCTCTGATAAGGTGCATATCAGAATGGGTCCAGACCTGTGTGAACACTGAACAAAACAATACTAACGGCACTACTTGCTGACCTACAGCTGCCCCTGTATAAGGACATGCTGCCTTACACAGAAGCCTGCAGAATTGAGCAGAGCAAAATTGCTGTCTCAGAACAACTGTGAGCCAAGCCTGGCTCCATCCTCATGCAAGACTGATCTAAGCAATCTTGATTCTTGTATCAAGGAGGTTTCGGGTTTAGGCAGCACATGCTCTCCCCATGTGAGCATGATCCAAAAGGAGATAGCTTTTCCCTGCTGCTTTTAGCATTCCCTCTGCCCATTCTTCCCCCAGCTAACCCCTTTTAGCAGGTGAAGCAGATGTGATATGGGGACACCTTAAGCAGTGTGACAGCATGCGTGCACCTTCTGGTTGCACAGCATATCAAACACTGGTGGCGCTGCTATGAAGACAACATATGGCATGAAGAGTCCTTGACTAGCCAACCATTGGCTCTTCAGCAGATGGTGCATCAGCAGCATCCTCCTCTGACTTCACTTCAAGCACCACATGCTGGTCTTCAGAGCACCACATGCTGGTCTTCAGCAGCTGTTGATGTCACCTCTGACTCAATGCTGTCGTGGTGCAAGTCATTCGGGTTGTTGTGGTGACTTGCCGGATGCAGCAGCCACCAGAATGGATTTCCACAGTGATTACAGTTGCACCCAGTATCGCTCTCGGCTTCATCTCTGGATCTGATCTTGTAGAAGCCTCTTGCCGGCAGATGGGAACCCGGCAAGCCTTGATCCTCTCTAGCGTCAGGACCCAACTGGGACAGGTGCCGCATCTCATCCAAATGCATGCCCATATGCTTCTGCAGAGTTCTCTGCAGCAGACAATTGTACCAAATTTGGAGCTCTGAGCTTGTGCTTGATGCAGTGGCAGACTACTGATAGACGCTCCAATGTGTGTATGTGTGTAATCAGGCAAAGCTCTGGACTTTTATGACAACACTAGGCAGTAGTTGTTCTGGATCATTCATGTGCTCACTTGTGCATATCTAAACACTTCCTGGCGCTTACAAGAAAGCTGCCATACATATGCATACAAAATCAACACAGGACAGTCAGTGCTGCTGATGCACCACTTCATCTTGTGCTCTGACAGGTGACAGGTGTTGCATGTTTGGGTGAAGCAAACAAACAAAACCATTAATGCTTGCCTGCATCCCTTCATGTCCCTCCACAAGCCTCACAATGCCCTCCATCCCATCTATGAACCCCTTGGGAGTAAACTGAGCCAGAATCACACTCAGGATAGCCTGATGATAGCTGGTCAGTAGGTGGTGATCCACCTTTTGACCTACACTTTGCACAACAACCACCTTGACCACCAAGTCCTGGGCTATCTGCCCCTGAGCTGATAGCATGCAGGCAACAAGTGAGCTGTAAGGATTTGTGCAAGCTTTCACAGGAAGGGATTTGTAGAAAAGAAAAGGAATGTAATGAGAAGCCAAGGATTATGCTAGGCTGCCCAAGGGGGAAGAAGTTTGTACGTACCCCCAATGCTTTGTTGGATTGAGGCTTCCATTGATGAGGGCGACACCATCAAACGGCCTTCGTTGTTCAGAATGATGCGTTTACCAGGCCGCTTGTACAACACCACAAACTTGCCACCCCTCGTAACAACATCCTGCATCAGAACAACAGTCAGCAAAACCTTTGAAGCTCTGTAGCAATGCCAGTTTTGTTTTGATGCTGTCATCACAGGCAAAGCTGCCTTCAGACTGATGTTGAGCTGGTAACAACATGCATTGCATCTTGACTGCTTGCTACATGCTAGAACTGCATCACCAGCCAGACATCCCTATATAGAACTGCATGTGACTCAGCAATTGATGATACCTGGTCATTGATGATGCTCCAGGTGTCGGGCACCACTCGGTTGTAGTCTGTAGCAAAGGCATGGTTGCCAGTCCTGGGGGCACCAAAGCTGTAGCACGTCACCTCCACATCCTGCTTGCCGCTGGCTTGCAGCTGCTTTCGGATGTCATAGGCTGCCAGCGTGGCAAGGGCACCGCCCAGGGAATGCCCTGTTTGCAACCAACAGGCAAATGCGTCGCATAGGAGCTCAAGCAATGATGATGATGACGGTAATGATGACAATAATAACAACAATATTAATAACGATGGTAATGATAATGATAACGATAATAATAATAATAATGATGATAATGATAATAAGCTCAAGCAATGTGCAACAACATGTCCTGATCTGGATGCCTAAGCCTCAATACAATGTGTTGCTCATGACACTGACTTGAACTGCCTGAGACAGTCAATCTGGGCCTTCAAAAAGGACGTCTGAAAGTTAGCAAAGATAGCCTGCCTGTGATCAAGATCTGAAGCTTGCCCGAAGCAGGCTTGCGGCTGTTAACCACTTCCATGGTTCGATTGACAACTTTATCATTGAAGGCACCAGCCAGCCAACTTCGCAAGAAGCCCACATGTACAAGGGGCCGAGAGAACATCCAGTTGTGACCCCTGACAGGGGGGTGGGCTACCCTCCAGGCCTGCACCATAGGCATACTTTCATGGGCAAACATCGTAGGCATTCTTCTAATGAGTGGAAACCATGAGCATGTTCATGAGCGCAACCCATAGGCACATTCTCATGAGTAGTATGCAGCATAGCAGCAATGGGAGCCGCAGCTACAGCATAACACGTTACCATGGTGACACAAGTGATGATTTGGGCGATTTGCACAACCCACACAACTTGCAGAGTTGCATGCAGATGGCTGCGTCAGCACAGCATGCACGCCTGTTGAGATGTGCCTGAGATGCACAGCCTGCCGAGAGTAGGCTGAGGTGGCTTACCTGAAGATCTGATAGAGCATTTGTCATGGAGGCTGTGCCCCTGAAGGCTAGTATAATGGTGCTGTCATTCCATCCCATCAAGCATCTGGTATCACGCTTCACCTCACAAAACAGCTCGCTGTCAGTCAGGTCATACATGCCCATGGCAAAAGCCAAGTCCAGGACAGTTTTCTGGGCTGTTGCTGGGGCTTTGCTTGTATCTGGCTGTTGTGATGTTTCCCGCTTTGATCGCTTGCGCTCAACCTTTGCCTGCAGCAAAGCAGTCAAAGTTTGTGATGTACGGGCTTGAAACAAATGATAGAAGAGTCATCACAAGTCTATGACGACACTCAAGCTTCGCTCTAAGATCAGGCTTGTCTGTACTCAAAGTCCAATCCAGCATGACTAATGGCTGTCTCAACTTGTAAACATGAAAAACAGTCTACAAAACTATGTGGCCAAGCAGTCATTGCACGGCGGCAATTTGTAATCCTTGAGGACAAAAGAGACTTGTCACCATCTGCTCGTTGAAACTGCTGTGACTGTGTCTCAACCAAACTGGTGGCTGCATGGGCTTGCTATGAGAATGATGAACTGCAATTATGCACTTAGTCTTACCCTTTGGTAATCATAAACCAGGCAGCTCCAGTACCACATTGCCATCATGGTCTCAAAGCAGAACATGGGCTGCTGGTTCAGGCTGCTGCCCTTTGGTACTGTCAGAGCACGAGCAGCCATCTTGATTGGCTTATCAGCCTCAGTCCATGCAAACTCTGACTCCCAAATCTGCAAGGCATGGTCATCTAGTTTGCATTTGCCTGCTTTCAGTCTGATCAGCAAGCAATGACTGCAACAGGAAGATTACATTTGCCTGCTTCCAGTCTGATCAGCAAGCAATGACTGCAACAGGAAGACCGGCACTCAGGAACCTGCTCATGCCTTTGTTGGTATATACTATACACAACCACAAGCTCTTTGGCATCCAGAAATGTCAAGGCATGTTGGAGAGACGCCCATCCCTCATTATCATGCTGAATTGAGAAATGCTTGGGCACAGCAGGAACCTGTCTCTTGATGCACAGATGTTTCAGGGAAGCAACTGTCCTGACCGCCGCGCTGGTCATTTGAACCCAAGGGCATCATGAGTTGTGTTTGTCACTTGGCTTGGTTTGACAAGTTGAGCTTCTAGCATGCAATGCAACACATGTGGACATCTGAGTCAAACTTCATTGAGACCCATTGATGATTCGTTGAACTTCTGTCATTAGGGGTACCAATGACAGGCCAAAAGTGCTCAGAAAGTTTGACAAGAGTTCCAGACTTACAGCAGGCAAAAGCAGTCACGCAAGAGCAATCACAGCAGACTGCAAATGGTGGATGGGGGGGTGGGAGGGGGGGGAAAGGAGTTTTGTACCCGCTTGGCTGCAGCATCATCCTGAGGGGTGTGGGGCATGCAGATGAAGCTCCACACAAACGCATTGGCCGTCATCACAATCTGCGCCATCACAAAGGGTGAATGTATAAGCATCTCATGACTGATGACTGAGGTGCTAATGGTTGCACCAGGGTCAGGAGCAAGCACAAATGCATAAGACAATGCCAGCAGGGTCTATTTGTAGTTGGATAGCAAGAAACAGTATGCCAAACGTAGCAACAGGCGGAGACAAGCATGATCACTCTCCAGGCTGCAGGTAGCCGAATTGAACACTGTCTGAAAAGTCAGAAGAACAGCATTTTCTGGTTCTTTTCAGCTTTTCGTTATGGTTTCTCCCTTGTATGAAAACAGACAGATGTTTGTTTGGTGTTACCTGCATGGGCATGATGCCCAAGCCCACAAATTCATAGCTGGCACAGCTGCCCAGGCGCACCAGCCAAAGCAAGACCAAACACAGACCAAAGAACAGCATGACCTCAATCCTCAACCGAAGCTGCAGGACAGCCAGTCAGTCAGTCAGAGAGGGATTGTGCAGTCGTCGGGACCAGCTAGCCCATTTGACTGAATTGCAGTCTTTCGTCAGAAATCCAAGCACTTGGCACAGAAGCCAAGGCATGTTCAAGCGCTCAACATGTACTGCGTCTTGGACTGCGCAATCAAGTTGTGCACTCATCATGGGTGATACTGTTCATGCAAGAGCAAAGAATGGAAGATGCTCAAGGCTGCGGCAGCAGTGAAATGCACATGCTGAGATGATGCTGCAGCTGCTCAACAGGGACGGCAAACAAGACGCAAATGTAGTGCACGAGTTCAACAACATGCAACAGTGTATCATGCAGGGTACAATGTGTTGGGCACTGATGCCAAGGAATTGTGATTGATTGCGTGCTGATCTTTTGAGCTCACCTGCAATCTGGTGAACACAGTTCCAACCTGAATCAGCCGGTATGACAGTTTCCTGTGCCTGCTCAGCTTCTGGAGAAGAAGAGTGCAGGTGGCTGCAAAGTAGACCATTGCTATCCCCACTGTCACGTCAATGGTGACCCGTGTCAACAAGTCTGGCTCGCAGTTGTCAAAGTAGATCCCTCTGACAAAAGCCTCCTCTTGTGAGCCAGCGCTTCTTGAAAGGGCTCCTGAAGATCCTGCACGTCACCATGTCAAAGAAGTCACACACACATGCACGCACGCACGCACGCACGCACACACACTCACTCACTGTACAGGGACACGTGTGAATCCAACAGGACTGAAGGTTTGACCGCGGATTTGAGGTGTGGTGCTTCTGGCAATCAGTGCCTTTGGCAATGTAATGAGCGCCTGTTGTGTTGAGTCAGGGAAAAGGGCATGAAGGTCAAAGTTGCAAAGGTTGCTGTGAAGCTGATCCAATCTGATGCAGCGTAACCAACATGTGTCATGGTTGATGCGCTCAACAGGGCTTCAGTCAGGGAGCTCCACAGGACCGTACTTACCTGACCCATGGGGCAGACACATATTGTTTGAACGAATGGATGGACAAATTTGATGAGTGAGTGAGTGAGTGAGTGAGTGAGCGAGCGAGTGAATGAGTGAGTGAGTGAGTGAGTGAGTGAGTGAGTGAGTGAGTGAGCACAAAACAACAAATGAATGGCTGTTTGAACATAATGCAGGCAAGCATTGCATGCAATGGCGCTGCTGCTGATGGTGTGGCGTGGTCCATGACAAACCAGCCTTGTGCCGTACAGCAGCAGACACAACTGCATATGAAGTTTTGGAGATCCATCCAGACGAAAAGGATCATTGGAAGACCTACCATAACCAACTGTATGGAGCCAGGAGATGCTCATCACAACCTGCATTGCAATCCAGGGCAATACGCAGGGCCAGTACTTGCGCCAGGGCCCCTCCAGCATTGTTCTGGGCTTGGGCTTCAGCTCCAGCATACGCCCGCCAAAGGCATGGGCCAGGAACAGCATGAACAACTGCAAACAGCCGCAAACCAGTTGGGTGCTGCCAGTGGACTTGGTGTGACTGAGCTGCTTTGGTGCTAGCCAGACAAGTCTGTGCGCTTGACAATGCAGCGTCGTACCTGAAACAGCACTTGCATATCTTTGACAGCACACTGTTGTGATTCACCATCAGGAGTAGAAGCACAAGTAGCAGGAGGTCCACCGTCAAAAGAAATTCACGTATGCTCAGCAGGCAACACCAATAACTCTAGGCACTCTTTTATACGATGCCACCAAAGCGCTGATTGGGTAAAAATTCATGCAGATCACACAATGAATGCTGCTTACTGTGTTCCAGCAGGTCCAGCGGAGCCAACCACACCAGTTGACAAGTATGGAGTAGAAGTGAGAAGGATTGCGCAGAAGGTAGACGTTTGGGATGATGTAACACACCAAGTTGATGCCCTGCACAGCTGCCTCGACCATGAAAAGGATTGTAAGGCGCTTGCGTGCAATAACCCTGCATGAACACAAGACTGCTCGCCACAGGTTTGTCATGTCCTGTGCATCAGCAGAATTGTGACTGTGCCGTGAAGCGAGGACTGCACACAGTGAGCCAGTGGCATACATTCGTGACACATGTGCATGAAATGACATTGAAAAACTGCTGTATGCTGGAACACTGCTGAATCCCAGCAGGACAATTACTTTTGACAGCAGCAGAAGCAGCTGGGAATTGGCACAGACACAACGAACTGCACTACAGTATCATGGCATGCAGCAAAAGTAACGGTGCTTGACAGAGTACTGACCAGACTTTGCGCTGCCTGCGTGCTTTGAGTAATCTGAACACATGGACTGCAAAGATGGCAATGATAAGACTCAGACACACGGCACCGACGGCTATGTTGCAAATGAATGTGGTACTGTGGTGAAAGCGCCGAGTGCTGTTATCCTGCAGCAACACAGGTCATGTGGACATCTTGCTGTACTGATTTACATGATCAACAGCACGCCTCCACACAAATTAGCTGGGATATTGCTACAGCGAAGAAGCCACTGCAGATGCCATTATCACATTTCAAGTTGGCAAATTATCAATGCAGGTTTCAAGGAAAGAAGTCTGTGTGAAATTACCTTGGTCATGATGTTGATGAACTGGACTAGGAGAACAATAAAACCAGCAAAGGTTGCAGCATACACTGACAACATTGCAACCTGCACCACAGTTGCATAAGCAACTCAATGTATCAAACATGATTGTGGTGTTCAAACAGGGGATCTTTGTCAATGTGTATGCTGATTTTAGCCATGCATCAGCTCACCCTGGTGTCGCGACTGTTCATGAAGTCAAAGCGCAAACTGACTTGGGTGCTTGGGTTCACGCTTGACGCGAACCTGGCTTGCACTCTTTCTGATTCTAGGCGAACACGCTCGCTGATGACATCCTTATCACGTTCAGGCAGCAGATTATCCGGTTCACCGAGTACTGCTGCGCGCTGTTCCTTGCTCGCTCGATCAGCGTTTTTACGGTGGTCAACGTCACAGTGGACTGCCTCATGCTGAACATCTCCATCAAGATCCAGTTGCTGATTGCCAGGCAGCACACTTCGAACAACGTTCGCATACTCAGAAGCAAGGACAGATCTGGGTTTCCAGGTTTCGAAGTCACGACGTGCGGTTGCAGAGCTGGGACGGGAGGCATGTAGATCACGCGCATCTCGGCCATCCCTCAGAGCCGACGGCCCTGGCCCTGGGAGCATAGCTGGAACTATGTGCGCGTTCTAGCATAATAAGCACACTGTGAGTGTTTCAATACATGGCTGAAGTGACTCTGTGACGGCTTCCGTGTGCCATCCTGATCCCGTAGCGTGAAATCTCCGTATGTTGTAAGTATCCTTTGCTCTGCCTCTCATCAGCTGTAGTAGTCAATTTGAAGCTCGTGGAATAAAGATCTACTAAAAATGCAGGGCACTAGACGGAAGGTTGAGTTTCCAAACTCTGGAATAGACCGTAGAGCCGCATTATATTCACATACCTGTACTTGCTGGCAAGAGGTCCGAAGGTTGGCATTCTGACTTGGCCGGCACCTCACTCGTTGCTCAGGTTCGTAAACCTTCCTACTGTCTGTCTGACCTGTAACAGCAGTCTGTAAAAGCTGTGATGGCGTGCGCTTGCCAGCATATTGCTTGTTGACACTTGTCTAGACTTACAGCGACAGCCTGTCCATAGGTACTACTCAATGCACCATCTCAGCTGATGAGCAATTCAGGTGCGCAAGGGTTTTGTTCTATGCTGACTACAGCTGCATGTTCGGATTTACCTCCTACTCACCTTCTCCGCTGTGGTGTCATCAGCCAAGGCCTGCTCAGGCAACTAGACTGACAATGCTGTATGTGCTTCAGGCAAGAGTCATGACAGGCGGCACTTCAGCGTTCATTTGTGAACTTCGTTCACATCATGATGGGCTCCAATGCACGTCTGTATCACACTGGCACCTGCCCCAGAAACTTGCAGCTCAGTCGTCCCTTGCGCCGGCCGTCCAACTCTCGTACACACAGCTCAGCAGAAGCAGCGTCCTTGCCACGATTTGCTGGCATTGATATAGTCAGTCCTCCTGATAGCCAGCAGCAGGCTGTTTCTAGGGAGTTTCAGCAGCTCGGCTTGTCTGAGAAGGCAACCAGCTCAATCCTCAAGAAACACCCAGCATATCTGAAATGGGATGTAGTACAGGATTTGCAGCCAGCCATTCAGCAGTGGCAAGACCAGCTTGGGCAGGACGTCGAAAGAGCTCTGCGGCGTGATGCACGTCTGCTGTGCTGCACTGCTGACAGACGTGAAGAGCACTATGCCTGGTTACTATCTATTGGGATTCAGGATCCTCAGAAGCTCATTGTCAGGGAGCCTAGAATCTTGCAATACAATTTGAAAGCGATGCAAGACAGAGTCAGTGCACTTGTCGCCACAGGCTACTCTTCACAGCAGGTAGCTGCTCTGCTTGAGCAACACCCTCGCATAATGCGCAAGAAAGAAGATGCGCTGCAGAAACAGCTTCTATTTGTTGCTGATGTTCTTGAGGTGCCTTTGACATCATCTGAGGTGCTTGATTTTGTGATGACAGTCGGTGCCACCTCCAACTTCTTCGCCAGCAATGTCAACACCCAGAGAGAAGGCTTGGCCTTTCTGAAGAAGATAGGTGTTTCTAACAAGAGAATGGCAAATGTTCTGAAACACAATGTGTGCCGCATGCCCCCTAGTGAAATGAAGCTTAGATGCCAACACCTGACTGCTAGACTTGGTATGAGCAGTCAGGATTTGACACGTATACTGGGCAATCAGCCAGAGGTGCTGAACCTTCAACCTGCACGAGTCGACATCAACCTGAAGCGGCTTGAGGATTTAGGATTCAGTGTTAGTCAAGTCCAAAGCATGGCTACCCGGCGGCCTACCTTGCTCACTGCCAACTGGGACACTGCATTGCAGAAGGAGAAATGGCACGTGCTGACAAATATTCTGTGTGTACCACTGGAAAGGTTGGTGCGTAATCCTGCCATCCTGGTTGCAGGCATGCAGTTAACTCTGCCTCGTTGGCAATTTCTTTGCCTTCTGGCAAATGCAGACCAGCTGAAGAGCTCCAAACCAATCGACGTTTTGTGCAACAGTATTTGTTACCCAGACAACAAGTTTGTTGACGCCCTGAACTGTACAGGCATGCATTTGGCATATGATGAATCTTTCAAGAAGGCTTGTTTGGCAAGCTATGTCCCTAAGTTTCTTGACAATTGAGTGATGTGTCAGACATGTTCCTTGGACTGATTACATTGAGTCGCAGATGCTGTTTATTGTATGTACTGTGTTGTGGCTGCATCACAATTGTGTTCATTGACAGGTACTGATGTAGCTGCTCAAGGTATGCAGGGTACTGACACCTTTCTTGACCTTAAATACCAGGACTGCCAGCTTTATTAACATTGAGGTATGTTGCATTCTCGATGTTTTGCTTCGCAGATATAGTATGAACTTGAGGACTGCATACATATGTGGCTAAATCCATAGGATTGCCTGAAGATGTCATTTTGCTCTGTCTGCCAGACTGTGATATGTTACACCTTTCTCAACATCAATGTCAGACCTTGACGGAGACGTGTATCTGAGATCCATATCTATCAAGGAAACTCCATTCAATGACACATGATGATAAGCTGTCTCTCCTGCATGCGCACCACGGGCTGGCCGGAAGCATGCTGAATACATTCACATACCTGAGAAAGTAGAGTATGAGGCTTCATGTCTGTCATCTAGTCACTGCCATTATCTCATGTACATCACAAGTACATGTAATGATCTTCTTCAGTTTCTGCACATTTGTGTGCAGATAGGACTGCAAATTTGAACACAAGGCAGACAGACGCTGATATATATACTGACCGTTACAGCGCAAATCAGTATGTAAGTAATCAGTAGCATCTTACATAAGATGATGTTGTATGACTTTGTTAAAAATTCTTCGCCCCGAGGGCTCTCGAGGGGATCCCGGAGGCCATGCCTGTCGGATCGCTTGGGACGACATGGCCGCTCAATGTACAGCGACAAAATTTGCTGGGATTTGACAACACATAAGTGTAGCCCAGCGACATCCACTCTATTGAGCTAAGCGTTGCGCGCTGCGCTGTCATGAAGCGCTAGCGGCTGAGCTTGACAAACGTCAAGCTTCAATATCTAGACATGATGTTCCAAAGGCGCACAGTCATTGCGCTCACATGCGTAACTATGTTTGTCACGTAAGTGATGGTCTCTGCGCAGTCTGCTCAGCTTCTGCTGCAGGGCCGGTTCGAGGGCGATGTTGATTTGCAAACTGGACTAGCAACGTTGCCGTTGTTGTTTTCGTGGCCCGCAAGCAGTGTTCACGCATCATTTACGGGCAGCTCAGTCAACGCAACTTTGTCAGCACCTGCGCCTGCAGTCAATTACAACGCGTACAGCCGGTTTGCTTTCTTCATTGACCAGCAACAGGTGGCTATCGAATCTACAACACCAAGTCAGGTGACCATCACATGGAGTGCCGCCGGCCTAGGACCAGGTGCACCTACGACTCTCCGGATCTGCAGAGCGTCAAGCTTCACTCGTTGTCAGGCATAATAAGTCTATCTTACGCAGGCCCCCACAACTTGACCATTACCAAATTGAGCGAAGCCACCTATGGCCAAGTTTCGTTGGATGCTTTGCAAGTGGCCCCGGAGGGCAGGTGAGCAACGACTATATATATATAGCCTATATAGCCAACATATTCACAAAACATACATATGTATGCGCATACATGTGCATGCCTGTGCATATGTTGCATGCCGCACCGGCATGTGTGCACGGCATCAAAATCATGATGTTGAAATGACTATGGGTCATGCGCCTGTGGCATCACAGTTTGTTCGCATGGCTTGGTTGGGTGTCTACCACTTGTATAGGCATGGCGTGTATAACATCTGCTGCTGTCCTGCATGAGCAACTGGCGCCTTGTAGCTTTCTGATGAGTGCTGCTGCAGTTTCTTGACACCAGCACTGCCGCAAGCATTCAGTACAGGCCGAAGAATCATGTTCTTAGGTGAGCAGTCTCAACAGCCATGAGCTGATTTTTATGCACATGCAATCACTGCAACTCTGCTGCAGAAGCTCTTGCAATGTTCAAGCTTCCTCTCAACTTCTTGAATGGCAGTGGTATGGTTGTAGGTGACTCATATACAGTGGGGTATGCCAATGAAGGAGGCACAACAAAGTGCAACATGACTGCGTGCAACCCTGTCACAGGAGTCTGCCTGCCTGAGGTTGACTCTCAAAACAATACGGCTTCTTGGGGTCCACTAACTGCTGCCAACTTCTCAGCTGACTACCAGGTCATTGCCTGGTCTGGTGCTGGCCTTGTGACAGATTCCAATCCTGAGGCTCTAGTTGCATTGCACCCAACTGTGCCACTCAGTATTGCAGAGGAAATTTATCCCCAAGACGTCAGCCTGTTGAGCCGGCAGGTTGCGGGAGTTAATGGCTCAGTGGTGTCCAACTACAGCAGCTGGGTGCCACAGGTGATTGCTGTTCACCACATTGCTCGACCAAGCACAGTGTTGCCAGGGCTGGAGTGTTTTGTTACGCCCGTGTTGGTGCTGGTCTGATAAAGCCATGTTTTGGTCGCTGCAACTGCATGCAGACTGCAAAGAGAGGCTGTGGCTGCTGTACATGTTCCATATTGTAGCAAAAGCACATTTAAAGTGTGCATTTGTTGGGCAATAATTGCCAGCTATTCTCACAATGAGTCCGAACAAGTTTGCTCACACATGCCGACATTGGTTGATATAGTGTGTGCTTGTCAATGCATGCAGGTGGTGATCTTAGCTGGAGGCACTAAAGACTTCCACACAGCCCCAACTCCTCTTGATGAGTGGGTTTCTGATGCAATTGAGCTTATCCAAAACGTAAGCACTGATCACATGTAGACCTGTTGTGTGTCTGCGAACTTAGCTTAAGCTTTACATTGCCATCACAAGCATGACAAAGTTGAGGTGCACAAGCACTCTCTTTGGCAATTGCATCAGTGTCACACAAACTGCCATGAAGTCTTTGGTCTGATGCATTAGGGTCATGACCAGCACGGTCACGGTTAAAATCAGTGGCGCCATATCACAGCAATTCATGCATACACAACAGCACAGGCTGTCATGTAAGTGGAAGTCATGTTGTTGTGTGGTTGTTACATCATGTATTCAGCTGCGAGCGCTCATTGCGAACTGTCTGCTCAAGACTGCTTCTTGACATGCAGATCAATGAGGACTTTGACAGTCCTGAGATCATTGTACAAGTCTACCCACAGGAGCAATTGCTTGAAGGTGTGCTCAACCAGAATGAGAGCACAACTTACCTGCAGTACATGAGTAGCCTGTACACAGCGGCCCAAATGGAAGGCATGATGAATGTGCATCTATTGCAGCTGAATGCTATTGACATGCCTCTGACCGGCTGGTGTGCATCTCACCCCAGCGCTGCAGCAGATGCCAACATTGCGGCTCAGCTGTCTGCATTCATTGAGGCTGTGCTGCCTGAATGGACCAGAACCGTATACCCTTTGAGTGTCCAAGTCTGAGTGACACATCAAGATGCTTGTGCAAGGCTTACAGCCGCAATGTCCAGATTGGGCTGCAGAGCAAAAGACCACTATGTTCTTATTATAAGTTTGTAATCTACTGATGAGTTTGCACAAGCTACATCAGTTTGTATAATTTTACACCATTCTTGATCAAGCTTGATCGGGCTGTGTGGCAAATTCAACTCGTGACAGTGCACTGTTTTGGGGACACTCTGGTGTTTGGTCCCAATGCTCAAACCAGGTCAAGTCAAGCTATGCATGTTTCACACAGCAATTGCAAGCAACAGCAGTACTGTGCCATCCTTGAACGTTAGGTAGCGTTTCCTGCTTTAATATAAGAACTTAAGGGTCTTATCTTGGGTGGGATGTCGAGAGGGAGTCTCTCAGAGACAGAAGAAGAACAAGGATTTTACCAGATCCTGCCAGCCAAGTTGGACACAGCCGACAACTTGTGCCAATCATGGCAATCATGTTCCTATCATGTGTTAATCATGTTTCAGCTAGACAGTCTACTATGTGTTGGAAAACCCCCATATGATCAGGCTGTGCGAAAATGACCTCATGGTGTCAGTGCTGCCTGTACAGATGTGAACAGGCTTGCGTACCGAGAATGCAAAGAAGCAAGGGCATTACGCTCAAAAAGCAAGTGCATCTCATCCCCCACAGCACCACCATTGCAAGCCGAGCACACCCTGTGAGCCCTAGCAACATGAGCTGCGCCAGCAAAACGTCCAGCAGCAACAAGCTACGGCCATCAAGCCTAAACTGCAGAAAGCGCTGCATGCGCCCACCAGAAACATGCATATGACACTAAAGCCTACGAAGGCTGTATGCATATGGCCTATACCACTGCTCATAACTACCTTTTCTGGAACACCTGTCAATACATACGTGATCAAGCAATGGTAACATGGCTACAGCACGTGACAGCTCTCTCTGTCACCAATAAATGTCATGCTGCGTCACTATGACACATGCATTCAAGGTTGATTCAAGCTTGCCTGTAGAAAGGACAGCAATAACGCATGTACAGCTGCAGCTCCAGCAAGTTCGAACTCTCACTCTGCAAACATGCATACACAGCTAGAGCTGCATTTGCTCAACCTGTTTGCTAGCTGAACGTAAAACTTATTCCACCCACCCACACCACACAGCAGTGCAAGCTTATTGTTTGCAATGGCATTGCTCAAGAGGACTGGTCATTGCATGACTTTCTTTTCCCCAGGCGCTGTAAACAAGGAATGTGCCTGCTGACATCAGCATATTTCTTCAAAACACCAGCAGTTTTGATTTGCACAGCCTCACCACCCTGTGGTTTTGATATCCCACCTGGGAGCAGCCACAAGGTTCTGGATCTGGCCACATCTAAAACCATGATTGCTCTCACCAGCATACAGCCCAGCAGACTCCAGGTGCTTGTTGATCCTGTGCCCAATGGAGATTGCCCTCATGGGAGCATCAGCAAAGCTTCTGGGATTGGCAGTGAGGGGACTGAAGAGGTAAGTGCTTGCCATTTGCCCGGCAGGAGATCTGTGCTGAGTGAAGCTAGAAGACTCAGCAAGGAAGCAACGCTGCCTATCCTCTGTGACTGTCAGAGTGAAAGGCCCTGGCCTCTGGCACTTGACTGTTTTGGTCCCATTGGGCCTCAGGGTCAGCTGGAAGACAGTTGCTGCTGTGCTGGATAGGCGTTGCAGCTGTCCTGTGGGTGTACATGTCTGTACTGGCTGGCCATCATGCAGGAAGAGGTCTGTGAAGCTAACTTTGCCACTATCGTGCCAATATCGTTACCCCTGAGAGGTCTTTCCCACATAAGCAATAGCAGCATGATGTCCATTTCTACCAACAGCTGTGCTGGCCCAGCTGTGCTGCTTTGCATATCATGGTCCAGGTAGTCCACCAGGTGACGGACCTTGCTGCTGTTGATTGGCACAGCTGACCATTGCAGGTAGCCTGAGCGCCTGCATCCTGTAATCTTTCCTGTACTGGGTCAGGTCAGTGGACACAATAGAGTTGCCAGTGCCGTTTGAGGGATCCCAATTCCCAACTCTGCCAATGAGCAGGAAGCCAGTGGACAGGTGTGACAAGCACCCACTGACTCCACTATGGGAAGCAATCATGCTCCCATCAGGTAGCATGGTGCCAGCATGATTGGGTAGCCAGTGACTCTCCATATACACCAGCAGGTCTGCGGAACTGTTTAGCCAATAGTTGCTGCTTCCCAGTTGTGCTGCATCCTAGAGTATGCACTGCCCAAGCTTTGCTGGTACATCACACGTGCTGATGCTTCTGCCGTTCGCTGACTGTGTGCGGGAGCCTTGCCAACGAAACATGCCATGTTTGTTGTCTGATCAGATTTGTCTGGTCAGGTGTCTAATTGTTGATGAATCAGGCCATCTTAATCGAGATGAGATAATGTGAAGATGCTAGTATTTGATGCTTGTGTGCCATCCTGTCATCATGGCAGGGGCGCAGACTCATATGAAGGCAACCTGCAAGTGCATGGGGTCTTTACTTATGTGTACATGTTGCCTAAACATGGTAGATTTGATCATTACAAGAATGCTCCTTGCTCAATATACTGTCACAGTACTGCCTGTCCTGTGGGGCAAAACTTTGCTCACCTGCCACCTGCACCTGCACCTGCTCCCCTACCGATGTCATCAGCTTCATGGAGCGTAGTTGGCTTGCCAAACATGGTGGAAGTGTCCTATCAGACGGCACCACAGTGGCTTCACCCAGTGGTGTGAATGTGTGCCTATCCAGCCTGTCCACAGGCTTCTCCCTGTTGGGAAGAGTAGGCAGCTGGAGCCCAGTCACTCCTCAGGGCAATCCTATACAATCAGCTGGGCTGCTGCATTGGCGCAAAGGGTACCGTCTGCAATCTTGGCGCAGAGGTTACAAGGAATCATCAGCTGTGCCTATGACCAGCAACAAAGCAAGCCAGTTGGTGGACTTGATTGACAGCCAGGCTGCTGCTGCTTCCAACACAATGGAGGTCTTTCTGTATCAGCGTGATGCTCTCATAGCATTGCTCATGTGGGAGAGCTGCCTTCGTGGCGTTGACTGCGGCAAGCTCAGGCTTCAAGACTTTTTCCTCCCCAGTGGTAGCTCAGCCCAGCTACCCTTGCCAGAGCCTCTATCAGCTGGTAGCCAGCTAGTCATTCGACCTAATGGCAGCAAGACAGTGAAAGGACGCAGAGCCGGTGCCATCTCCCTAGTCCACACAGGCAGTGATGTGCATTGCAGTCTGCCACGCTTGATGAGATACCTGGGAGCAAGAGCAGCTGCTGGCATGCCTGTGGGGCAGTTCCTCTTCAGTGCTTCCACCCGAAGCCACAATGGCTTTGTTGATGCTGCCTTCTGCTCCAGCAGCATAGGGAAGCGGCTGCACAAGCATCTAGTGGATGCTAGCCTCTTCAATGGCGAGAGCAATCATGGTTACAGCAGGGGCAGAATGCAAGAGTATGCTGCAGAGGGGATGGACAATGTTGCCATTGGCAAAGTTGCCCAGATCAAAAGTATTGCCATAGTTGAGCGCTATCTTGATGTCAGTAGGCATGAGGTGCGCCAGAGCCAAGCTGGGAAGCGCAGCTCTGAGGCTATGAACATGTGATTGCAAGCTCATGCATTAAAGGGTACTGTTTGTTATCCTTATGGGTAGGTGCAGCTCCCACCCACCCATCAGGATGTGGGTGGGTGGGAGCTGCAAAATTGCAGTCTCTAAGCTGCGCTAGTCCAGTTGTTGCTTGCAAGATGTGAGTAGCTGTTTGACTTTGGCCTGAAGTGGCGCTTTGCCTTCCGCATTTACATTACAGTAGTCACATAATCTCTACACGTGTCACGGTTCAATAATGCTAATTTTCCAAATCAAGTGACTAATGCCTCACATGAAAGCTGACGATGGCACGCATACTAGCCCTGAGCATTCCAATACATGCTGCAACTATCTGTCTACTCTAGTTATCACGCCGCTTTAGCAAAAGCGATCGCAGAGAGCTACTTCATCTAGCTCGGCCAGTCGTGTCGGGGACCAACTTCACGGTCTGTAAAGCTGCTGTTACTTTTGCTTGACAGGCCTTGCAGGTTGCCTGCTGTCGCCGCAGATGTTGACAGGTTGCTGCGTCTTATGAGCAGGCGTCCAGCAAGCCTTCAGTGCAGTGCTTGTTACCTTAAAACCTGCTGCTGCATACTTGTGCTCTTCTGGTTGAGCAGTCAAGCGTGTGCTGTGATGTATTGCCACCTTTAGTGCAAGGCTTAGAGGCTGGCACAATTCGGAGGTACGCTGTAACACTGCAGAACCTGGTGATGTGGGTACTTGCTTGCAAGTCTATGCTTTGACGGGATTGCTATTCTTGGCAGTGTGCCATACTGACTGTGACGCAATAAGTGTTACTGGAAGTAGTGTCAGCTGTTCTGTTCTGTTGAAGTTCCAGCTGCTATGCGGCATAGTCATGACGCCCTAAGCCTTTCAGTGCTTTGTACAGGACCTAGCTGCCACAAATCCAGGCATGAGCAGCACGTTGGAACACAAGGGGGCTGCCACTCAAATAGTCAAGAGCTTAGGCCTGCAACCAGATTTGCTCATAAGAGCTGTTGTCTTCGTTGCTGCGGATAGCCCATTGGGAAATGGCCTACGGGCTCTGGTTCTGCTGAGTAAGGATGATCCCGCACTCAAAGCACTGGTTGAAGCTTTCTTCAGAGAACACAGCACAGGTAGCATGTATGGTTTGCGTTCACACCAAGCAGTTGGTCTGATCATTGCAAGAAAGGTCTCGTCAAATATGCTACTGATTAGCTGCCATCAATCTCTTCAACAAGGTTGCAATACAATATTGCCTGTGACACTTACTATTTCAGGCGCTCATCGGCCTGTATGTGCAGGTGACCAACATCAGCTGCAACAAGATGTTGCAAATCTCAAGCTAGACTCCGAAAACCTGAAGATAGACTCCAAAAGGAGAGAAATTCGGCTGACCAAGATGCTTTCTTCTGCCTCGCAGAAGACTCAGTCAGAAAGAGAACTGGGCCAGGTATCCAAAACAGTCCTGGTGCAGGGTGACAAGAGCTGCAGATCTTGTGTGTCACACACGCTACATGTGCAGCATATGTGCATACAAGAGCATCATATGCACTCAACATGCATGTGAAATTGATCAATGTAGCTTAAGTTTTGACCTGTGACCCGTGTCATACATGACTGGTACAGTGCCCAATAGTGCAACGGCCGTGCTGCTACTGACTTGCTTGGCCTCATCTTGGTAGGTATACACACGTGGACGCTTACAGTAGCTTAGTTAAGAATGACTTGTTGAAACAGCACAGAGTTGTATGCAAAGTGTGGCAAAAGCAAATTTGTTTAAGAGCTGTGGTAAATGGCACCAATGCCTTGCACTCTGTTTTCGATGCCACCCTTGCACAGTCTATTCTTTTGTTTACAGATATATTACACCTCAGAGCCTGTCCGAGAGTTGCAACCAGGTACTTCACGACTGGAAGCGGGATGGGCATTTGCCATCCCAGGCACGCCGTCAAGGTAGGGGCTTGTTGAACAACGGTCTTCACCTCAGCATTGGACTCTTGTAACATTTTATGAAGCTGTTCATCAAGTCCAGTTGTTTGTCTATTGCATTAGTTACAAGCAAGAATGTTTGGTAAGCAGTACTACAGGACAGGCAGGCTGAGCAAGAAAGCATCAGTTGCTGATCACCATCTTGACCCTGTCTTCCAACCACCTTAAGACCATGAGATTTGCTTTGTGACTGCAATGGTGGAATTAGAGACTATTTTGCACTTTTGAGTTAGCAATGCTCACAGCTGAGTCAGGTTTGAGACAAAGAGCACCGAGTTGCCATTTGTCCATTTCAAGATGTTATTGGCGGTGTGTGACCTTTTCAAGCTGTATAGCACTCTCAGCTGGTTACTTAAATCACCAGCTGCAAAATCAAGGGAGCTTGAATGGGCATCATCTTGCTTTATGAGCAGGGTACCAAGATAGCCAGTTTGGGATAGAAAGATGGTAACTGGTTGCCCGCTTGTCATGAGATGTAGGCACCTGATTACTTTGTTTGAAATTGTGAATGGGCGCCAGTTGACATCTAATTGATGGTGATCATTTGTATCCACATTGTCCCCTGTGCACCACATACTCCTCAACCAATATCAGCAGCAGCTGTGTATCACACAGAACATCTACCTAAATTCCTACAAGCTGCAATGCTTTGGATCAACAGCTGTGCACACTTCCGAGAGCTCATGCAGGCGTGGACTCTTCTCCAAGCTCTGCCGAGGCAATGAGTGTCACCCTCAGCGACGTTGTACCTGCAAAGCCAGAGGAGGCAAAGCACATGCAGCCTCGAGTCATAGAGCTATTAGATTCAATAGCTCATGCAGTTCAATCACAACAAGTCCTGATGGATACGCACATGCGCAAGTATCTTCAGAGACCAATAGCCAAGATTGGTTGTTCAGGCATGGCCAGCACACTGTTGCAGTATGCTTGGTACCATGACTGCAGAGGTGTGCAAAAAGAAAGCTGGAGGTTTCCAAAGAAGCATGTGTTGAAAAACACAGTGGCATCTGGTGGGGCAGATGTTGCAAACCTGCTGCACAGGCTGCATCAGCTTGTTTGCTATCCAAGCAGCCTTTCACAACATTCAATATGATGCTGGAAGAAGGTTCCAAATGTCTGTTCCTGCCTGCCTGCTGCCCAAATGGTGTGCCAAGATCCTGAGGCTGGTTGGCTTCGTGTCGCCGCTCAAGACAGATTTAGAAGGCTATCTAAATCCATAGGTGCCTAGACCCAAGTACATGCTAGCCTGGCAAGGCCTAAATAGGAGAACCGCCCTGAGCCCCGGAAGTGGGTCAGCAGTATGTGATGCACAGGTGGATCCAGTACTCCTGACAGACAGCCGCTCAAGGCCTTGGAAGCGCTGGGTAGGACCGTATGGACCATAGAAGCCTACGGGAGAACTCACTGAATTCATCATGTGCCTTGCTCGCGCTATATTGATGGCAACACTAGGCAGCCTGTAACGGCTTGTACACGCGCCACGGACTGACGCACCGGAGTACTCCGTGGGGTACACGGTCGTGACGCGTAACAGGGTTGTTGGCTCTGCCCTGTTCTGCCAAAGGGGGTTTGTAATTTGCTATTTTAAATGTGACGCCTTTAAATTCCCTGACTTCTTCTTGCTCACAGGTCTCATGTGCGAAGACACACCTTTCTGCCTCAAAGCTATCCGTATAGCTTGCACCACGTCCAAGTAAGTTGACGAAGCCACCCAGGCGGTTCAGAGCGCAGCCAGCATAGCCCTCACTTTCATACTGCTGCCAGGGCATCAGGCACCAGCAGACTACGCCGTCACCTGGTGCAGTCGACCGCCATGCACCTTGCATACACTAGGTAGGGTTCTTTTTGCACCACAGAGCCTGATGTTTGCCAGCGGAAGCTCTCGTACAGCCTGCCTGACTGTTGTTTTTGAATTCTGCAGACGGTCAAGATCCTTTTGCCTGAAGGACAAATAGGCCATCTGGTGCATCCCAGACAGCTATTCTCTGTTTCACGTCGTGACCTGCAGCGGTGTCTTCGAGCCAGCGCAGGTGCGCCGGCTTTTGGCCTCATATGCATGCATGCCTTTGTGACTGTTGCTGGCCGCTTCGGGATTTTTCGGCTCGGCTGCACCTGACCGTTCGCTTTGGACACTGCACAGCTCACCTTCTTGTTGTCTGCACTTTGCAAGCGTGGCAGATGTGACCCACGTTAACGGCGAAGTCAACAGCTCTCTGCATTCAAGTTTCCGACAGCTACACATCCGTGCAGGTCGATAGCCCCGTCCCAGGGCCTGCTGCTTCATCCCACATCTCTACTGGAGGGCTGCAGCCAGCTTCTTGTCTGCCTGCTGACCTGGCTAACCCCACAGAGAAGGATCTAGCTGTTGGGAGCATGGCCTGATCTGGACAGGTGTGACCCAATTCAGGCTCTGTCACAACATTTAATATGCTCAGTACACCTTGCAATGCATGCTGTTTGATTGCATGGGTGCATCATTCAATGCTGCCCAAGTTTTGGTAGGCAACAATTTCTGG
>JAABUP010003957.1_pt1 | contig 25195 bp, 27 predicted proteins | sample 5559201 | NCBI WGS metagenome assembly JAABUP01 (sample SAMN10711887, study PRJNA513373) | rock metagenome | isolation source: Antarctica rocks | place: Antarctica
CGCATCTCTTCTCCGGCTTTGGTGTTACAGCAGCTTCAGCAATGCTGAACAGGAAAAGCGCAACTTGCATGAAATTACTGAAGGGTGCATGACATCATGATACGTTCTGAAGAGGGGTAACAGTCAGAGACTGCCTACCCTACTGCAATACACCTGAACAGTAACAGTTTCAGTCAAGCTGAAGAATTAGCCCTAAGGAATCAGGCATGCATGAGTGGCGTCCAGGGGGCAAGCGCAGCAACAATTGAGTCTTCTTTGGTGCTGACTGGCACTGCAGTAAAAAGACTTAGTTTCTGGCTGTAACCTATGCAAACGTGTCCATTCGTGACAATTCAAAAGAATGTTGCAGCTGGCATCATTGTGAACATAAGCAGTTCTGTCTGGCACCAAATGAGCAACAGCGCCAATGTTTTTGCATCAGGGAACAGCAGCAGCAGTCAAGCGCCAACACGCACCTTCTTGAGAAGCAACAGGACGCTGCAGCACCGGCAGGCTCTTCTTCCTTCTGGCAGCAGCGCCTCGTCAGATTCCTCCCTGCTATCTCAGCAATCTGGAGTGAAATTTGGCAGGGCAGCCAGGGTTGGGGCCTTGGGGGTTGCTGCTGGGGGGGGCCCAGCACCACAGAGAGGTACAGTTGTGAAGGGTCTGCACAAACACATCAGCACCTTTGTACCTGTTGGCGATTTCAGATTGCTGTCTTGTGCCATGCTGTGCTGTGCTATGCTGTGCCATGCTGTGCTGTGCCATACTATGCTGTGCCATGCTGTGCTGTGCCATGCCATGCTATGCTGTGCCATGCCATGCCATGTCCATGTCCTCATTGATTTCAGAAGCAAAGACCAGCAAGTTCAAGTTGAGTGCCTCTCCATCTGGTTGCCAGGAAAGGCCAGCTCGAGCCACAGGCCTGTTGAGATGTTGAGGTGACTGTGTCTGATGTTGTGCTATCCCCAGGCTCACACCCACTCAGGTTCAGCCACAATAGCTGAGAAAGCATGAAATGTCAGCAAGGCAGAGAATCTTGCACTGTTATCTCAGACATTCCATCAGGCTTGAGACTCTGAGGAGCCAGCACAGTGTAGTGCTAGAGTTTCCTTGACAGTGTGCGCAACACTCAAAAGTGTCACGTAGTGGCGTTACATTGGTATACAATCCAGAGAACTGAACTAGTAGACATCTTGGCCAGGGGCCTGGTCTCATCCCTTAGGTAGGTTGTTTCAGTCTGATTCGTTGCAGAGCTCATCTTGGCATGTTGTGAGTGCAGGCAGTCAGGCAAGGCCACCACGACCACCTTCAGGCCGAATTCAGAAGCGCACTGCTGCTGGGGGAAGGCCCTCCTCTAGACCCAGCTCTAGAGGGCAGACGAAGCAGAGCTCAAAGGAGGGGACAGGCAACACCAAGCTGAGGCAGCTGGCGAGAAATCGGGCAGCTCAGGAATCAAAACGGCGCGGGGAATGATTTGAAGGCTGATGCATGCATCTGACTCCTTGGAGCATGCTAAGTACTCACTATTGTTGATGAGGCAAGCAGCAGGTCAAGGCACAGAAATTTGGGGGGTTTGGGTTACACTATCAAATCTTTCGAGACTCGTCCCTTTGAGCGAGGGAAGACCTGTACATGTAGCATAGAGTCTGGCAGTGTCGCAATCAACTAATTAGATTATAAGACGCCCAACAATTGACTTTGTCCTCGTTGGTTGCATGCATACGTTGCTTGGTCAGTCGTTGAATACAAACTGATCATTACATGTACTATTCACGTCTCAACATGTTGCTCAAACTGCACAAACTTCCAAGACTGAGGTGTGAGGCTTGTCTCGCGTGCACCATCCATCTGATCTGGTCAACAAGACCACTAGTAAAAGCTGTCAATCTTGCTAGTAGCAGCAATTTGTGCTTGCACAAGCATAGCATGGCAGCTACACTTAGCATCACACTTCACAGGTGTGACGAGGATAGTCAGCTGTACACAATATATATGGTTGATCTAAACACACTGAACCACACAGCGTGGTATCATATACAAGCAGCTGTTCCAAAAGCAAGTCACACCTGTTCATCAAATTTTCATAATAAACGAGCATGAGCTAATACTCACCTCACTCAACTTAAGTGTGAAGCTTCACACTCCTGCCAAAATGCAACAACTTCGCACACAGTAAATAGGTTCTTATTTTTGCACACAGCACCATCGCCAGACAGGTTGCAGACTTGAAAGCAATGCCTTCAAAGCAACGTAAGAGCTCACTGATTGGGGGGAGCAATTTTCAGCAGCTGTGGCACTCAGGTGTATACATGACTTGTCATGCACACATGTAAAACCAGGACGTCACAGTGATGAGGCTTTTGCACAAGTGCTTGGCTGCATCCTGCCAGAGCCCCTCATTGATAGGTTGCAAGCTGGCCCCATGGGTATACGTTGACCCACATCCTGTTTGTAGCTGTCATGCCAGCGCATATAGCAGCCATAGCATGTTGCAGCTTGGATGTTTCCTTGCACAGAAAGCCGCCATCTGCTGCCCAAGTCTGCCAAAGTCTGGCCAGACAGCCCTTGGCAACACTACTGCGCTTTGCTGCAGAACTCCCCTTTGCCTGGACGCGGCAGCTAGCTGCATTCATTGAGTTGCAACTGCAGCTGTCAAAAATCTAGTTCTGATTGTTACATGGCCTGTGCATGTCTTTCCATCGGCCAAGGCTGCAAGAAAGCTGAGTCTATCCTTTGTAGGCTGTCTTCGTGCTGCACCGTGGCAGCATATTCAACACTCCTGCAGTGGACGCCACTTTCAGACCAGCAAATACACAAGATCAACACGACTGCAGCTTGAAACCGTGTCTGCACATATTGCCGTCTGCAGTGCCTGACTATTGTGGGAGCAGTTAGATCTACTGAGTCAACGTAGCAAGTGCTCATAACAACCCCAGAGCCAGACAGGCGCTTTACCCGTCCGGATTGGTTATACATACTGCGTCGTGCATTTTGACTTGTCGATGCGTGAAGGGCTTCAGCCGTGACGAAAGCGCGTACTCCACGTTCTGCGTTGATCTGGTCGTTGTTTCAGGACGCACCTGTAGTCTAGCTGACAGGTATGGCAGCTGCTTCATGGCAGTGATGCATGATCGCAAGCAGCCTTTGGAACCGCACAGACCTGGGGCGCGCCTTGTAGGCGACTTTTCCGACGGACTTCGCAGATCCGCGCCACAGCCAGGTTGAGAAACAGCAACACGAAGATGGCTACCAGACCAGCGTACATGTACGTAAAGCCGCTCGCCATCTTTCGGCCAGACTGCGATTTATCGCGCTCACTAGCATTAACTAGCCTTACGACGGAATCATTGTAAGGTCAACGGAATCTTTTGCTGGCAAACATGAAAGCTAAATGTAGCGGCAACTGGTAAACCATTGCAAATTAGGGTTGCTCATCTGATTGGTGAAAAATCAAATCAATTTTCCATTTGGACACGGCCGTTCTTAATTCAAGGCACTGCTATTGCTCAGGGAGATGCATCTGCCAAATAGTACAATTTCTCGAGCAATTTCCCCACTTCAAATTAAGGATTTATCTGTTTCAATGGGTTTTGCAGGTTTGTGTTCGCCAAATCCTCCCAGAAACCGTCAACAATTTTTGTATCGGCTCATTCGGGCCCATTTCTGAAGAGCTGCGGACCGATATGTGCTATGCACACATGTACAGCGCAAATGGTTATGACTGGTCCAACCGGTCAGACCGTGGGCATTTGAGAAATATTTCGGTGGAGAAACCCGAGACGGAAACCCAGAATAGGCGTACGCAAAGAAGTCTGCATATGCATGCTAGGTGGGGGTCCTCCAACCCATTAACAACCCCTCCATAAATTGGGTTGGAGGTCAAGCCCTGGCAGGGTCTTAGTCAGCGGTCTTTTAGGTCATGGAGGGGTCTTTCGGGTTGGAGGTCTGTGGAGGTCAACGCAAATCTCCTGGAGGTCAACGCAAATTTCCTGGGCAGTTTTAGTCCTTCAGCTCAGCCCCTAGCTCGTGCGTCCTACCACTGATCCTTTGCTGTTTTGCAGTCTCGCAGGCAGGCAGCTGATTGCTCACCAAAGTTTTCAACTTTATACTTGATTGTTTTTATTTTCTTGAGGTACGATCAGGTTTCTCTGACACACGTGATCAGACTTGTTGGCTGGCCAAAGAGTTCATCATACCTGCAACCAGCTGGATTGACATGCGTTCAATTTTCATTCATTAATTTAAATTGCGTGCTAGATAGGATCAGGTCCCAGCCTAGGTACGTACAGACGCAATGAGCTTCCTCCAAGCGAGTCTGTCTTTGGCAAGTTTGTGCCACTTGTACAAAACCCCGAGAGCAGTCAGGTCCTTGTGCACCAATGTCCTCCAAGTGTCTCTGTGACTACCTCTGACGCCTGGTCCTAGCAATTGAGTCCTATAATTGTCTATCATCTCCACAGCTTAGCTGCAACAGTGCCTCTGGTCCAGCCGCTGTCTCTGTAGGCAACATCTAAAGCAGATTTGTGGATGCGAGGCTCATTGCTCGCTTCAATGCAGACCTGTACACACCCTGCCATGCCCAGTGCAACCTTTCACAATCACAACATTTTGATTTTGTAATGAACGGCTGCAACCAGCTGGACTGACACGCATTGAGTCCCATGATTGTCTGTCGTTTCCACAGTTTGACTGCAACAGTGACACTGCTCCAGCCGTTGTCTCTGCAGACAACATCTCATGCGGATTTGTGGATGCAAGGGTCATTGCTCGCTTCAATGCAAAGCTTGAAACACCCTGCCATGCCCAGTGCAACATTTCACAATCATAACATTTTGATTTAGTAGTAAACGGCTGCAACCAGCTGGACTGACATGCATTGAGTCCCATGATTGTCTGTCGTTTCCACAGTTTGACTGCAAGAGTGCCACTGGTCTAGCTGCTGTCTCTGCACGCACCATCTAATGCGGATTCGTGGATGCGAGGCTCATTGCTTGCTTCAATGTAGACATGTCCACACCCTGCCATACCCAATGGAACAATTCACAATCACAACCTTTTTACCTTTTTTTATAATGTTCATCACTTTTGCAACCAGCTGGACTGACATGCATTGAGTCCCATTGTTGTTTATCATTATCACAGCTTGGCTGCAACAGTGCCACTGGTCCAACCGCTGTCTCTGCAGGCAGCATCTAATGCGGAATTGTGGATGCAAGGCTCATTGCTCGCTTCAATGCAGACCTACACAAACCCTGCCATGCCCAGTGCAACATTTCATAAACACAATAGTTTTTGTAATTTTGAATAGTTCATCACGTATGCACCCAGCTGGGCTGACATGCATTGAGTCCCATTGTTGTGGTCTAGCTGTTGTCTCTGCACGCATCTTTTAATGCGGATTCGTGGATGGAAGGCTCATTGCTCGCTTCAATGCAGACCTACACGCACCCTGCCATGCCCAGTGCAACATGTCATAATCACAACAATTTTTCGAATTTCGAATAGTTCATCACGTCTGCAACCATTTGGACTGACATGCGTTGAGTTCCATGACCGTCTGTCATTTCCACAGCTTGAGTGCAATAGTGCCACTGGTCTAGCTGCTGTCTCTGCACGCAACATCTAATGCGGATTTGTGGATGCAAGGCTCATTGCTCGCTTCAATGCAGACCTACACACACCCTGTCATGCTCAGTGCAACAGTTCACAATCACGACATTTTGGTTTTTTTATAATCGGTTCATCACGTCTGCAACCAGCTGGACTGACATGCATTGAGTCCCATTGTTGTTTTTCATTTCCACAGCTTGGCTGCAACAGTGCCACTGGTCCAACCGCTGTCTCTGCAGGCAGCATCTCATGCGGAATTGTGGATGCAAGGCTCATTGCTCGCTTTAATGCAGACCTGCACACATCCTGCCATGCCCATTGCAATATGTCACAGTCACAACATTTTGATTGTATCCAAAAACGGTTCATTACGTGTCAAAGCACAGTTGCAAGTACTTACATGAACCAATCCGCTTTGTTACCACCATCGTTGGCGGCAAGTCGGCCCGCTGTCTCTGCCAACAACATCTAGTGCGGATATGTGGATGCAAGGCTCGTCGCTTGCTTCAACGCAGGCCTGCATACACCCTGCCAAGCCCGTTGCAGCATGGCACCGTCACAAAATGTTTATGTTTCCAAGGCTCATCACATCTGCAAGTCGGACGGGGTCAAAGCTTTTCTTGAGTGCCCGTTGTTTTGTCCAAACTTCTTTTTGAAGAACATTGATGACGTTGCTGTCCTTACTGTCCAGTTTGATGTTGTCGTTCTCAGGATTATCAAACACCGGCAGACGGGATTCGACATTCCTCTTCTTTTGGAACGGCAGAATCCCGCCTGCCAGTCTGTCAACCTGCACCATCACTTGCTCTTGCTCCATGACATTGACATTGTAGACACATCCCTGATTGACGTGTTGAGCCCAGATGTCTTCCCTTTTTTCTTGCCCACAGTGTAATTATACGACCACACAGGTCGGACACTTCAATCGACACCTCAAGACGCATCGAAAAAATGTTAGCACCGTGACTGAAACTTGCGCGCGCTGTGGAAGATCTTTCAAGGTCGGTGGCACAGGTTTGAGGCAGCACACGTCAAATTTCAGTTGCTTAGCAGCTCCCGAACTCCAGCCCTTTGAACACGATGGCTTTGAAGATGGGTCTTACACGCTGGGCCTGCAGAAGCTGCGGTGCCTCAGCAGCTACCTGCTGGTGCAACATGGGTTTGCTGACCCAGATATGACGCAGGTAGCACTAGCAACAGTGAAGTACCTCCATGTCAACTCAGCGTTTCCGCAGTGGCAAAATGTCCGGCCATGCCAATTTGATGCTGAGAAGCTTGTTGTCGTTGAAAAGAAGGACCAAAAGAATGTCTGGGTAGCCTATCCCAAAGAAAGTGTGCTCGAAGATCTGCAACGTGAAACTGCTGGAATCCTGCGGGGATTGCTCAACGCAGAGAAGCTCCCCAAGAAGCACTCAGACGAACTGGCCCGATTTGCAGAGTATGGTCTTCACACTGGAAAGCCACATTCATATGCTGCCATTTTCGTGAGACAACGACCTGAGCTTCAGAATCAGCGGCTGAAGACGCTGGAAGACATCCTGACGTTGCTTCAAAATGGTAAGTGGTGTGCGCATCACTTCCTATGTGGGTTCAGCGCTCAAACCAGTTGCTTGAAATGGCCCCATGAGCCATTGACTGTGTTGAAAAGTATGTCACTTGATGAAAGCCGTTAAATGCTCATGAGTACCGACTGTGGTGCATTGCAAGCCAAGCAGCAAAGTCAAGGTGCATGCATACTTGATGTGCGCATCACTTCCTATGTGGGTTCAGCGCTCAAACCAGTTGCTTGAAATGGCCCCATGAGCCATTGACTGTGTTGAACAGTATGTCACTTGATGAAAGCCGTTAAATGCTCATGAGTACTGACTGTGGTGCATTGCAAGCCAAGCAGCGAAGTCAAGGTGCATGCATACTTGATGACGAACATGCTGAGCAGTGCTTTGAAGAATAAAGTGTCTACGTGTAGCTTTTAGAGCCAATGATTGGCCGTCACGGTCTGCAGTTATGTATTGAATCGAATAGGAAGCCATGTATCCGAACGTTTGCCCTAGATTGCAAATAAGTGTAGATCCGATTATTGCGAAACCAAGCAATGACGACGTGAATATGTGCCACGCTAAGTTGATCATCTGTAATTTTTGAGCACTGAACTTGAGCACGACGATGACGAGCTGGATAAGCTGCGTTTGAATAAAACTGAAACATTACAAGCAAAGATGCTACACAACGCGTTTCAGGCATCCTACATGTCTGTACTGCAGGGAATAATGAGCCTGGCATCAACTAATTCGCTTTGAATTAGCAATGTAAAGACAGGGGCTGGAGCAGGCAAATTGTGTAGCAAGTGGTGAAATTGACTGTATCATTTGTCACCGGACTTGTGCATGGCAGTTTGAGATATGATGGGCTGCATATTTGAAATAAAATAAAACAATGCAAACAAAAGTGCTGCACAAGGCATTTTAGCCATCCTACAGGTGTATACTGCAGGGAGTCATGTGCCATGCATCCACAAATCCGCCTTCAACCGGCCATCTAAAGACAGCGACGGAAGCAGGCAAGTGTGCAATGGTGTGCGCTGTGACAAGTCTCGAAATTGACAGCCGAATATTTTGCCTTGACACTGGGCTTGACTGATGGTCCCTGCGGCTATAAGCTCAAACTATGTCAATGATCATCAATCAGTCTTGGTGCTGACTGATCAGCCTGCAAAACAATAGACAACCTTTCTCTTGTTGAAACGAGTGCCGGTCACCGGTTCTACGTTTGGCACCACTGGGATCTCGATCCAACCTCCAGTCCATGGGGAGTTCTTTTCCGTGCACAACTGTTTGGCAGCCTGAGACCCTTTCGTGTGCAGTGTCCAGCCTGCCACTTGGGATTGATATACCCAGCAGTATTTGACGCCTGGGACGATACACTTGTGCTTGTCCGAATGAAATATGTTATTGACGGCAGAAACCTTACAGGACTCGCCGGGCTTCCAACTGTGGAACTCAGGACAGTTCACATTGCAGCAAAAAAAGTACTTTACTGTCATTGCGTATGCCCAGCAAGACGCAAAGCTGACCCTCGTCCTGAGGGCTAGTCCTTCAGGGACGAATTTCATGAGAAAAAGGGCTATTATGCGCATGGCGAGGGGCTTGTCCTCGAAGAATAACATAGATTAAATACACAGCGAAGAGGTGAGTCAATGCTACCTCTCCCTTAGCTAGCCTTTCATGAATGCTTCTCTGGAAGCCGTGAATCAAGCTAGAGAAGCGACAGAAGACGCCTCACAAGGGTTGCCTTAGAGCATCGGAAAGCGCTGAGCTCTGCTGCTCAGCAAGGCATCCCTGAGGAGCCGTGCATACCTATCAGCCAAAAACGTTATTTTACTCCTTTACAGGTATATGATGGCCTGAGCGTTCGACAGCTTGAACGCGCAGCGACATCCTCTGACGGCCCTGGCAGCCCTGCTAGTATTTCGCCGGAGACAGCAGCTCTGACGACAGTGGTCACGACTCTGCCGAGGAAGATGATGTCTCTGATAAAGGCATCTTGTATATGTTCAGTGACGACTTCAGGCGTACCAGATGCACGCAAAACCACGTAGTGGGCAGCTACGCTCGCGAAGCACCTCTGCTACCATCAATGGAATGGCTGGAGGCGAGGCAGCCGGGCAACGACGGGCAGGAGGGTCTACAAGGGCCAAGCTGCTAGAAGACAAAAACCCCTCAGTGAGCCTTCCTGTGCCTCCACCATACACAGCAACAAGCTGCCATGCTGCTTTAGTCAGCTGAGCAGCGGTGTGCATTGGTGCAAGTCTACACACTGTTTATGTCAGCTCAGCTGCAACTTGTCAGCTCAGCTGCAACGGTAAACTCAGCTGTCAGCTCAGCTGCAACTTGTCAGCTCAGCTGCAACGGTAAACTCAGCTGTCAGCTCAGGTGCAACTTGTCAGCTCAGCTGCACTCCGTTAGTTGTGTAGACCCTCTGCCAAGCTTGAACAGCATGTTATCTCCAAAGAGTGCAGTGTGGGCTGTGTTCCTTGTAGCCACTAATCAAAGCAGGGTGCATGCTGTCACTGTGCATTGCATGAAACGCCCTGTCCAAGCAACCACATGCGTACCCAGCCTGAGCAACACCATGATATTGCAAGGTGTATTCGAGCATCCCATGAGGAATGAGCGGAAATGTCCACTAAACAGCATGCAAGTGTCACAACCTCGAACTCGGACACAAAAAGACGTTTGATCAAACGTTTCATGTCCGTTGCAACTCAAATGTAGTAGCTTGGTTATGCCTATACAGCTTGTGTACCTGTCTTGCATTGGCTGCAGCAGCAGTCTTTGCAGAGTATGCATCCTTGTACAGTCAGATACACTTGAGCAATATAAGCACCATCAGTATAATAATAATGATAATCATAATATCAACACTAGTCACACGCCCTCATACTGCAAAATCGTTACTCAAATCTCATACATGAGCAAGCACGATCAGACACAAGGGTCGAGGCAGTTTGATTTTTGACTGCAAGGCTGCTTTACCAACTTTGCTTTGCCAAAGACCAAGCCAGCTTCAATGATGCTTCAGTAGCCAACGTGCTGTCTGTATCAGTCTATAGTCTCCGGGATTTATCATTGCATACACTTGTGTTGCATTTGGCTGAAGCAAGTGTATGAAGATATACTGTACTCTATGCTGTGCCTCATGCACACAGTACCTTTAGAGTAGTGCATGCGTCTACTTGGTGGTCAAAATTTTGTTTCAGGCATATGGTGCTTGTGTCCATCTTGTGATGCTTGAAAGGATACTCATGACAGACATGGCCAGTGCATCATATGTTCAATCAGTCAGGGGAACTCCTGCTGCATCTTCTTTTGGACACGTGATCCAAGGATTAAATGAGAGTGGTGTATTACACTTGTTTATTGTGTACAAGTCTGTCTTGTTCTTTTTGCCTTCTAGCTTTGAAGTGCACACTGTGCATGACAATGATGTATCTCACATTGTTTATGTCATCTTGTCCACTTATCTGACAATCAAATCCGCTTCAGGGCTGGTCACACACTATTGTTTTTCATGGCATAAAGTACCTTTGCATGACAAGCGAGCAAGGTCGTTGCAATTCTTGCCTATTTTTCTCTTCTGGTGACTACAATGTCTGGAATGCATTACAGGAGACACCGTCGCAATCAAGAGGATGACTGGGAGAAGAGACGTCTGGCTGCTGTCAAGCGACTCAACAAGTCCAACGCAGGGGGCAGACAAACTCAGCCACAACCATGGACGCTGCAATACTACATGCTGGAATGGCATGAGCATGAGTGGAAGCTAAAACCATTGCAACATCCAGTGAAGAGCACACATGACCGCCTCAAGTATGCTGCTGAGCATGAGTGGAGCACCCTTGCCTTGCAGACACAGGTGTTTGTTTGTGTTTCTGGGCAGTCACACTGACATTCCTGTTGGTCTCAAAAGGAACATAAAGTTCACGTCTCAGTAGTATGACATGCTTCAAAAGCTCACTTGTTCCAATTGTGGCTACTGCACAAAGCAGATTGGACATTACAACAGGCATGTCAAGAAACCAGGGGGATGCAAGCGCAAGGAGATGGAGAATTGTGCTCATTGTCACAAGACTTTTGCAGTGAATGGCTCTGGGCTGAGAAAGCATGCTTGCTTAGCCACTGATCTGTTGCCATTCAATACGCGTCTTTCAGCTGATTGCACAAGACTTGTTGATGTGGCTTTGTTGCAGCTACAGAAGTTGAGTAAGTACCACCTCAAGCAGCTTGGATTTGCTGACTCAGACCCCTTGAATGTGGCTGTTGCCGCAATACGATATTTGCACCTCAATCCTGCACTTACACAGAGTCAGAACATCACACCTTGCCAACACAGTGCCAGCAAATTTGACATTGTGCAGCGCTGTTGCGGTGTTCTTGTGTGGGTTCCTTGGCCAAAGGATGATATCTTACCTGTCTTGCTGGATGAAGCTGCTGACATTGTTGAGGGACTCGCAGAAGCTGTGCCATCAAAGCTCCCAAAACGACAGGCAGGACACCTAAAAGCCTATGTGAACCATGTCTTGCGGCCATGCTGGAAGAGCAATCATCCAGAATATTATGAGGAGCTGTACAGAAGGCAACGCCCAAATCTGGTAGAGAACAGGGATGCTGTGTGTGCTGCTGTCACTGCACTCGAGTTCAAGTGATGCAGCGAACTGGGTTGCATGCATGGGTACAGTAGTGTGCATGTAGAGCTTGTTATCTTTAGTGGTGTGTGTGCTCGAATGTATATGTCATGTGTCAAATATGCAATCTTCAATTTCTGAGAGCACTGACATTGATTGTTGCGTGTTCAGGATCTTTCAGCCAGCTGAAATGAAATCTTTCAAATTTCTGGATATCCATTTCTTGTTGTTCAAAGGCTATCATGGATTTGTTTGCTTTGTTGCTTATCCATAATCAACTGTTGATGTCACCGTTCTGAGCCTGCACCTGCCAGCATTGCATGTGGGACACCTTTATATTCAATTATCAACTATTCAAAGGTTAGCCATATTGCTAATTGAACCATTTGGCTGTTGAGGGTTTTCAATCAACCTTTTTTGTGAAAAGAAAATAGGTTGATATTCATTTGGGATATGAACTATTTTACCGCTGATTCAGGGCCAGTATGGGCTTGTTTCTCTTGCAACGTATCCAATATCCACTGTGTCTGTCATTGATATGAGCAGTGAATCATCATGCACCTGCCGGCATTGTACGTGAGTCACATTTCCCAGAAATTCAGTTATTCAGTATCCCGCAACTTGCACGTTTCTAGTTGAGACAATTCTGTTGTTGCATGTTGAGGATTTTTCAACCAACCTTTTTTGTTAAAAGAAAATACATCGGATATTCCTTTTGGATATGAATATTTTACCGCTGATTCAGGGCCAGCATGGGCTTGTTTCTCTTGCAACGTATCCAATATCCACTGTGTCTGTCATTGATATGAGCAGTGAATCATCATGCACCTGCCGGCATTGTACGTGAGTCACATTTCCCAGAAATTCAGTTATTCAGTATCCCGCAACTTGCACGTTTCTAGTTGAGACCATTCTGTCATTGCATGTTGAGGATTTTCAACCAACTTTTTTTGTTAAAAGAAAATACATTGGATATTCCTTTTGGATATGAATATTTTACCGCTGAGTCAGGGCCAGTATGGGCTTGTTTCTCTTGCAACATATCCCATATCCCCTTTTTATGTAATGGATCTGAGTAGTGAATCAATATGCACCTGCCTGTGTAGCATGAAAGCTCCTGATGGCGTCTCCTGCCTCTTTGAGAAACTCTACCATGTCTTGGTACGGCTGTCTGTGGGGCATCTGTTCAAACAGCAATCCCAGTCGATCAATGAGCGGTGTCCCACGGTAGTCAGTTGCCATTGATGGCGCAAGAAGGGCTTGATAAGGGTAGCTTGGCAGATCTTCGTTCATAGGTTTGAATCTGGTCCAGGTCAGACCCAGGTCAGACCCAGGTCTGTTTGCCATATTTCTGATTTGACCATTTAGCTGTTGCAAGTTGAGGATTTTCAACCAACCTTTTTTGGAGGAAAAAAATTAATTGCATATTCAATTATGACATGTCAGATGTTGTGCCTGATCAAGGGCCAGTCTGGCTTCGTTTCTCTGGCAGCATATCCAATATTCACAGTGTTTCCCCTTGATCTGAGCAGTGCATCATCATGCACTTGCCAGCATTGTATGTGAATCACATTTTGCCAGATATTAAATCATTCAATATTCAGCAAGTTGTCATGCTTCTAGTTGAGACGATTCTGTCATTGCATGTTGAGGATTTTCAACCAACTTTTTTTGTGAAAAGAAAATGTATTGGATATTCAATTCTTTAATGAGATTCTGCTGCTGATCAAGGGCCAGCATGGGCTTGTTTCTCTTGCAACATATCCCATATCCCCTTTGTATGTAATTGATCTGAGTAGTGAATAGACATGCACCTGCCTGTGTAGCATAAAAGCACCTGATGGCACCTTCTGCCTCTTTGACAAACTCTACCATGTCTTGCTGCGGCTGTCTGTTGGAGTCGTTTGTCATGACCTATTTGTCTTCTCGACCCTGTGTCAAGTCATGGTACAAATGCTTCTTCAGATCTTCGTTCAAGCTAGCTGTTAGGGAAGGTTTCAATCTGGTCCAGGTCAGACTCGGGTCTGCAGCAATTTCTCAGTTGCAAAATGTCAGCTCTGGTGCACTTTGTCAGCTCAGCAGCCACTTGTCAAATCAGCTGTCAGCTCAGCTGTCGGCTCAATTGCACCCTGTTACCTCCTATGCACTTTGTCATCTCAGTTACAAGCTGTTAGCTGAGCTGTGATCGGTCTCCTATTTTGTAATCTGTGAGCTCGGCTGCAGTCTGTCAGCTCATCTGTTTTTTGTTCTTGACATTTATTTGTTAGCGAGGCTGCAAGTTGTCAGCTTGGCTGTGATATGTCAAGTCTGTCATACGTCAGCTCAGGTGCAATCCGTCAGCTCGGCTGCATGTTTTCCAGCTCAACTGTGGTTTGTCAGCTTGGCTGCAATTTGACAGGTCTGCTCAAACGCTGAAGTGTCCGCTCTTTGTATCAGCTGCCTGCAAAAACTACCTTTAAAGACGAAAGCTGCTTTTCTTGTAGCCTTGATCAAAGTAAAAATACATGCTGTCACTGTGCGTTGCGTTTACAATTTGAAATCGACTCTGTGCTTGGGACACATGTCCAGCCTTCTCCACGACATTCACGACACCATTCATGCAGACAGCTCCACCGCAGATGGCTACTCATGATGTAGAGGGTGAGCTGAGCTGGGCTCATCCAAGCATCAAGACGGCTGTCTGCAATGTTGCACCTGTGCAGTACACATCTCACATTGAGCTTTTGTAGTACAAAAAACGAAATGGTGTGTTAGGGCTGAGCAAATCTAGCGACTCGACTACACCCTGTGTGAATGCGGTTCTCCTTTTTGTTGCAAAATGTATACATCATTAGATATATATGCCCTTGATACAGGTTGACTTTCGTTCAAAGCCCTTGTAATCGAACCCAAGGTGCTGAATGCCTACAGATGTTAATATATCAGGAATTGTAATCTAAGTTTTGACATTGACATCCTATAGATTGGCGTCTGGCAACTGTGCTACCTCCCAAGTGTGGTCCAAGCCTCTGGGGTACCGGCTATGTGGTAATGGCATGGGGCATGCGTCAAGGCTGTGTATTCACATGACCACACCCTTGTCTGGTCATTCCTTCAAGATGCATAATAGGCTTTATCTGACCTGTGTTAGATGTCTACATTCTTTGCATCAGGCTCTTTAGCAATCCACTGATATTGCATTTGAGTAGTCGGACTGTGACACATCTCTTTTGCTAGCTGTTCTCTATCTCTGATAGACAGCTGACCAAAGGCTAGCATATGACTAATGTAACCGTGTCGTAACAAGGTCAAGGTGCAAGGCTTGCCAAATAAGCTTTGCAAGGTGCGGCGGGCCCACATGGCGAATCCACTGTGGGTATAAGGTCTGCCACTTCTGCTCTCTACAAATAAATATTCTCGAGGGTGGTCCTTGAGCGACGCCCTGAGCTCAGTTGTGAGCTTATCGCCTAGTGAACGGCTATACAGTTTTGGGTTTTCGCGATTTTGTGTTTTGAACTCCCTCAAAATGAGAACGCCCGGTGCTTTTCTATCATAAGGAAGCAAGATTTCGTTGGGAGTGATCTGCTGCAAAAGGGCTTGCCTTGCGGATTCGTCATCACACTCCAGTTTCCTTATAGCACATGCATGAAGATCATTTCTAAGAGGGGGTATACAGCCCCCATAACAACTGAGAAGCAGTCGTTCTTTAGACCCCACAAGGAGCCTTTTTCTGACTCGCTGCAGCTCGGGATAACTTACGAACCCTGCACGCTGCCTGTCTGTAGGAACGTTATCTTTTGCTCGGTCACGAAGCACGCCATCCAGCTTTTCATATTCTTTCAAGTACATCTCATAGCTCCCCTTCTCCTTCAATTTCAGATTCAAAATTTTGTACGCTCCAAGGATTGCGACAATCATGGTTCTCTGGGTCCCAATTTCATGGTAATTCTTCAGAATCCAATCAAGCACGTTTTGTGGATGTTGGGCCAAGACAGGGATTAATGAGTTATTGCCTGCAGCCGCTGCAATAAGTGCGAGCCTTTTAGAGTACCCTGTTCGTGTCTCTTCACTGAGCCGATCAGTTTTTAGCACAGCTCTTATCACAGGGTCCACAGTCTTTGTCATGGAGTTGGGTCTTCCTGTACTCAGCTTGGATAATTTATTCGTTAGGCTCCAACTGGGAAACGAACAACGATGCTGATCTCCATTCAATCAGCCAAATCGGAGGGAGATTTACGTGAAATGCATTTTGCTGAGGTTGCATTCGTTACAATTGATTCGCTATATTATCATATAAGTTTTGGAATCTTGTCACGTCAAGAGGCGCCGACTTTGAATTGTACAATCCAAAAACAACATTACAAACAAGATATGTGAGATTGTGATCAAAATAACAAAGGACAAATGCCTTGAAGCAATTTCATCATATGGTGCAGATAGAAAGGTCAAATTTCGATGAGTGACATCGTGTTTGCCATGAAGCTGTGCAGTCTGTACCCAGTTGGAAACATAATTGTTTGGATCGTAACAAAGTAACTAATTTCCATATGTACAAACAAAGAGGGGCAGCTTTTCTTTTGAATGTATTACTGGGTTTGCGTTTATCAAAGGATGTATACGGGTGGAGTTGTTGCAGTTTCGAAAGGAGCACTTCAGATCGCATGCTTGGTGGCAGCGCATGTGCGCTGACATAATAGGGCTGGACTGACATATCACAGAGGAGCTACAGCTGAGCTGACAGACTGCGCATGAGCAGACTGTGTGCAGCCAAGCTGAGTATCTACAACTAAGACAAGGTGAAAAATTGTGAGTGGTCGTACATATGCAAATTGGAGTGCTGAGCTGCTTCTGTAACTGCCCTTATGACCCCTTGACTAGCTGCAACGGACCCAATATGTAAACAGAGGTCGTGAAAATTGTAGTGTGTGACGACTGTCTCTGACGTGAATATATGTCGAAAACATACAATATACAAGTAATTCTGACTTCAGGGCAGTATATCCTGAAGTTACAGGAATGGGATTGCTTTGGCAAGGGGCACTGCATCATTGTGTATTCAAGCTGCAGTGCAGCCACATGTTGTTTTGTAAATGCACAGCTTTTTCTTGTTGCATTCACAACATATTTATCTTACAGGTTTGTAAGGTACGTATGGGTCCCTCATCTTATTTTCTGGCCGGTGATGTCGTGAAAGACAACATAATCTTGATTGCGTATGCAAACTCTGGAGCCCAAGCTGCGGTTGTCATCAACAGACATGAATGGGACGCAAGCAAGCAGGTGATGATCCAGACGCGCCTGCCCGGTGATACACGCTTGACAATCGAGTCATTCAGGTGCAACGGATGCCGCGAACAAGGTTGGGAACTTGTCTCAATGGATCCCAGCCACGAAATGAGTGACCTTTGCTTGCTAGCCAAACAAGCCTTTGAGACTTATCTAACTGAACAGTGGATACCATGATTGACCATGTCATGCAGTCACATCAGTGACCATTTTGAGCATGGAGTCGTAATCGATGTTGGAACATGGATGGGCCCATGCTCGCGTACATATATGTGCTAGCAAAATGGCAAACTGAAAATTTGATGAGCCAGCATTAGCATGGTCTTGCATCAGAATATTCCTTCCAAATGCAGCAAACCCAGCACAACTTGTAGGAGCCAATTCACAAACAGCTTACTGCTGCAAAACATGCATCAACCAAACTCTGCAAATTTCTGAACAGCTAATTCGCTACCAAAGTGGAATAGATAGTCTGCGCAAAATACGAAACATCTAAGATATACGATACAGGCCAGCTAATGCCTTGCAAATCTGCAGCTTATTTGAGCAGAATTGGAGAATTTGGGACAATCATGAAAATATGATGTGTTTGTTGTCAATTTTGTGCCAATGGGGCTACCTCCAGACAGTATCAGTGCATCAGGAAGGATGTGCCATGCAACATGGCACTCTGGTTTTCTCACGAAATATGAACCTAGATGTATCCTTCTCAAGTTCTTCGTGGTGGCACCGGGCATGCAATTCATACAAAGTCAGTTTGCCAATTTGCTATCGCAAGCACACGTCAAGGAACAGTCTGCAGACATCAACTCACAATCGAACCGTTCTAAATGCTTCCGATGTTGCTGATTGGATGTATCATAAGCGAATACACGTCTTGTTGCGGGCTGGGTCCAGCAACAGTCCCCAGATATGAGGTCATAGCTGCACTATTGTAAATGCTGTGAGCTGGTGCACTGGCCAGATATTCATTTCTGCGCCTTCGTCAAGCAATAGTCAGCAGATGTGAGCTTGCTGAGATGATTCCACTGAAAGCCGGGACTTCATGTAAAGCCAGCTTGCCGTGAAAATTGTGTCACATCATGGTTTGGCACCATTTGATAGTGCATTTGCAAGGCGCAAACTCACAATTTGTGTTGAAAAGTACTTGAATGTTCGCAACTCAGCGAATGACTTGCGGGCAGAATCCGAAGTTAGACTGACTGTCCGATCAATTTCTTTTGCTGCATATTGCCCGGTGTAGTCAATTTGCATATAAAATTATTCTCAGAGATTTGTATATTGCGGCAGCGCTGCTCATTGACAATGCTTGCAATAGAATCTCACAGACAAGCATACCGGCAGCCTGAAGGGCACCAGAATTGACAGGTGAGCCATACACAGAAGGCGATTAGATCCATGCCAAAATCTGTGGACCCTGTAATAGAAGCAGTGCTGAAAACCTACCGCCTGAGCAAAGAGACGTTGGAGGGATGCTATGCCAAGGGAACATGGCAACGAAAATAAGAATGTTTGTTCTTAAACTGCATTGAGTTCACCAGCCCTGGCATCTTTGTGACTCAAATGTAATCAATTTGATTTTTGTGTATTCATAAGAAACTGTTTCAACTTTATTATTCTCATTGTGAGCACAAGAGCTTAGAAGGATTGGCGTTGAGCTCGGATCTGAACATTCTACTGTCCTTCATATGCCCAACCAGAGAGGGGGACCATTTAACGTCAACTTTATTGGAAATTTTGCATGTATCAAATGATACAACATTCTGGGATTCATCAAATTTGGTTCTAATAATGCTTTTTCACAAGGTTTTATGTCCACATGAAACAAGTTTCAATTTGACCTTTGCAAAGAAGTCAACATTTCAACCTGACGTTTCAACAATAGTGGTGCTCAGGATGTATTTCATGACAAAGTGTTATCATGTAGTGCAGGTAAGCTCCTATCGTTGAAGCTAAACTTGCAGCTGCAAGCACTCTTTGGGTGACTTTCTCAAAATGGTTTAGTCACAAGATGTGTTGAGCTGATAAACTCCCTGCCCAGCTGCTTCTACACCTTCTAATTTTTGGATGGCCGTGTAGAATCCCCCGTCATTGACAGAGTTATCATCAATCTCTTGCAGAATTTTCTTCACTGCTTCATCTTCTGTCATCGTCTTGATCGAAGCATCTGGGTCAGGTTCAAATTCCTCATTAGAATCAGCAGGATCGCCTCGGAAGTTCTTGATCAGGCAGGACAAGTACTGATGGCATGGTGTGAGGCGTTTCTCAATAAAGGTGTCTTGTCCACGGAGTATAGCTTGGATTATGGCCTCTCGGCTGGAGGCTTGTACAAGTGTCACATTTTCACTTGGCGGCCAAAGACCTTTGCTACTGGTGTTGATGATCTGGAACACAGACGTCTGTGTGCTTGACTCCATGCCTGCTCGTCAATGCACCTAAGTAGCGCCAAGGTCATTGTGGCCATCGATTTTGCAAATTTGCACAAAGGCGATAGTGCAGATGTGAAAATTGTCAATTCTTCTACTTGTTTCATTCCATGTTTTTGTCGAGGGCAGTCAAATTTGCTTTGCAATGAGCTTGTTAAGCGACATGCTGATCAAACATTGTTGACTGCCAGCAGCTGACTGAACATGGTTGCGACACAGATGACCCCATCTTGAGATAATATTGCAAAAGTTTACGATTACAAATTGTCAGTTGAGATTTTAGGATTTGCAAAAAGATTTCAGAAGAAGAATTGAACATTGCAGTTATAATCACCAATTTGTTGGATCTAAATTCATTAGCGAAATTTCTTATAGGTTTACAAATTTGTGTCACACGCGTTGATCCTACCTGACCCAAATGTATTCAACCTGCTGCAATTGCAAACAATAGAGTTCGTGTTGTGCTCAACGTCTGTCAAAAGCAATCAAAACCAAACCTTTCGTTGTTCATTTTGTGTGTTTGCTTTGGTATTTGAATTGTCTTGATTTTGGTAAGCAATGCTTGTCATCATCTGGTACTGGGATCGTAAATCCTGTCACATAACGTTGCCACATCATTTGTATTCTTGCTTGGACCATATATTATTAACACATTGTATTGGTACATTGGTTTCTCTCGGTTTCTTGAAAATTACATATGAAACCAGATGTAGTGGAAAAACGTTCTCCCAAATCTTGAAGTACTTTACGCAAGAAGGTGCAAATGCAAAGACAAAAATTGTGCGTAGAAATACAGAAAAGTAAAATGAGGTGTATGACTTCAATTTTTGTTCAAAAGGACAATTTGAAATATCAGTTCTCAACCGCCATTTTGCAAACGTGTTTTCAGGTGCTGATGATATTGCGATGATATAAGATTTGATACTGTCCAAAACAATTTTTTGGGGAAATGATGGCCTTTTAAACAAATATCACAACTATTTAGACATGTTGCCCCTGAGCAGTTGCGGCAGACAAGACATTGCACCCTAATGGATGCAGGAAAGCATAGCCCTTGTCAATGCACAGCAATGAATGAAATTGTCTAGTATTGCTGCCCAACATCGATGATGGTGATGATGTGACTTGCATTATCCAATCACGAGGGTTGTCCTAAAAAGCCTCCAGATCAGTGCAACATCACTGTGTCCCTGAACACGTCCTGAAAAATCGATGAAGTGATCCAGCGACTCTTGAGAAAGGCATCAGCATCATGGCTAGAACCAAGACAACCTTCAGGAGGGCGCGAGCACAAAGAGCTCGCAGAATGGGCACTCAGCCCCCTGCCACGCAATCTGCAGAGCTGCCTGCTGCTGCAGCAGCGATGCCTCCTCATGAACAGTGCCAAGATGAGGCAGTCACGCATCGTGTAGATGAGACAGTCACGCAGTGTGTAGATGAGGCAGTCACGCGGTGTGTAAATGAGACAGTCACGCAGTGTGTAGATGAGGCGGTCACGCAGTGCGCAGACGAGGCTGTCACGCAGTGCGTAGATGAGGCAGTCACGCATTGTGTAGATGAGACACCCTCTAATACTCCCACAAGCAAGCCAGCAGACATAGCCCTTGTTCTTGAGACGGTAGCTGTTCAACCAGTTTTGTCAAGCACACCACGCGCTGTGTCAGCACAACAGCAACACAAGAAGAAAAGAAAAGTCTCCAGTGCTGAGTAGAGTTGTTTATCAAGCAAGCCGGATCAACAGTAGTAACTGTACCTGTGATGCAGTGCTGCAGTAGTTCTGAAAGCACCCGCTGTTTTGCTTGGGCAAAGCAAGCTGCAAGGACCTCGACAATACTGCATCACGTTCATCTGCATGAGAGTATAGGCATGATCAGCAAACGCTCTGAACTGCCGCAGGTTTCAGCTGTTTGTCAGCGTCACCAATTTCCTGTGTGGTCCGTTTAGGGAACTATCCCTATACTTATTCTCTCATTCTCTACGTATTTTCTGCAGCTGTGATATGGCATGCTTGTGCAACTATAACTTGTGCTTCATAATTATCTATAGCTAAATCATTTGTTTAATCATTACGTTTTGTTTTTGCAAGCCTTGAATCAGAAGCACTGCACCACACATGCGCATGAGAGGCTGTGTATAGGTCTGCATCGCACTAGATGCTGCATGCAAAGACAACGGCTAGACCAAGCACCATTGCATTCAAGCTGTGAAAGTGACGGACAGTAATGAGACTCGACAAATGTGAATTACCGCAGTGCAGTTATTGACAGATGTGTTGAGCTGTCCTTTGAAAATCAGAGATATATAAATGGTTAGCGCTGCATCAGGCCTGGCAGGGTGTTTGAAGGTCTGCATTGAAGCGAGCAATGGGTCTTGCATCCACATTAGATGTTGTGTGTAGAGACAACGGCTAGATCAGTGGTAATGTTGCAGTCAAGTTGTGGAAATGATACACAATCATGGGACTCGATGCAAGTCAGTGTACCTAGCTGCAGATGTGATGAGCTGTACTTTGGAAAAACATAAAAACGGATTGATCGTGAATTGCTGCATCCAGCTTGGGAGGGTGTGCACAAGTCTGTATTGCAGCCTTTGCACAAATCCACATCAGATGCTGTGTGTAGAGACAACGCTAGACCAGTGGCACTGTGGAACTGATACAGAAACATGGGACTCAATGCAAGTCAGTGCACCTGGCTGCAGATGGGATGAGCTGTAATTTGGAAAAACCCAAAAGTATTAATTGTAAATTGCTGCATTGGGCATGGGAGGGCGTTTTCAGGCCTGTATTGCAGCGAGTGATGAGCCTTATATCCATAAATCCGCATCAGATGTTGTGTGCAGAGACAGCGGTTAGCCCAGTGGCACTGTTGCAGTCGAGCTGTTGAAATGAAACAGAATCATGGGATTCAATGCAAGTCAGTGCACCTGGCTGCAGATGTGATCAGCTGTACTTCGAAAAAAACCCCCAAAAAAATGATTGTGAAATGCTGCATTGGGCATGGGAGGGTGTTTAAAGGTCTGTATTGCAGCGAGTAATGAGTCTTATATCCACAAATCCACATCAGATGTTGTGTGCAGAGACAGCGGTTAGCCCAGTGGCACTGTTGCAGTCGAGCTGTTGAAATGATACAAAATCATGGGATTCAATGCAAGTCAGTGCACCTGGCCCCAGATGTGATGAGCAGCAATTTGAGAATGTCAAAATCATGGGATTGTGACATGCTATATCAGGCATGGGAGGCTGCAGAGAGGCCTGAATTGAAGCCAGCAACGAGCCTTGTATTTGTATATTCACCCTAGATGCATCTGGTAGAGACAACATCTGGACTTGCTTAGCAACTGTACCGCCAAGTATGATGGATATCAAAGCAGATTGGTTCCTGTAGCTATTGGTACTTGCAACTGTGCTTTGCGATAAACAAAATTATGAGCTTGACCTGCAAAGGAAACAAAAGGTTGTGGGCTTGGTTTGACCCATTTCCTGCAATAATGCTGAGGGACATCCTCAAAGAACAAAACAAAATGCCTCACCGGAGGAACTAAACCCTACGGGTCATCACACAAACAGTCCACAACAACGATCTGATGGACCATTTTGACCCAACAAGCTGACTGTGCCTGGTGGGTCATCATACAAACAGTCCACAACAAGGTTTTGATGGACCATTTGACACAGACAGGGTTGACTATGCCAAAAAGACATATGCCCCATGGATCATCATACTGACAGTCCGCAACAGCAATATAATGGAAGAATGTGAAGAAAAAAGTTCACTGTGCCCTAGGGGTCATCATGCAAACAGTCAACAACAACAATCTGATGGACCATTTTGACACAAACAGTGTTGACTGTGCCAGAAAGACCTAAGGCCCATGGATCATCATACTAACAGTCCGGAACAACAATCTTATGGACCAAATTGCCCCAAAAAGCTGACTGTGCCCTATGGGTCATGACGCAAACAGTCCACAGCAACAATTTGAAGGAGCAATTTGAATGAAATAGCTGACTGTGCCCAGTGGGTCATCGTACAAACAGTTCACAACAACAGTAATGAAGGAATGTGAAGAAAAAAGCCCACTGTGCCCTAAGGGTCATCATACAAACAGTCCACAACAAGGTTCCAATGGGCCATTGTGACATAAACAGGGTTGATTGTGCTGAAAAGACCTAAGGCCTATGGATCATCACACTAACAGTCCGCAACAACAATCTTAAGGAGCAAGTTGCCCCAAAAAGCTGACTGTGCAGGTTTCAGCTTTCAGGGTGTCATCGTTACAGTTGGCTTGGCACTTTTGTTGGTTCGCACAAGTCTGGCACCTTCATGCATGTGCTTCTGCTGAGATGCAGCTGCTGTAAGCGGCATCTGAGATGCGGCCTCTTAACAGGGTAAAAGCAAGCCAAAATTAAGCTCTGCTTCTAAGGCACAGAGTGTTCAGTCAGACCATCAAGCAAGCAGAAAGGCATAAAAAGGAAAAGAAACGCCAAGTACTTTTGCAGTTGCTTACAAGCAAGCCATGTTAAGCTGCGTCTCACTGTCTTAACGGTAGCAGGATCTTCCACTGCAGCCTACAGAGTCACAGCGACACTGCAGGACCTGCATTGCTTTTGGGCTGCTACCTGGTTCACCCTGCTGATGTTCAGACAAACAACTAGGCCCAAACCCAGCCTAGAGTGACGACACATACATCTGCGTGAGCTGATTGGCTTTGGCTACAAACATCCTGAATTGCCCAAGAGTGACAAGGGTCTCAGCTGTCAGAGAGTCGCCATCAGATTTGGCAGTCTTGTTGCTTTGCACCAATCTGGCACCTTCACGCATCTGCTGTAAGCTGAGCTGCAGCTGCTGTGCAATCTGCGATACTTGGTTGACTGCTGCATCCTCTGGAGCACCCAGGTTGATGAGAGACTCAATTAGTTCAGGCAGGTGTCTGTTCTTCTTGTGCAGAGAGGCATTGCGGCGACCAACCGCTAGTGACTTGTCAGCTTTGATGTCAATGAAGCGCTCTGCGATTGTCTTTCCAGCAGATCTCCACTCCCTCCAACCAAGCTCCACTGTGGAAATGCTTCCAGAGGTGTCATAAAGTATGGGTGACTGAATGAGTTGCCCTCTGAGGCCCTTGGCATCTGATGGCAGACAAGGAGCTGCTGCTGCTGCTGTGGGTAGTGCAGGTAAGGCAAGGACCAAATCAGCACTAGAGGTCTGCTCAGGCACAACAACGTTCATGGCTGTGAATTTTGCTGCTATCAGTCTTGCAACAGCCTCTGGGTCCCCGCAGAGGCTGTTCCCAGACAGCTGTTTCAGGCAGGCTTGCATCTCTGCCAGCATTTCTCCCATTGCCGGAGAGACATCCATAGCGTATTGCTGGTTTGCCTTGTCATGACTAGCTAAGACTCTGTCAGCAAAATCAGCATACTCCCTTGTCTGCATGATGGCTGCAACAGCTTGCAGGCTGTGCAAGACGTAATCCTCTCCATACCTGCAGGCCACATGAGCTGCACTTTCACTTATTCAGGGGCGGAGTGAATTATAAATGGTCCCCCAGGCACATTGGGATGGAAGTCTAAGGCATCAACCGCACTTTCAATATATTGATATTCAGTTGAGCTTTGGTGCTCCCATACCTTGATGTCTGCAATTATCAGTTTGACTGTGAAATCTTACCTTTGAGTTCGGAATGGTAGATTCTGCCAGAAGCAAATGCCAGAGTAAAGCACTACTTTGAGGAA
>JAABUP010003958.1_pt1 | contig 25192 bp, 28 predicted proteins | sample 5559201 | NCBI WGS metagenome assembly JAABUP01 (sample SAMN10711887, study PRJNA513373) | rock metagenome | isolation source: Antarctica rocks | place: Antarctica
AGCCTATCAAACTACTAGACTTTGGGTCACTCTGTATGACTCAAAGACACATTGTCTGATTCTGAGACAAGCTGTCTGGGTTTGAGACAGGTTGTCTGGGTGAGACCTACTGTCTGAGAATGAAAGTGCCAGAAAACAGTGCACCTTGTTTGTATCAGAGAGCATGCAAGCCTACTAGAAGCGTGTGATGGTTGTGACACCAGGCATGATGCATACATGTCAGTGGTCGAGCACACACACCTCCAATTTGAAAGCTGCCTCAGCAAAAGCTCCCACTACCTCCTGCCGCCGCTTCCACCCAAGATCTCCACCTTGCCTAGCTTTGTTTTCTGACATTTCACCAGCTACTGTGGCAAACTGTTCACCTGCAGCAATCCTTTGCTGGGCCTCCAGGATCTGCACAAAAATTCTGTTGCAGTCATTGCAAATCAGTCCTGGTCCAGCTGTGATTGACATGCCGCGACCTGCTGGTGCAGGTCTGGCTCGTATCAATGGTCACACTCATATGTCATTCTTTTGACATGTAGGCAGATACAGAAGCACAATATAGGGCCAGATATCTCGTTCTCTTGTGCCTTGAATGATCTCTGGAAAACATTGGTGCTGATGAACAACTTAAAGACAAAGTTGATAGCAGTATGCTCATCCATGGAGAGATGCGAGAGATTCAGCACTTGTGAAGCGCAAGGGCACAGATTTTGCATAGAAAGACAGCCATACCTTGCTCTGCTTCTCACACAGTATGTGCCTGACCTTCACAGAGTTAGCAGGCTTCAACTTTTTATCAGCAGCTACGCCTGTATCTCTGCAGCAGCAGGTGCACGATCAAAGTGGATCTTGAAGCTGCTTGCAGCGAAGTCAGAGTGTAGCCCGCTGAGCTCCGTACCAACTCCTACCCAGGTGCCTCTGATCCAGCACTCTTGCCTCCCTTGCTCTTGCCCTTGGCCATGCCTCAAATTGGCAACTCAGCTTAGCGCCTCACCTTGGCACCTCACCTTAGCACCTCGCAGCTCGTCCAGTCTGTAAGGCCCAGGATTGCAAAGCCCAGTCATGCGCGCTACGCACTGCTGGACATCTGCCAGACATCTGCCAAATATGTGCATGTGCATGTGCGTAGACACGCATCACGGAGATCGGACCCGTGTGTCTACCTCTAGCCGCACCTGCTGTTCTTCAAGCTAGAGATCAACGCATGCGTGCATGTGAACCTGAAAGCTGCGCAGTGTCTTAGCAGTGTAGTGAGCCTTGCAGAAAACCTGCAATACCTACTAAGCAGCCCCTCAGCGCGAAGACGGATCACACCTCACTTGTGCTGTTTGGGAGCTTTGCACCTTTTGCAGCATGCCAAAGGTGCAGCCCCCGGAGCTGAAGAATTTCATGGACAAGCGTCTTAGTGGTAGGTGATCCCGTCTTCGCCAGAGCCTTGCTTGCAAGAGCAGGGCTTGAGCACTGTACTGTTGGGTGCAGTTGCTCTCAACGCGAACAGACAAGTGACAGGCGTACTTCGAGGATTCGACCAGTTCATGAACATTGTTCTGGACAATACCGTTGACGAGAAGAGTCACACTGACATCGGCATGGTCGTGAGTATCTGACTAGCTGGTTAAACTGATACTTTGGCTGGCGCAAAGAACAACGCTCAGAGACTGTCTGGTGTTCAGGTCATTCGAGGAAACAGCATAGTAACAGTTGAGGTGTTGGAGCGATTGTGAGGGCAGCAACATTTATATTGATCAGCATTCAGACAGGCACACAGCTGCCTGCATATAAGGCTGTTTTGCCCGGCAGTCCCGTTTTTCCCTGGACCTAAGTCACTCCAGCAGTGCACAACATACTGGGGAAATTTCTTGAGACTGGCAGCAGCTGTCTTGCTTCTGGCACTCAGTCTTACCCATGGCAACCTTGTCCTGCTGTGTCAGCATTCAGCTAGATAGACCCACACGCAATGGCAGACCCACCTACACCTTCAGCTTTTCAGTCATGACTAGTACCACAATATGCCGATTGTTGTTCCAGTGAGAGATCAGACATGCTGCTCATGCTGCACACCCCTGCTGCTCTGAAGTATGCTGTAACAGATATACTTCTGACAATGAGCTGGCTAAGGCATTGTGTAGGCATTGTGACATGGTGCGACTTTCATCACACTCTCTGTATGCATGTCCATCGTCTGTCTCTGTCTGTCTCTAGCTCTGATACTGAGGCAATGCAAATACCTGAGGATGATCACAGGAGACATTTTATGCCTAAGTGATTGAACCCCAAAACGCATGGCTTGCGATGCACTAGTGCTGATGTGCTGAGCCTGGTGCATGCTTGCAAGAGACTGACATCTGTTTCTTGATTCTAAGTTTGAATTCAGGTGTCAAGTACAGACTTCACCATTGCATTGTGTACATATTGCCAGACGTGCAGAGCTTGTCTTATTGCGGAATTGTGAACTGAGCTTGTCAACCAGCCCAAGCAGTTAGGTAGACATATGAGGTTTATACATATATTACGTAATGTTTTGTGTACTCAAGTATACATAGAAGTAAGCTGAGGTATGTTTCAACATTCACTGCACTTATCACACGCTTTCAATTTGAGACATCATGCAACTTTAGCAGTACACTACTCCTCAAGATACTGAGCTAATGGTACTAGCATTCTAAGCAATGCAATGATGGTCAGCAACATCATAAACAATAATCCACACTGATATGGTGCAGCCATCATTCAGCAAGCACACTTCAACTCCAAATAATTTTCAAGCTGCCCAGTCATGTCAAACTCAATTGAAAAGGTTTGAACAGAGCTAACTGTATGTAATGAGCAAACTCCTGGAAAGCTCACCATACTAGGAATGCGTGATTCCTAGCTGTTTCAGTCTCAGGGACATTAAAGCAGACGTTCAAAACTGAGTGCATGGGCACACGATGTCACACTAAAATGTTAGACTGAGAACACACTGAAACACTGTGCAAGTACGCTCACATCACTTGCCATACTCAGGCAAATAGAAAAACGTGCAGATATCTCTGAGCAAAATAGACACACAACCTGGAGCTCTACTCTGATGGAATGTATTTTCTGTATGAGGTGCAAAATCAGCCAGCCAGAAAGGAGGCAGTGCACAAGACCCAAGTAAGGCGATGGTATACTTACACGCTCTCAACTACAGCTATGCGTGTAGACACAATCATGAAATGGCGTCTTCAAACTTAATATGTATTACAATCCTGATCTTCACTTGACGTGCAACTCACTACTCTTACTCTTGTGCATCGCCTTCCTACATCTATTCACCTGTTAAGGGACTGATCAGCCGAGACATACTATGACAGGCATTACCAGCTTCAGACAGGCTGATTTGCACTTGTACTTGAGAGCTGTGTCAAAGGACTGACAGCAGAACCTCAGAGTGTTCATACCGAATGATGCTTTGTTTGGTACAGGTACAGTATCAATATCAAGGAATAGCCACAATGTTCGGAATTTTGCCTCCCATTTGCGTTCTCGTCTGGCAGAAGACCGGCAGAAAGCTGATCCCTTCTTCAAGCAGTCAGGTCTCCCGTGCCAGTATCACAAACGCAAAGACCCTGTCGCAGAGAAGGACGTCGTGAAGAGGCGTATATCGCGAGACAAGCTGGAATTGTGAGCGCAAGCATGGTGCAGGTAAAATCTTGAGCTCATCGTCCTTCCAGTCATTCAAACACACATGCGTACGTATGAAGACCGTGCAGCAATAGATTCGGGTAACACGCGCGTGCACGAGTTCTGTACCTTGAGTAACGGTTAACCATCGTTGGTCTGACTATAGTAGCCACCCTTTGGTGATGCCACCTGTGCAGAATCTACACAGGTTCCTTGACTCAAAGCGTCGGGTGCCTTGTTGATGTGCGTCACAGCAAAAAAAGCTTTCGTTGCGACGACTCGTCCCGGTAGGTGCTACATTCTGCAGAACGTCTGTGTGTCTCTTCTATGAGTTAGCCGCAGCCTGCTCTGATCCTGTGCAAGCTGAAGGACATAGTAGACAATAACGTGCGCCAACAAAAGCGTGCAGGACGGCTAGGTACGACAGAGCGACGGTTGTAGAACATAAAGAGCGGCATCTTACGTACATGTAATTTTGGATAATTCCCAGAAATGTAAATTCTGTGCTAAAACTCACATGTTTGCCAACAGTGTGCAGCAGCGGTCATTTGAGCACACACACTCCTAATTAGGTCAGTAGTCAGTTAGGCAAACTATATGTATTTGCCTAACTGACCTCGGAAGTGGTACAAACGCGCAACCTGATCCTTCAAATATTGCAGTTTTATACAGTCATGACTGATCAGCCGCAGGGCAACGAGGCAGTGCCAACCTCACCTCAATACACTGTGCAATCATTGATGTGATACTAGTCTGTCTGAAGTTGAACACGACTGCTCAAATCTGTTAACAGATAAGCTGTTTCTACTTCTGCTGAAGTTACATTTACATACCCAAACAGCCTGTGTGTTTTAGTCCCTACCAAGTACAAATGCTGCAGCACTCTACAGAAAGCAATTGCAAACAGTCAACTCCATTGTGGGCACCTCAGGTACATTTTACAGATGAGATCCCTTGTTGTCCATCTTCTGTTCGTCCATGCTGACAGGCGCATTCTCCTTCTTTCCCCCCATAGGCTTGACAGGACTGTCATGCAGCTCCTTCAAGGACTCCACAATAGTCTTGTCAGCACATGCTGTCATGGTCTTCACATGCTCACCTTCGTCATCTCTGACGTTGACAAAGACATCGTACAGTGTACTGCAAAAGCAAAGAAACAAGTCAGTAAGACACCAGCCTGTTAAGGGGCCATGCAGCTACCTCAAAACACGTCAGGAAAAAGGTAAGAAAAGAAAGAAAAGAAAAGACTACACCTTTTGGCGTCATTCAATTAGAAGCCAACTATAACACCAGGCTGCCCAGGTAAAGACATCTGTTTGCACACAACCACTTCACGCTGGTGGTGTCCTTACTCGTTGCCATAGTGTCAATATGCTGTCATAGTCTTAATATGCTGGCATCTGTCAACTTTAGTGTCATGGAAAGATGGCACGCATTATACTTGACAGCTTGCCTGCGCAATGCTTTGTGTGAAAGCAGATACGTCACATGCTGACACCAATGATGAACATCAGACTCATTCTGAGAGTGACTCATGCTCACAGTGACTCATGCTGAGAGTGACTCATGCCGAGAGTGACTCATGCTGAGAGTGACTCATACTGAAGGTGACTCATGCCGAGAGTGACTCATGCCGAGAGTGAGTCATGCTGAGGAAGAGCTTGAGAAAGCTCACTTGCAAGGCGGTCTTCTAGGCATCTCCTTCTTCGTAGTCATGAAGGCATCAAACATGTACAGGTCCCCCCCCCTGTAGTACTCCAGGGCGCAGACTGGGGGGGGCAAGCTTTTCAGCAGCTCCTCATTCGTGTCTGTGAACACCTTGTAGGTGTCTGCTGCGTGGTGCTGCAAGACAGGAAATGAACAGGTTTCAGGGCGTGGACTGCACAAGTTTCAGGCGTGAAATGAGCAAGTTTCAGGCGTGAAACAAACAGATTTCAGACATGCACGTTTGAGAGTATGTGTGTTGCTTGGTCTTGGTCTATGACCATGTGTGTGTTGCACATGCAAGCACTCTGATATTATGGAGCAGCATAATGATCAAAGAGTGTGCTCTTGGCACAAAATGCCAAATGGGGGTTGATGTAAATTGGAGAAAAGCAGAACAGTCCTCATGCAACATCCCCAATTAAGGGATGTGAGTGTCTTCATAAACGACCTGACTCTCAATCATCACAGTCAAGGGGAGTTTTAGATTGCATGACTCATCTGTTGTGCAGTCTTTCAGGGTTTTGTGACTTTGCTTGCAAATGCATCCATGTTTGTTGTTGTAGTCAATTTGACTTAAAGAGATACAAAAAGAATGCAACAATGGGTTTTTGATGATGGAAGATTTTGTTTTCTTTCATTGTATATTCAGGGCTCTCCTCTACAACCTCAGAGAGATGCAAAAAGAATGCAATAATGGGTTTTTTGGGAAGATTTTGTTTTGTTTTAATTGTGTATTTGGGGCCCACCTCTACAAGCTCAGAGAAGACGTATGCCATTCTGGGAGCAAAGGTGTAGAACAGTATCAACACCCAGAAGTAGAAGATTGCCGAGTGCTGAGCCAAGAATCTGTCCCACCACATTTGGTCCCCTCCCAGAGATTCCATAATCTGTAGGTGATGCAACTCATTCCACTCCTCTGCGAAATGGACCTGCATCAGCAATTTGGCCTCTTAGGGCTTGAGGAATTGTCCACTAACTAATGAGTAGGGTTGAAAAGTTAGCTCTAAAATTCTCTTAGGGTCCCTGGCAGGAGTTACACAACTTGAGTCATTACACCTGCCAGGAAAACGGACCTGCATTGACATCAGCAACTTAACCTTTCAGGGTTGGAAAGTTGACAAAGTTGACAACCAATTTGTGAATAGGGTCCAGGCTGAATTAGCTCTGACATCACTTAGGGTTCCCTGGCAGGGACTGCATGATGTGTAGACAATGTAAGTGATCCCAGTGATCAGCAGAATGAAGATGCAGCAATAGTTTGTGTCTGGCATAATGGAACTTTGCCAATGAGTTGTTGAAAAGGGCTCAGCCAACTTGGAACTTATCCCATCACTTCTTGATCTATGGACGACGCAGCCCTGAGTACTTGTCAGAATGCTCCTATGCTGACACATTTGCTTACTAGCACTCAAAAACTGCCTTGCAAGTCTGCAAAATGGGGTTTGAAACTGGTTTACCAGCAAATTGTTGCATGACTGCTAACCAAGATCTGGAGCTGTCACAATTCACACACATCTCAGTCTTCACAGATTTGCTTCTAGGGTTCTGGAGCTTGGTTCTGGAAATTGCTGTTCAAATCTGCTAGCAGGGCTAGACATGTCTAGTCTGCATCAATGGGCAAAGTGAAATTCGGGAACAGCTTGCCTATTTGCCCATACAATTAACATGTAGACTATGAAGAGAAGTCAGACAGAAGACAAAACCCACACAGTTTCATCTTTTGTTTGTATCTTGTCTTCATAGTCTACATGCTGGTTGTATGGGCAAAATCTTACACAGATGCTTACAAACAAAAAGGGGGTTGGGGAACAGCTTGCCCATCCCCAGACACAACCCTTGCAACTCAGCCACCTTGAGCAGACACACGCTAACAGACAAACAGACAGACTGGCAGACAGACAGACAGACAGGCAGATAAATGGCATGTCACACAGGTGCACCCAGTACACAAGCGACGCTAACAGGCTTACCAGATCATACACAGCCAGCCAGACACAGAGAGAGAGAGAGAGAGACAGACGAACGGACGGACAGACAGACAGACAGACAGACAGGCTGATAAACGGCATGTCACACAGGTGCACCCAGACACAAGCAATGATAACAGGCTTACCAGATCATAAACAGCCAGACAGACAGAGACAGACATATATACAGACAGACAGACCGACAGACGAACGGACAGACAGACAGACGGACAGACAGATGCTTACCCTTCGCAGCTCTGCGCCCGCTCGCCACCATCCCAGGGATTCGTACAGGTGCAGCATGGAGATGTAGGCAAAGTAGGGCATGCGCGCAACCACCTCCAGCACCCAAAACCTGCATTCAACAGACCAAAAAACATAGTTATATTGTATAACTGATCTATTTGAAGGAAAAGTTGTAGTACAAGCAACATTTTCGTTTTACACAAAAACCTGCAGTCAACAGCCCAGTATCTGTCATCAGCCCCTGTCACTGCAGCAATAAGGGTGAGGCAAAGTAGGGCATGCGTGCGACGACCTCCAGCACCCAAAATCTGCTGTCAACAGACCAAAAAACATAGTTGTATTGTATAACGTGATCTACTTGAAGAAAAAGTTGTAGTACAAGCAAAAATTTTGTTTTACACAAAAACCTCTGCAGTCAACAGACCAGTATTTGGCACTGTCATTGCAGCAATGAGGTTCAGGCAAAGTAGGACACATGTGTTGCCAGCTGCAACATCCAGAACCTGCATTTTCAACAGACCAGCTTTTTTCACTGCAGCAATAAGTTTCAGGCAAAGTAGGCCATATGCTTTTAAACCTTCAGCACCCAGAACCTGCAGTCAACAGACCAGACCAGCTTGTATCATGCGCCCCTGCCACTGCAGCAATAAGCTTCAGGCAAAGTAGGACATATGCTTTGAAACCTTCAGCACCCAACATCGGTGTTACCAGACCTGTATGTGTCACCAGTCCCATGTCACTGCAGCAATAAGGTTTGAGCAAAGTAGGACATATGTGCTGCCAACTGTGACATCCAAAACCTGTAGTCAACAGACCGGTATCTGGCATTATGCGCCCCTGTCACTGCAGCAACATGGTCGACTCAAAATATAACATATGTGCTGCCAGCTCTGACATGAAAAAAATTGCGTGCAAAAGGCAGGAATGTGTAGAGGATGTGCTTTACATGGGGCTGATCTCGTGCAGCCTTCAAATGGGTCTGCTCTTGTACAGCGAATCTAGAGAGTTTGCCTCTGAAAGGGGTTTTTCCTATGCAGCATGTGTACTAAGCATACTTGTCAATGTGTCTTCTTGCACAGTATGTCTAGAGAATTACCTTTGAATGGGTCTGTTCTTGTACAGTATGTCCAAAGAGAAGCACAAGAAGTTGTAGGTCCACCGAATCGGCCAGGGCGCCGAAACCTCCCCTTCCTTCGCTTTCCTCTTGTGCTCATATGCTGTCACATCCTCGTTCCTCAGCACCAACCCCCTCAAAGCAGACCTGACCTACACAGAAGTAGAAAGATTCTTGTGCTGTCATGGGATCAGTCCACTTGTGCTTGCATGCTATCACATGTTCATTCCTCTTGTGCTCGTATGCTGTCACGTCCTCGTTCCTCAACACTAGCCCCCCCAAAGCAGACCTGACCTACACAAAAGCAGAAACAATATGCTGTCACACGTTCAGTCCTCTTGTGCTTGTAAGCTGTCACATGTTCATTCCTCTTGTGCTCATATGCTGTCACGTCCTCAATCCTCAACACTAGGCCTCTCAAAGCAGACCTGACCTACACAATAGTAGAAAGTCTTTGTGCTCGTATGCTGTCACATCCTCGTTCCTCAACACTAGCCCCCTCAAAGCAGACCTGACCTACACAAAAGCAGAAACACTCTGTCGCTCATGTGCTGTCACGTTCTCGTTCCTCACAGCACTGATTCCCTCAAAGTACACTTGACCTACACAGAAGCAGGAGCATTCTTGTGTACATGTGCTCTCCCGTCCTTGTTCCTCAGCACTCATTCCCTTGCAGCCGTCCTGACCTAAATTGAACAGTCTACTCTTGAGCCCATATGCAGCCACGTGTACATGCCTGAGAATTAGTGTCCTCAAGGCAGACCTGATCTGAATAGCAGAACCCACTCTGTCATAACCAAAACAAATAGCAAAAAAACAAAACATTTGAAAGTAAAAATCAATGATAGATCAAAAGCCACAGTCTTGAGCTGTGTGTTGAAAAGCTTGGTTGGACACCTTTCAAGCTGGGGAAGGGGGGGGGGGGGTTCAAGTTGATGATCAAAGATATCAGAGTAGACTATTTGGGAACAGCACAGCAGGTCAGTCTGAGACAGCAAGGCAGGGCAGCTAAATTACAGATTAGGGCATCTGAAGATAGCACAGTAGGGCATTTCAGGTTAGCAGAGTGGGGCATTTCGGGACAGCACCGCATGACTCAGATCTGAAAGAAAACAAGGCTGAGAAATGACGCAAAGCAGGTCTGCTAGGGTTTTCAGCCAGACCCATACCTCTGAGCAGTCTTGAGTCATGTTGCCGTTGCTGTCAGTGACCTCATCAGGCATCTCATTAGGGTCTAGCTCCTGCAATAGGGGGGTCTGCTCCAGTTTCTCATCTAGGGTTGCTAGGGCTTGCACCCCCTTGTGCTGTACCGACCCCCAAATCTGCAAACACAAATAGGCTTCATGCCAATTTGATGTTTAGGGTTTGCTCCAGCTTCTCATCTAGGGTTGCCGGGCTTGCACGCCCTTGTGCTGTACTGACCCCCAAATCTGCACACACAAAAGAAAGTGTTTAGGGTTTAGGCAATAGGGTTTAGCAAACAGGGTCTGCTCCAGCTTCTCATCTAGGGTTGCCGGGGCTTGCACCCCCTTGTGCTGTGTCGACCCCCAAATCTGCAAACACAAATAGGGTTCACGCCAATTTGGTGTTAAGGGTTTGCTCCAGCTTCTCATCTAGGGTTGCTAGGGCTTGCTCCCCTTTGTGCTGTACCGACCCCCAAATCTGCAAACACAAAAGAAGGTGTTGAAGGTTGAGGAAATAGGGTTTAGAAACCAGGGTCTGCTCCAGCTTCTCATCTAGGGCTTGCACTACCTCGTGCTGTACCAAGCCCCATATCTGTAAACATACAAACAAAATTGATGCAGAAAAGAACATTCTGATGTGAAGGTGGACCTTCTGTGAGGATGTGATGCGTCCAGAGGGCATTTGCTACAGCCCCTCATGTAGGATTGCTAGAGCTTGCATCCCCTTGTGCTGTAACGGCCCCCATATCTGCAATAAATACCTCTTCTCTCAGAAACCTAATGAACTTATTAAAATCTTTAGAAAACATAAATGAGAGTGACATGCGTTTTGATAGGAACAGGACGGCAGAGTTTTCTACCTTGATGTGCAGCTTTGGTCTTGACATATGCGACAAGACAGAACAGGAAACTGACATCATCCTGACATCATGTTGTGCATGTTACTAGGCACTGCATGCGCTGTACACAAGTGCTAGCAGCCCAGAACTGCCCATCTGACTCCAAACTTGACCGGTGCTACTAGTATTGTTGATGATAGTGTTTGGTGTTGATTCTGTCGTCACTGTGACTACCCTGCTCGTGACTATCACCATCAGGTTTGCTGTGATCAACGCTGAGCACAAACACTTGTGTCTTTACGATTGTGAGCAGGCATTCCCATATGACTTGTGAGACAGGCAAGCGGTGCAAAGACAAGCTCACCCGTTCCACAAAGTTCCTTGGGGGGTTCACATCCGAGATGGACTTGTACTCATTGAATCTAAATGAGCGCCGCAGCTGCTTGAACTCCCTCGCAAAATTGTCCCCACCCTGCACCAGAATCCACATTTTCAGTTCTTTCTTTGGCTGACTTTGAGACCAGTTTCTTTGTCAAACAAATGAAAATCAGGAAAAGCAAGAGCTGTCAGGAAGAAGCGCAAAAAGGCAACATACAATGGGTGGAAGCAAAATCCAGACCCACCAGCAGAAACCACATGCAGCCATGGGGCTTGCACAAGTATGGGAAAAGAGTAACAGTGACAGTAACAGTAACAGTAACAGTAACAGCAACAACAACAGCAACAGCAACAGTAACAAGCACACTTCTACAGCAGAGTAACAGTAACAGCAACACACTACAGTAGAGCAACAGCAACAGCAACAGCAACTGTGACAGCAACAGCAACAGCAACAGGTACACTACTCCAGGTTTGCTGACTGCCAAAACAGGACCTCATGACAGCTACTCAGGGCTGCATGTAGGCCTTTGTGAAAGACATGTGGCTAGATGAAAGGAATGAGCAAACAAGCATTTTGACAATGTTCATACCAGAGCAAAGAAGTTCTTGGGGACTTCCCTAGTGCTTTGGGAAAAACATGTGGCTAGATGAAAGGAATGAAGAAACAAACGTTTTGAGGCTGTTCATACCAGAGCAAAGAAGTTCTTGGGGACTTTCCTGGTGCTTTGGGAAAAACATGTGGCTAGATGAAAGGAATGAAGAAACAAGCATTTTGACGCTGTTCATACCAGAGCAAAGAAGTTCTTGGGGACTTCCCTGGTGCTTTGGGAAAAACATGTGGCTAGATGAAAGGAATGAAGAAACAAACACTTTGACGCTGTTCACACCAGAGCAAAGAAGTTCTTGGGGACTTCCCCAGTGCTTTGAAAAAGACACGTGGCTGGATGAAAGGAATGAAGAAACAAACATTTTTAGGCTAGAAGTTCTTGGGAACTTCCCCAGTGCTTTGGGAAAAACATGTGGCTAGATGAAAGGAATGATGAACGGATTGAACAAACAAGCATTTTGAGGCTGTTCATACCAGAGCAAAGAAGTTCTTGGGGACTTCCCCAGTGCTGCCTTGATACAGCCTGCCCACACCAGACCGGAAGCCGTAGTCACAGCACATGGCCTGCATGTGCAATCATCCACTCACGCACTCATTTGTTTGTTCGTTTGTTAATTTGTTCAATCACTTGTTCATGCATTTGTTCTTTCGCTCACGCATGCATTCAGTCATCCATGCGTTCATTCATGTGTTCTTGCATTCATCTATTCATTCATTCCTTCATTCGTTCATCCATCCATCCATCCATCCATCCATCCATCCATTCATGCAGCCATTCGTTCATGCATCCATCCATTCATTCAGTCATCCATGCATTCATTCAGTCATTCTTTCGGTGCATGCTTTGACTGCAATGACACAACTTGCAGTGCTAGGATGCTGCCTAACTTTCTGACATACAAAGTTGACCTCACCATAATGCACATGACTGCAGGTGCAAATGGAATTGCTGCGCTTCTGTTCATATCACGCTGCAGCATATGGGGTCTGCATCAACAGACATGCGCAACATTACTGGCGATGACCATGACTGAGTAGAGATGTACGTGTGTATGACTGAAGCCATGACTAAGCCAAGAAAAATGTGACTAACCTGGGTGACTTCGCCATCAGGGGCAACAAAGACGTCACATGCGCCTAGGTTGCCCTCATCATCCTTACCCCCCTCATATGGGCTGCCGTTGTTCTTGCCCTTGCTGTTACTGTTGCTGTCCTTGCTGAGGTCACTAGTCTCCTTGAGTGACTTCCTGTGATGTAGATCAAAGAGCAAATTAGCACATCTGGGCTGTTGAAGCTGCTTGGTGCATGCTGCAACACATCTACATTTGCAAAGCAAGGCCAGTGTGCGCTGGCTGTGCACATCAGACTGCAGAATGGGTACTGGCCAGGAGGCCAGATTCAGAGCAGCCTGTCACTCACTTCCTCGTCTCCTGAGCTTGTGCCTGAGCAACGGTCCGGGAGCGAATACGACCTCTTACACCAAGCTGCCTGCAGCGTGTCGTGTTTCGTAAGCAGTGACGTTGATGGAACGTGCAAGAGCTAGCCTGAATCGTTTGGCAGGACGCTTGCAACATGTCATGCATTCTGCACCTACATTGACACTAGTGAAATGCCGCCAAGCACTAGACACGCACCAATGGTTCAACAAATAGCGACATAGCAAGCACTGCACTAAGCGATCGGTAGACCCATCATACCACTGCAAAGCAAATTTACCTCGGCTGCCGCAAGCTTGATATGCTAGACCGACCTTGTCCTGGAAGGTTCACAGTATGGATGCTTCGCATTGGTCCCCGTGACCGTCCGGAACACGTGTATAGCAAGTCCTTCGATGGTCGTGCAGGGAGGACTGAGTGCGCGATGCAACAACGCAAGACTAATTCCAGAGGAATTGACCAAAACAGCGGTTGGGCCTGTCAGTTTGAGGCACAAGGGTGCACAGGCACAGTGGTCGGTTACAAAGTTGACCGGACGGGGACAAAACTTCCGACACACTAATGCCGCTTCTTCTTCCTTTCGCTGACTCATTCATCAGACTTCTTCTTCACTACCCTTTAAACTGCTGCTTTGGCTGAATTGCGCAACTACAACGCGTTGATGAGCAACGTGTTGCAGGCACGCCGGCTACAACATGTCCGAACCGAGATGGCTTCACCAGGTCACCAGTAGCAACATGGTGCCCGGTGTGATCAAGCCCTTGTGAACCAATTCGTACCTTGAGTCAGTAGCTCGCTGCTGCTCATGGCGCAAGTCGTAGCAGATGGCCAAGACAGTGCGGAGTCAAAAGTCGTCTGTGCGAGATGCAGCCTTGAGATTTTGGACTCAGACGACTATATTGTCAGTCGGTGCAATGGGCAAGGCTGTAGTGAAGAAATTACTTGTCACCAAGAGTAAGTCGTTGCTTGTCAACGACTGGCTGTGTCCCTGAGTCTTGTCAAACTGCTGCAAGCATGACGTTGAGCTAAAGTCTATTGCACAAGGGCAAACTTTTCGTTCCCTCTTGATCTCAATCAGCTATGCTGTTTTGCAGGTGCATAGAAGGAATGCTGCTGAAAGCAAACTTGAACAAAGCCACTTCACAAAGTGCAGCGCAAAAGAAGCGAGAGGTGAGCACATGCACAGCTTTGTGTGCGTGGTGTTTGATGCGTCAGCACGCCTTTGTCTGCTGAGCTCAGGCAAGGACCACAGACAGGTCTTTCAGCTGTGACAGCCTATATCTACTGCTGACTTACGGAAATGTTGCTGCTGTTTGCAGAATAAGCTGACACATGCACCACATGCTGCACTCAAGGCCCAGCCGTGCCCTCGGGAAGGGTGCACAGGCCGGGTGCAAGACACAGACAGAGTGATGCAGACCAAGCGAAAGAAAAACTTGGAAGCGTCACTTGCTGCACCAGCAGCCATTCCTGTTCCAGCACCCAAGCCATCAGGCAAAGGCAGGAAGACTCATAAGGCACCTGCAAACGCTGAGGTCAATCTCTCACCATATGTCTGTAACCATATGACCTGCTCAACCTGCTGCTGTCTGTCCACAAGCCTTGCCATGCTCTTTCCAAGTGTCTTCAGCAAAGCAGTGATGCTGCTACCCTAGGCTCCTGATGCTTGTCTGCTTGCCAAGCATGCGTTTGTGCATTGGCCATGACAGACACCTGGCACATTCACTGTTGACAACACCCAGCATCCAAGTTCCTCAGTCATGTTGTCTACCTGCTGGTCTGGCTAGGCTTCACACATGCACTGGCTGCTGCCATGAAGTGTGCCTCAATAACATTTAGCACACCCATCAGCAGAGTGACACATATTTGGTGCTGGAATGTACTCACACGCAAATTTGACATCATCTGTCGTCACACCCACCAAGAACCTTGTGCAAGGGGGGAGGGGGGGGGCAGGAGTGATGAATGCAGGGCACACCCATCAGTGCTGGTCTATCGGCATATGATTCTGCTATCTGACAGCCTGACTTGGTCATGCAGCAATCCTGCACGTAGCCAGCTCGTCATGTGTTGGGAAGTGTTTTCATGATTGGTTTTGTTATCGTGATCATTAAGTGACATGGCTTGGTCATGCAGGCCTCTGGCCCACCTGCGTCTAGTCAGCCTTCTCCTGTGGTCAAGCAAAAACCCCAACTGAATGTTCCAGGTGGGTACGGTATTCTCCTATTACTTAAAGTTGGTTGAGTGTTTTCGGCTCTCAACACAAGGCTTCCTGCCAGATACTGCTGTGCTTTCTTGATGGGTGTGTCACATACTGTTGACCTCCATCCTTGCGTGTCACACCCATGTGCCTGTCAGCCTCAATGCTGCCTGTCATTGGCATTGGCAGCTCATAGAGCACATATAAGTGTAGCACAGCGCTTGTGTTGTTTGGGCATGTCACATTTGTGCTGCTGTTGCTGGTATGCTGACTGCCAAAACAGCAGCTGCAACAGGGATGTCATAATTATCACTCATACCACCCATGTTTACCACTCCATCGTTCTGAGTCCCAGGGAAGGACGCCTGTTGAATGCATGTATGGATAGACAAGGCAGTGCTGTCCTGGGCAGCCCGGTATAACACTGGGTTTGTCATTCAATTGACGCCGAAAGGCGTAGTCTTTTCTTTTCTTTTCTTTTTTAAATAACGCAGTGCTGTGCATGCTGCAGCAAAGTCTGATGTAGTCCGGCATCCCAATGCAGCAGCATTACCCATGATGCCTGGCAGAGTCAAGGTCAACAGGAACCTAAATCCGTAAGCTCCTTGCTGCACTCTGCCCGATTTTGCCTTCTGTTGGCACAGCCAGACTAGGGTCGGTCTCGTTGTGCAGGTCTTTGTGTGAAGCCTTTCATCACAATTGAATCTTGCCCTTTACCCAACTGTTAACCTGCAAATGTGATGTATAGGTTGTGCAGCATTCATTGCCTTATGTGCTGGTACAAATCATGACAGTCTGTTGACACCATGACACCCCTAGCTTCACTAACCAGGACCATCAATACGTCATTGCCAGCCTTTGCTCAATTTGTCTTGACCAATATCATGATATGTGTGGTCAAAGCCTGCAGAATGTTCATGCGCCTACATATGCTAGCACGTGCAAACTGCTGGCAAGTCATGGTCTATGATATGGTGGACCTCCAAGCTGACTCAATCATGCATGCAAAGACACCCATGTGCCAGCTTGTTCAAGCTGTCTGCAAGGGCTTGTTCAGACTGCCTACCAGGGCCTGTCCATACTGCCTGCAAGAGCTCATTCAAGGGTCTGGTCAAATTGCCCGCAAGGGTTTTGTGAAATTGCCTGCAAGGGTCTGTTCAAACTGCCTGCAAGGGTTTCGCTCAATCTGCCTGCAAGGGTTTGTTCAGACTGCCTGCAAGGATTTTGTCAAATTGCCTGCAAGGGTTTGGTCAAATTGCCTGCAAGGGTTGGGTCACATTGCCTGCAAGGGTTTGGTCAAATTGCCTGCAAGGGCTTGTTCTAGTCTGCAAGGCTTCCTTCAAACTAATTGCAAATGTTTGTCTGCCATCACTTTCTTCACACCTGCTGCATCTTGTGCAGATATGCTTCTCTGGCCACTGTGAATGAGGATGAGGAAGAAGCAGATGAAGAGGAGGAAGCCAGTCAGGCAACCCAGCAGCCAGCAAGTGAAGCTGATCTTGGTCCATCAATTGAGGAGGTTGATGCTGCCATCAGGCTGGTGAGTGAAGGTCTTACCCATCATATATATCTGGCTTGCATACAGCTTGCATGGAGTCAAACCCAAAACTGGAACATGGGCATTGTCATGCATGTGCTTGCATCATGTTTGTGGCCTTGTCACATGGGTTGAGGCGTCTGTCTTGGCTCAGATTGTGTGACAATGTGGCGATGATGGTCTTCAAAGTCACAGGCAGCAGCTAGTCCAATGGTCCTGCGCAATGCCTTTGATGCTGAAGTGTCGTGGCAGTATCTGGCCAGCTTGCAGAGTTCTTTTCGGCCCCAGTTGATGTGCTCTTCTTCTAGGTGCTGCCACTAGATAGTCCTTGGGTCTCAGATTGTTGTATGCTGTGATGTGTATCTGAGTGCCCCAACACCAAATTCAAAAATCAGGATGGAGCATGCAATACAATCCCTTCTTTCTAAGATATCCATTGGGCATCCATCAGCCACTACACCCAACAGCACCCAGCTGTTGACATGCAGGGCCATTGCCATGCAGCCATTCCACAGCTAGCCAAACCAGCTATCTTGCATGCTGGTCTGAATGGCTATGGAATGACTGCATGGCAGTGACCCTGCATGTCAATGTGTTTGGTACTGATTCCAAACTTTCCTCTGAGAACAACAGCCGCGCCTGAAGCATGTATGTTACAACAGAGTCAACAATTCATGTCATTGACAACGCAAGTTAACCCTGTTTGGCAGACATTAGGAGTTCAAGGCCCATCTGTTGACATCGCATACTGAAGTACTGCCAGAGCTGCTCACGCAAGACGTATCTTTGCGCTGCGTTCTTCATAACGGTGTCAAGATGCAAAGCTTATGTGGGCAGTGTATGTGCTTTGTCTCAGTGCCATTCCATACAAAATATTGATACGCAGTACGTCATACCTAAAATCACATGCGTTTATTTCAGCAGGCCAACTGATGCTTTCAATGATGTTGCATTACATGAATGTCAAATCTGTTTATATCAGTTGGCCTTACAGGGATGCACAACACAGGCTGCTCTGCAGAGACAAGACTTGTCCTGCTTGTACCTAGCTCATCATGAGCTGCAAAGCGTTTTAATTATATTATCATTATTATTCATATATACATTACCGTCATCATTATACTGTATATTGTTGTATCTGACAATATGCATAGCATATCATTATTGTTGTTCTTATTGTCATCAAGCCAGAGTGTGTGTAGGGACTCCTGCCAGACGACTTCAACACAAGCTGGTGCAATGACTTCTTTGACAAGGGCAGCTGCCCGCGGGGCCGGCACTGCAAGTATGCGCATACCCTGAAGCAGCTGCGCATAGATGCTGGGATAGAGAAAAGCACCATCCAGCCCGCCTTCAAAACCAATTTCTGTGCCAACATGGCAAGCCATGGTAAGTGCACTGTGTGTTTAATGCTGACGTTTCTGCTGTCGCTCTTCCCCCGTCAACAGAAGTCTGCTCAAGCTGTTTGGTTGATTGGGAACCGCTTGCCCACCTATGCCACACGCCACTAATATAGCTTTGTGTACAATATGCTTTGCTCATCAGAGCCAATCAAGCTCTGTGTATCAACCATGCTTGACACAAGCGGACTGCTTGCAGGGTCTACACGGCGTGAAGTGCCAGCCTGCTTGCAGTATATTGTCTGCATGGTGTGAAGTGCCGGCATGCTTGCACTATACTGTTTACATGGTGCAAAGTGCTGGCATGTTTGCAGGGTATTGTTCACATGGTGTGAAGTGTTAGTATGCTTGCAGGGTGTTGTCCACATGGAGTGATGTGTTAGTACAGCAAATGCTCTTTATAACTGCACTTGTTCCCCAAGAAATGTCATAACACTGAATTGCTTTTACAACAGTATATAAATGTTATAAAGAACATTTACTGCTTGCAGGGCATTGTCCACACGGTGTGAAGTGCCAGCATGCCCACTCTGCAGAGGAGCTGCGCGTGTCTGTCCTCATACAGTCAGACGTCCTGGACGAAGAGTACCACATAGAGTTCTGCCAATCACTTGTACGGGGTGGCACATGCGCAATAGGTGCTGCTCTCTTCTTGCTTGTCCTCCAGCAGTGTGCATGTGACAAAGGAGTACCACATAGAGTTCTGCCAATCACTTGTACGGGGTGGCACATGTGCAATAGGTGCTGCTCTCTCTCTTCTTGCTTGCTCTCCAGCAGTGTGCATGTGACAAGGGCTTGTCAGTCAAAGCTGATTGACAGGCGTGCAAAGTCTGTTGAGGCAGCTTTGGTGCACCTGCAGTGACAAAGGGTTGTTTTGCCAAACCCACACCCTGAATTTTAAGGCTACATGACAATTACGTGGCAGAGTTGTCAACAGTGTCGTATTAGTAGGCCTCATAGGGATGCACAAGAAAGGCTGCTCTGGAGAGATGAGACTTGTGCACGTACCTAGCTCATCATCAGCTGGAAACCAACATAATCGTGTATTATTATTGCAGGCATTCAGATCCTGCATTTGTGCTGACGGGCAAAACTGCATGGCCCTTGCTTGTCATTGATGTATTGCAAGTTTTGCTCAACCCTTCGCTTGTCTAAATTACAGTTGATTTGCATTCAAGCATTCACTGAATGAGTTCAATCACAGAAAGCACGTAAAGAACAAGATACAGTTCAGTCTGTGATGGTTATATGGTGCAGGCTTGGCATGTGCCACAGCGCACAAAAGTTCCTGGCATGCTCCAAAACACGTTTTCATCATCACTTAGTCCCTTTCTCTCCCTGGTCAGCCTGGCACAATGCTTGGATTCTCATTAAATTGACGCCAAAAAGTGTAGTGTTTTGTATTCTTTTTCGTTTCTAGGCTTTCTCTTGCAAGTGTGACATGTGTGCAATGCAGACTTGGCATGTGGTGGGGCGCACAAATGGTCATTGCATGCTCCAAACTGTGCATCACAGTACTTTCATGATTAATTGGTACCTTTCTCTGGCAAATGTGATATGTGCACAATGCAGGCTTGGCATGTGGTGGTGCGCACAACAGGGCTGAGCTGCGTGCAGAAGCTGCCGTCGTGCATGAGAAGCAGACTGAGAGCTACCGTTTTGCCCTGTGTGAAAACTGGTACCGCCGCGGCACATGCAGCCGGGATGTGGGTTGTGAGTTTGCTCACGGCATTGATGAAGTCAGGTGAGGGAAAACAAGTGCACTTCTGTGATGCTATACCGCTGCACCATGATTCATTGAGTTTGCTCGCAGCATAGATGCAGTCAGGTAACAACGACAATAACAGTCACTAATACTTATCTAATATTTATCTACTATAAATAGTAGATAAATAATGATGAATAATAAGCAAGTAAGCAAGTGAATAACAATTGTAATAATAATTGTACAGCATGAAGCCTAACGCAACATTCACATGCCACAACTCCAACATGGGGCCTGCACACAAACAATTGTTATGTTTGTGCTTGCCAGCAGGTTTGCAGTCCAGTGCTTTGCAGGTCAATGTTGAGGACACAAGTCACTCTCTGAAAGGACATGTTAAAATGGAAGATTGATGCATGAATGATGGAATATGTTGACAAATCACTGAAGGACAGATGAGCAATCGAAGGAGTGAATGAATGGAATGCATGCATGGATGGCTGAATGAATGAAGGAACGAACGGATGAATGAATGAATGAATGAATGAATGAAAAAATGAATGAATGAACTGAATGGATGGATGGATGACTGGATGGAATGCATGGATGGATGAATGAATGAACGAACGAACGAAAAAAAGATAGAAACAGTGGGTGCGTGTGTGAGACAATGAATGAATGAATGAATGAATGAATGAATGAATGAATGAAAGAAAAAAGGATAGAAACAGTGGGTACGTGTGTGAGACAATGAATAAAAGATTGAGTACGTGTGCACTGCAGGGTGTGCTCAGCAACGCATTTCCACGAGCTAACGCCCAACTACAAGACGACTAAATGCATACGCCCAAAGTGCGATGCTCCCTGGAAATGCCACTACTACCATTCAGACGCTGACAGGCGCAAGCCCATGCAGAGGAAGACAGTCTACTGTCCAATCTGGAAGGTGATTTCTCTTCTTTGCAGCCACTGCGTTTGGCAAGGTTTGCTGTGTTTGGTATTGTCTTTTGCTGTGCACCCTATGCACCATCAGGTTTCAGCAGGTTCCTGCGTCAGAGGGAGGGGAAGGGGGGGCACTGCCCAAATCCCAGCCTGCAGCTGAGCTCGTCTAGCTGGCCCCTGAGTTCACCCACATAATTACATGACCATACACTATATTACCAGCAAAACAATGTGAGTGTGACCATACATTGACATACATACTTGAATGCTTGTCGACGGGATCCTGCAAAACTGTCTAGAAGGCCAGAGAAGCAACAAAACAATATCCACATGCATGCTTGACAATGCACATACTGAGTGACCAAGGACCAGTGAAACATTGCCAAGGGATCATCTCTGACCGTCTCCCTGCCAACCCCCCCCCCCTCCCCCCCCAAACCAATCGCCCCCTTGATGAAGGGATTATCTCTGACTCTATCCCTGACCCACCCCCCACCCGCCCTCCCCCTAACACCCAACCGCCCCCATCAAGTGACCACCAATGCCAGTGCTACAGGAGCTGGGAGGGTGTGCAATGGGCGACAAGTGCCACTGGGCACATGGCCCCATGGACCTGGACATCAGGGCCTTCAACTTTGATTTCCCTCTGGCTGATGGGGAACACAAGCAGGGCGACTGGGAACAGATAGAAGGCAGGAGGCCCAGCAGTGTCAGGACTGGCAAGCAGAAAGGGCGGCAGGCTGATGGCACTGCTGCCTTCAGCACCAGGTATCTAAATAACCCCCAATAATGATAATGATGATGTTGACAATGATGATGATGATAATGATAGTAGTAATAACAACAACAGTAGTAGAACAAGAATAATAATAATAATAAGAATAACAACAATAACAATGTTCATGAGAAGAGTAATAACAAAAACGGTAGTAATGAGAATATCAATAATGATAATAATAATAATAAATTTGCTTTCCAGCTGATGATGAGCTTGGTATGTGCTGTATCTACACTCTGCTGCACCTTAATTTACCATGCCAGAACTCCCTCACCTGTCCCTAGGAACTCTGCTGTCTCTCTTGGTGTGTTCCTTTTAGGCCTGAAGCCTTCTAGTGATAGGCAGCAGCACAACAAAAGATGTTGTATCTTCATTGCACATGCCAGCTGCCCAAGAGACTGAGTCTCGTGACAGAAGAAGATGAAGGGCAGCTGACATGCCAGCCAGGGACTTCACAGATGCCCCTGCAACGTTGAGTCATGATGCCCATGTGAAATCCCTGGCTGGCATCCCTTCATCTTCTTCTGTCACTATACTCTTGTTCTTGCTCTTCTTTTTCGTTACTCCCTGGTGTCCCTTAAATGAATTATGTCCATGCCTGGAGCAGCAGGCAGCTGCACAAGGACAATCTGGCTGTATCTTCACTTCACATGCCAGCTGACCCTCATCTTGATTCTGTCACTACTGTTCCTCTTGCTCTTCCTGCTCCTTTCTCTCTTGCAGCATTTACACCAATATATACCTATGGCTACCCATGCCTGAAGCAGCAAGTAATTGCTTGATAGGAATTCTGCTGTACCTTACCGGTGTACAGGAGAAACATGGTACACACGCTACATATGGCCTGAAAGAAGGGGTTTGCAAATTGAAGAACATCAGACGTGTCACAATGACTAAGGTGTGTCTGTCAGGGGCAGCCCAACACCATGACAACATCACACAATAAGATATACATCAAACCTGTCACTGTAGATACATCATGATTCACACTTTGTGCATTTGTTCGTGTTTATGTTTACCTGTTTTGCAAATGAATACAAAATTGTCTTTTGGAGGGAAGAAATGCATTCATGACATGGTGAGCATGATATGTCTTCCAGGGGCAGCCCAGCAACACGACAGTGTGATATAAGTGCAGATCTGTCAATTTGCATAATAATAAAAATAATAAACAGGTATATACGTATGTCATGATGAGGACAATGGGTTTTGCAGGGGCAGCCTTGCCTCTGGGCACCAGGCTTTCCTTCCTGCTGATAACTTTAACAAAACATAATCTATACAAACAATTATATAGGTCTGTCACAATGAGGATGATGCTTCTTGCAGGGGTAGCCCTGCCTCTGGGCATCATGTTTTGCTTCCTTTCTGCCAATAAAATGTATAAACCATTAATTGTACAAATAAGTGAATAGACTTGTCATGATGATGATTATTATTGTTATCATTCTTATTATGAGGACGATGGTTCTTGCAGGGGTAGCCCTGCCTCCGGGCACCAGGCTTCCTTCCATCCCAGGGAGGCCATGGACTCTGTCCCCGTGTCCGTGCAGCTCAACAAGATGCCGGCACAGCCCGAGACAAACAGACGCAGGGGGACACGCGGCGGCAGGAAAGCCAGGAAGTCAGCTGCCTTCTACAAGCTGTGTGCGGAGTTTGAGGAAAAGGGCCACTGCACAATCCTGGGTTGCGAGTACGCGCATGGGCAGGACATGCTGGATAAGAGGCGCATGGACAAAGAGTAGGTGGACCACTTGGATGCAGACTGTGTTTACCCAATTGCATGGTGCAACAGGACAGCAAAGAGCACAGTGCTCATGTAGTTGTCCCTTAGCGGGACGCACTTACACCCGCATGGAGAAAGGGTAGGTAGCCTACTTGGATGCAGTCTGTTAACCCCATTGCATGGTGCAACAGGACAGCAAAGAGCACAGTGCTCATGTGGTTGTGCCTTAGTGGGGTGCACTTACATCCGCATGGAGAAAGAGTAGGCAGCCTAATTGGATGCAGCCTGTTACCCCATTGCATGGTACAACAGGACAGCAAAGAGCACAGTGCTTATTGAGCTGTCCCATAGTGAGATGCACTTACACAGTTACTAATGGGATGCAACGACATGATTACTGGTGAAATGCACTTACACGATGCAACCAGTGGGATGCGCTGACATGATGCACCACTGGGATGCAACTGCATGATGCGACCAGTGAGATGCGCGGTTACTCCATGGTTACTAAAGGGATGCACTGACATACAGCACCGGTAAGATGCATTCACATGACGCATTTGTGGAGCGCACTCCTACTAGTTTTAGGGAATACCCCACAAGATCCCCAACACTGCAAGTGAAGGGCAATGTGACTTGCTTGTGAAGCTGCAAACTTAGCTGCACACCAGACCGCAGCTGGCCTCATTCTTGCAGTAGCATTCTCATCACTGTGTGAATGTACGTTGCCGCATGTAGGGGCAAGTCAGCAGCACAGAAGGCGCCCAGGATCAATCTGGCCACCGCCAGTCTCAGCACAGCTTCCATCCAGCACATGAAGAACAGGAAGCTGGACCCTGACTATATGTCTCACTCTGGCAATGGCATTCTTAGTGTTTGTGCCTTGTGTAGGGGCAAGTCAGCAGCACAGAAAGCACCCAGGATCAATTTGGCCACCGCCAGCCTCAGCATAGCCTCAATGTAGCACCTGACAAACAGCAATCTGGACCTTGACTATGTTTCTCGCCTTGGCAATAGCATTCTTAGTATTTGTGCCTTGTGCAGGGGCAAGTCAGCAGCACAGAAAGCACCCAGGATCAATCTGGCCACCGCCAGTCTCAGCACAGCTTCCATCCAGCACCTCAAGAACAGGAAGCTGGACCTGTGCACGGCACGCCTTGCAGAGATGGGCTTCAAGGGACATAGGGATGCTGCCAGGATGATGGGGGGAGAGCCCGATGCTGCATTTGAGATGATCATGCAATGTGAGACTTCCAGCTGACCTGTCTATGCCCACTGTGGGCTGATCAGTCTGTGCATACTAGAAACTGGTCTGTCTGTGCGTATTGTGAGCCAATCTGTCTGTGCATACTAGAAGCTGGTCTGTCTGTGCATACTAGAAGCTGCTCTGTCTGTGCGTATTGTGAGCCGATCTGTCTGTGCGTATTGTGAGCCGATCCGTCTGCGCGTTCTGTGAGCTGAACTGTTTGTGCGTTCTGTGAGCTGAGTTGCCTCTTGGTACTTTGGGTGGGCCCAAGATGAGGACCCTGCAGCCAGACAGTAACCATGTTGCATTCGCAAGATTGACACCGACAACACACACCTCCATAGGGGTCGCAAAGATGGCTGGTTGATTTATGCCTCACAACTCAGAGCATGAGCCAACCCGTTTCCCATAGGGGCCACAAACAGGGCCACAAAGATTGTTCATGCCAGACTGAGAGCCTGCTTCTGTTGATTTACGCCCCAAAAGTCAGAGCATGAGCCTGTTACTCTTTACCTGATGATCATCGTCTCTCTTACTGACC
>JAABUP010003959.1_pt1 | contig 25182 bp, 31 predicted proteins | sample 5559201 | NCBI WGS metagenome assembly JAABUP01 (sample SAMN10711887, study PRJNA513373) | rock metagenome | isolation source: Antarctica rocks | place: Antarctica
AGCCCCTGCAAGCACAGGCCCTACCACTGCAGGACCCTCCCAAAACAGCAGGGCATGCTGTCAATGCCCCAGGGCATGTCCAGGACGGCCCTGCCAGCAGTTTCCAGCCTGCATCCCAGGGACTGCAAGCCAGGACCGTCTCTGTCTCAGGGATGCCAAGCCTGGGAGAAGGATCAGAGTCCAATGCGAGCATCCCCAATCGTCACATCAGCAATGACGCAGTCCCTAGGAAAGCATTTGGGGATGTTGCTCTGCCACCATCATTTCCCGAGCAATGCTCCAGGAATGCAGTGGGAGGTGCAGACTCAACAGGAAGCCAGGGGCCAGTCAGTGGCACTTCCACTGGGGATGCAGTTGTGACATCATGCACAGTCAGAGATGGTGTTACTACAAGGGAAGCTGTGGAGGCTGCCAGCAAGCTTGGGGCTTCTGCATTGGCAAGCGCCTCGCCTGGGCCTTCAGAAAAGTCTGACTTGAGGCTTGTGCCCGGCACAGACCAGCGCAAGTGGTGGCCCAGGCAATCCTCGTATCACAATAAAGCAAGCCCAACTGCAGCAGAGATCTGCACAGCTGGTTCTGATGACATTGCCAAGGCTGCCTCTGCTGAAGATGCTGAAAGCTGTGAAGCAGTTGCTGGTTCTGTCAGTCAGCGGCCCGCTGCAGCTTCTGCTGCTTGGGCAGTACGTCAGCAGAGCCTCTCTAACCAGGGAGATAGCTCGTTAAAACAGGGCGACAGCTCGTCAAAACAGGTTGAAAAGGTTGATCAGGAAAAGTCATCGCAGTCAGGGCTAGGGGAGGGCCTGATGAGTCATGATGAAACCTGGCCATCACTGCAGGATGCTGCTGGTGTGAGACAGCACCAGCAGCTGCCGAAGCAGCTACCTGGGCCGGCGCAGGGTGTCATGTCAGTGCAGGAGGGCGCAGAGCAGCAGCTGCCACTTCATGAAGGTCAACGGCTGCCAATGCAGCAGCCACTCACATCAGTTCATGTTCAGGCTGATGCGCCTCCTGAGTCTGTCATTGCTTGCCAAGGTTCAGACCATGTTAGTCATGCGATGCAAGAGGCTGGTGTGTCAGAAGATTGCTGTAAAGAGATAGGGGACAGTAGTCATGATCAACAGGAAGGGTTGCAAGGTCCAAAGGCAACAGCACATCCTGGTGATTTGGACTGCACACAACTTGGTCATCACCTCTGTTCTGCGCATGCACCTGAGGCTTTTCCTCAACGGCCTGGCCAGATGCTTTGTGACTTCTATGTCAGAACTGGTTTCTGCAAATTTCAGCAGGCTTGCAAATTTGATCATCCCGTTGAGTTTGCCGTCAAGGTGAATAGTCTAGGCTTGCCGTTGAGAGCCCATGGGCTGGCATGTCCATATTATGCCAAGAATGGTTCGTGCAAGTTTGGGCCTAGCTGCAAGTTTCATCATCCTGAGAATTGTCGCTAATCTTTGTAAGGAGGTTTGCTGCATGTTGCAGAAGCAAAATCACGTACCTGCTCGTCAGTCAAGTCAACACTTTCTGCGTTTCTTCAGGGAGCAACGTGCTGCATGTGCAACGATGACGGCTCCAAGTGCTTTCACAATCTGGTCTCCACAGCATGGCATTGGCTGTGTTGCCAGTAGGCTTACACAGACTTGCAGTTCCCACTGCAACAGACTCACTGCTGAGACCTTGTAGAGATTTCTCTATCAGGGGCTGTCATGTCCCGTTGACTGCTCCGAGACCACCCAGAGCCATCTTGTTGGCTGGCCGAATCTGCTTCTTCTTCGTGAGATACCAATGCTGGTTACTGTCCTGGTCATGTTCTGTTAGCACGGTCGGTAGCGCAAGCTGCTGCAGTTCACAGAACTATGCAGACTTCAGCAAAGAGCGAGCGGGGCAATACGCCGGCTTGCAGGTGTTGAGACCATCGCCTATTGCAAAAACTGTTCGTAAAACTGCACTGAGCACCTTGCGCATCCATTTCGGATTAGGTCAGAGGAGTGTAACTTATCTGTAGGATCCCCGAGTCTCCAGAGTCTGCCACCGGAGCTGCTGCTTCGGGTGTGCAGTTACTTATCTCTGCGATGTCAGAGCTCCCTCTTTTCCTGCAGCAAAATCCTGCACGAACAGTGGAAGCTACACGTCCCTGAGGACGATGAGGCCTGGCAGTTTGTGTCCTGGGGCATTGACGTTCTTGCCAGGATGACCTCTGAGGGCTGCAGTAAGGACAACAGTTCAATCAGCATGCATTTTGACCGCCCTGATGTCAAAGGATTTCCTGCCAAGATCAGCTGCCAACATGCTGAGCAAAGTTTTGTGCTGCAAGTTTCACACTGGGTTGATCCAGATTTGCAAATGGCTGTACAAGCCAGGTGGCCAGCTTGTACAAAGGAAGCTCTATGGCATCGGTTGTCCAACAGCCCCACAACACTGGAATTTGCAGACATGATGCTGGCCCCTAGATTTTTGCCACCCCTTACAGATATCATGCGTTTTGCGCAACATTTCATGTGCTTACTACGGGACCATACTGGCTTTGTTTGGTTTCATATGCCACCAGAAGACGACCCAACCGCACTCGAGGGACTAATTGTCCGCAACTGGAACTCCTCATGGGACATTGATGGCGTGCGCTGCATCCAATTTCCACCAAAGCTCAATATTAGCAGAATGACAGGTCGTGTTCATACACTATATGCAAAGCTGTACAGTCCTGGGATGGAAGAGCTCGAGCCTGTCACTCACGCTGCACATGTGAAGTGCCAGTTTGATCCATATGATGATGTCAAGCGGGGCTTTGCCTATGAAGGCAATGTGGACATTAATGCATGGATTGCACAGCATCAATCCAACAGTTTGTAAGCTGTAATGCTCTTGCCATCTTAAGATCAAGCTTGTGCAGCATCATTGTGTACTGTTGGACGTGAAATGTATGAATCAAACGCTACCTTGTAGTTTTAATTGCTGATGCATTGGTGGGTCCTGCGCATAAAACCCGTGTTCTCATGATATTCTGTACAAGCGCTGTCAGATCCAATCGTTGTTGAAGAACGGCCGACACACACAGTGTTAAGTGGTCTGTGATGATGTCTTGCCGTTGCATGAGTCTCAATCCAAACCCAATCTAAAACAGCTGACAGCCTACAGTATCGCAGCACGCAGCCAGCCACATTGTAATTCAATATTCCGACGTGCATACAAGACCCCTAACTGCCTGCTATCATATTTTGCACTGATATTTTCGTACATACACCCTGATCCCGACGGTTTACCGAGCTTTGCTGACAAGTGCAGTTTCGGGAATTGGTCATCGGATTCGTACCACTAAGAAAACCCAATCTAAAAGCTACCCACCCCTCCATCCCATCCATCCTACCCCAACTACGAAACGCCAGCAAACCGGTACGAGTCTGCCGCTTCTGTACTGATGAGCACAGACAACATTCCTATTAGGCGTGGAATGAGACCGGAAGCACGGCTGGGTATGAGAATGATCCACTGCACTGCTTGACCGCGCAGATCGTTTGGCTGCAGACCGGCGGCGCTCTATCTGCTGCAGACTGACAGCGTTCAGAACAGAGACGCCTGTGAACGTCTACACATCATGACAGGTGGGTCGAAAGGAGCTTTTGCGTGAAGTATAGTCACGTGCTGCCCTGCAACGCGTACTTGCAGACGTACCCATATGATCGATGAATCAACAGTTGTGTGAGGTTTACGGTTGGCTCTCTCAAGTAAACCATACAATCAGTGTATGTCAGGTACTCATTAATGTGACCTATGCAGACAGCTTTGGTCTTCAAGACCTGCCGACTCACGTGCTCCACAAAATTACCAGCAGCTTGGAGCCCACAAGTCAGCGCAGCTTGTTTCTGTCCAGCTCACAGCTTTACAGGAAATGGCACATACATGTTCCCCACCATGAGCGCCATTGGCAATTTGTACAGCAGAGCATTGAACTGTTGGCAACCACGACACTGCAAGGCTGCTGCTCGCAAGACAGCAACATCACTATCCACTCTGATGCCCAAGAGTCATGGGGCAGCATCAGGTGTCAACAGCAAAAGCAGAGCTTGCAGTTTGAATTAGCCCACAGCACAAAAGCATTCCCTGATGGGGGCAGCAAGGCAGACTACACAGAGAAGAGTCAAGATCAGTTATGGCACAGGCTCACAGCAGTGCCCAAGTTGTCTTTTGCAACTTTCACGGCAAAGTCAGCCCCTGGCGCAACTCCGCTTCAGCTCCAGACATTTGCAAAGCACTGTGTTGATTGCCTATGCAATGCAAGGGGATTTCTCACATTCTACATGAACGGATTGGAGGATTCATTTGAGGAGCTGGAAGATGGGTACCATGCTCTCAAGGTTTTGCATGCTGCACACAAAGGAAGAGAATATTGGCAGATCGATGGTGAGGAGTGCATTGTCACTCCCCCCAAATTTGATTTTGACAACATGCCACTCGAGGTCACAAGCATTCACGCCCAGTTTGTGAGTGAAGGCCCGCCTGCTCAACCATATCTCAGTCCAGATGATCCAGAAGCATATTTTCATCCAGACGGTCAGGTCATTCATGACTTTGCCTATAAAGGCAATGTAGATGTAGATGCTTACTATGATGAGCAGCATGAAGTGGCCAATGATTGGTATGATCACATGGAGGACCTTATGGGTGAAGAAGAAGTTGATGACATGGACGACCTTGATGATGCTGACATGGCTCAACTCATGGGTGCAATGCAAGGGTGACTTCAATAGACAAGCGTCGGTCTGTACCTTTACCACATTCACATGGACATCGACCTTCAAGATCTTGACAGCGCAGGGCTTTTTGTCTTTATGTGGTTGCACTGCAAGCGCAACCATTGTCACATCATGTCCATGTCACGTTCTAATATATCAAATAGGTACATTACATTGAGCAGAGGTGTTTTGAGTGCTGTTCTTTGCAGTCAGGGTGTCATGTTCATACGCAGTTTGCTTGCTTGCAAAGTCAACATGGTACAATTGCCAAAGGCTTCACAGGTGCATAAATTTGAGATCTTTGAGATGGATCCATGTTCCTTTGGGGCACAGCACTCTAGGTATTTAAGTACAGCCTGCGGTATCATCTTAATAATAATAATAACGCTTTCCAGCTCATGATGAGCTAGGTACGTGCGGGACAAGTCTTGTCTTTCCATCTTATATCATCTTGTAATCCTGATATCGTGGCTTATCTCACTTATGTGTGACGACCATATCAGGCCATAGTGAGGATGTAGACAAGTGGTGTTTCACAGTGAGCAGATCTTTGTGCAAACCCATTTGTGTCCTGCGCGTCATTTAAATGGTGAAGTTACTTATCGTGATGTAGCCTTTTCGACCCTGTGTATGGTAGTCTAATGTCCATCGTGCTGACACATTCTTTTGTGTTCATCAATTTCAAGTACATGCACTGCTAGAACCTGTCCGGACAGGATACAAATGGTTGCCATAATGGTCTCTGGTACCATTGCAAAGTACGTAGCATAAGCTTGATATATATCGCGATGGTGTGCAAAGCAATGATGCACAAACTGCGCATGCGTTTGTGTCATATGCATTTCCTCCGTCTTCACAGGTCAAGCAAAGCAGCCACCTCCAAAATCGGCAGACTTCTTTGGCGTGCTTACGTACGATAGGCCATGAGAGCACTCAAAGGAAGTTAGCCTTCAATGCAGAAGCGTTCAAGCCTTCAAGATTGCAAGCTTCAGCCTGCTGCACATGAAGCTCAGCTTAAACCGCTGCATTGATCGTATTGAGAAGCTGAGAAATTGCATTGACTTTGTCAAGGATGCTAGTCCTGTCCTGTGCGTATAGTCTAGAACCGAACTTGGAAACAAATTTGTCAGGGTGCCACCGCATAAGTTCCCCTCGAGACCGTTTTCGCTTCTCCTCAGGGGTGATAGCACCATATAATACAAATGAAGCCAGTTGGGCTGGATCTTCATTCAGGTCATCCACTAGCCAAGGCACATGAGCCATTTTGATTGGTTCTGACTGGTCAGCTGTGGCAAAGGAGTGCCAGCGTGCTTCATACTTGGCACGCCTGCTCCCCAGATCACCCTACAGTGACAAAGCACATGTGTCAGCTTTGATGCCAATGCATTGGAACTGCCTGTTACCTGCAGCAAGTCTGTACGTTCACAAGGGCAGATCAGTCACTTTCTTGCTGGCATTTATGCTTTGGCACAGTACAGCTCACACTTGACAGGCTACAGACAAAGCCTGATACAGAGCAGGACAAAAAGCAGCCAGCACTTGCTGTCACGAACAGCATGCACACCCTGCAGATGCCATTCATGTGCTGTGAGACGTTGCCGTCAGTATGCCATGACACTCTGCAGATGGCATGCATGGTGCATTTCATTACATGATCATGTAGATTTGGGCGTGATGCTGAAATCTCCTGCTTCTACTGGCCACCCATGTCTCCACACAACCCTCATACAATAGTACTTTGTCACACGTCAATTGTGTGTCCATCTTGCAGAGTCGAGTATGTTGAGGTCTAGTCTCTGGCATGAATTTGACAAGACCAGTCACACATGAGCAGCGACAGTCACAAATAACATGAGTCTCAAATTGAGAAAACGAATCAACAAAAGATACACCAACATTGCGCAGCAAATGCAAACAGGAGAACATCACCTTGAGAACAGCTTCCCGCCATGCCCTATCCTTGGCCTTCTCTTCTTCTAAGATCTGCCTGCTGTGCTGTGCAGCATCAAAAGCTGCCTGTTGCCGTGCTGCTTCTGCCTTGGTCTGTTGTGAGAAGTAGCTCCTTGCTGCTGCAGCTGCATCACCAGACTGTTGCCGCTTGCGCTTCTCCATCTCTTGCCAGATGCGCCTTGCATACGCATCTTCATCTTCGGGCGGGCCACGGCCTGGGGCTGCAAAAGAGGGCTCTGTAAAGAAGCCCCCGTAGCTGCATGGAAGCAACAAGCATGTCACACCATGCCCACACTCTGCAGGGTATCATGTTAATACTCTGGGGTCTGGAGCCAGTTGTGACTCATCAGACATCCTGGCTTGAAAGCACAGGTATCAATGACTCACTGATCTGCGCTACATAGTGGGCCAGTTGTGGAGTAAGAGATGAGCAAGGTGAACACTATGCATCTTTGTCTTCAAGCAGATTAAAGCCTGGGGCTGCAACATGTGGCTCTGCAAGGGAGGCTCAGTGGTATTAACTTAAGAAGCAACTTATGACAACAGAAAAGGCTGTTGGTTGCATATTCTTGGATCTGTGCTGGATGAAGGTGATGACAAATTTGAGGGAGGCAAAGTTCTGACTATAGTATTGCCAAAATTCAGATCCTCAGGCATGACAGCTGTACAGCGGCACACACAATGAGACACAGCTACAGAAAGGCAATGCAGGCATCCAGCTGATTCAGCATGTGGTCCAGCACATGCATGACAATGTTGAAGTAGGCACGAGGCATGTATGCAAGCTTGAGCATACCTATCCCAGTCTTCTTCATCACCACCACGCAGCTCTGCTCCCGATTCTTCTCTCAGTCTAGCCTGCCATTCAGACTCATCGTCAAGCTCATCAGGCGGACCTGAACCAGAGCCAGTGTTGGCATGATGTAAGCGAGCACGCTTGGCTGGTGATGATGGTCCTGCACATGGCTCATCATCACTGCTGGCATCTGAGCCAAGGCTCATGGCAGCAGCAGCCAAGTCTTGAATGCTTTGACCTTTTGCATTGCATGCCTCCACATTGGGTGAAGGTGTGCTCTGCAGAGTAAACAACAGGCTGGTGAGTGTGAACAAAACTTTGTGCAATATGAACTCACTTGAAGCTTTGCAAGCTTGGTCCAATGACAGAGGCTTCTGCAGCATAAGACTCGACGTACCTGAAGAAGGGATGCAAGGAGTGTGAGGTGTCCCTGTGCAGCTGCAAGGTGACCTGGAGTATTGCCTTGTATGTCCTCAGCTCTAGCATCTGCACCATGTCTGCCAAGGTGCGCCTGTTAGCGCACAGGTCTCCACTGATCAGTGAAGCTTCGCAGAATGAGGTTATAAAAGCAAGGTGCTTCGTATATCTTTGCTCAAGTTTCAGGTGACCTGCACTCACCTCAAGAGAATGGTCACAGTGTCTTCGTGGCCTGCTCGACTGGCCTACAGCAACGCAAGCTGATGTGTTCAGCAGGCCTGCAAGGGTGTAAACAGGTGAAGCTGAGTTGCACCGCGTGTCCGTTCACCTGATGCAAAGCTGTGTTGCCGTGGGCGTCAAAGAAATTGACATCAAGTCCCGTGTGCTTTGCAAGCAGCTTCCCAACTTTGGTCTCTTTGCCTAGAGCCGCATATGTCAGCAGCTTGTACTCCAGGGGCTCGCTGCTGCTTTTGCTGTGCTTGTGATGCTTCTCCCTGCGTCTTTTGGGCATGACCGAATCGCTCAGCGCTACACACTTTGTGTGAACAGCTCTGATGTTGCCTTTGCATATGTGGTATTTTGCACGCACTGCGTGAGGCGTACCCTTTCACAGTTGCGTGCATCCAGTTCATGCATGTTCCATGGTGCAGAAAATAGCAGGTTGCTTAGCAAATTAGGTTTAGACTGTGGCTGTCATGCATTACATGTTGACACAGGACGTTGGGTAGGCACTGGCAGGCTGTGTCATGTGTTGCAAGATGTAGAGGATGAACAACATTTCATCTTTGATTGTCCAGCTTACAGTTAAATTAGGAAAAAGCAAACCTTTTCCAGCAAACGTGTACATTGCTAGGCTTTACAGCTCAGTGTGAGCCAATTGCATGTAGTTGGTTTTCCCAGAGAACGTTACTCTTGTAGAAGTGTGTTTTGTCTGACTGAATTCACAAGAACAGAACTCTGCCTGGTGCCCCCAATTGGTCCCCAGGATATTAACAACAATACAATCGTCAACCCATCTTCAACTCTGAAATGTTGTCCACAACGTGCCAACAAACATGTATGCGAATGCCAAAAGGTGGGCATGCCTACAAATGCTTGTTAAAAATGGGAAGGGAAATGATTGTCAGCAAAGTCATGGGCAAGTTTTGAGGCTCCTGCAAGCCCAACCTCACCCTTGCCCTCCATCACCAAATACAGCTCTCGGCCATTCCTATGCCTGGCCACCACCCAGCAGTCATGTGTGCCTCGAGCCACCACTTCTCTGTCATCATCCTGAATTGCACAGACATGTCACATTGAGCGCAGAGTCTGCAGACTCCACCGTGCGATCGAGGATCATTGTTCAAGATCAATTTTATATGATGACAAAAACAAAGTGGAATGATGGTTTTGATCATCATATGCACAGGCTTTGCTAGAGGAAACTAAGCTCACCAATCAGCCTGTCTGAGCATGCATACAAAGCAGCCATGTGACGACAGTCTTTGCAACACAGGTGATTGTGAGAACGTTGCTGAGAGACAGCATACACAGTAGGCGCCTGCGTTCAAGGCCACAAGCAGATGACAGATGCCAGCAAAGCTAGCTTGATGCTGACAGACCTGCTTGCGCATGCACTGCAGCTCAGCTCTTGCACTTGACATCAACTCCAGTGATTCGGCAGACAGAGTGGCAACTTTGTTCTGTGGGGATGCCTGGACAGCTGTCAGCATGTGATCCACATATAAATACCTGCACACTCATGGAGTGAGGCTAGTATCCGGCTAAAGTAAACTTTGAAACGCACTCTAATTATTTGGAAGACGCAAATCCCGGTTTCCGAATTTTGTTGAAAAAGCATTTGCTGAGGGAGTGTGTTTCAGCAGGAGATGGTAAACCAGTATGTGGCCTGCCAGGTAGGCAAAGCTTCAATGAGTCACAAGGTGCACGACTGCCACACAGGTCCACATTGCAAGGACACCTTGATAGGTGTAAATGCATAGTGTGCTGTGTATGTGCTGACTGCAAGCTACGTTAAATCCACCTGAAACCTGGGATATGGCAATGACGCTGTGCTGCCAATTGTTCTGAGGTGGCCTGACTGATCCTGCCAAGAGGAGCCTGAGCTATACGAGCTACAGCTTGCTGGGTGTTACTGCTCACTGGGCCCCTGCAACATATGGTGCAATCAGTTTCATCTTTACACCAGGTCATGACAGCAATTCTATTGATGGGGGCCTACTGTGTGCCAGATGTGTCATAGCACTCACGCAGGTCAGGATGCTCTTGACAATATTTAGTGCTTAGCGTATGTCAAATTCCTGACTATGGTTCAATCACTCCCCTGATGAGCCCCCAAGACGGAAAAGGTAATTTGAGTGAATTCATTGGTTGAAAAGAGGCTTAAGTAACAGGGCAGGGAACTCAGGGGAGTACGGAGACAGCAGCTCTAGTCAGCCATGTTATATAGGTACATGATTAGTCCCCGCAGCATATGTGAGCAATGCTTGCGCTTCACAGCTGGTCAAGACTGCAGAGGAAATAGTCAGCAGCAGGCAGCAGGCAGCAGGGAGTCTTACTGCTGAGCGAGTAGCAGAATCAGAACAGCGCTGCCCTGACAGTAGCCCAGCATTGCCAACTGCTCCTCGCCACCCTGCAGCACCCAACAACAATGATGCAGCATCAGCAACTGAAATCTTGCCCTGTGAGAGTTGACATGAGAAGTGCCAGGGGAAGCGACATTCAAATGACAAGCAGCACTGGGTATGGTGGGCACCTGTGTATGAGCTGAGACTGTGCATCAATGCATGCTGACCAGCTGTCTTTCTGCAATGAAACACTTTCCTGTTCATTCATTCACTGTTCATTGTGTGTGCATGCACACACTCATGCATCAAATGCAATTGCAGACCTGCAAGTACACTGTAGGTGTGATCAGCTCCTCTGAGTCTGTGGCTGCTGTAGGCTGGGCTAATGACAGGAATCCGGTGCCACTGCGGGTCCAGGCCTTGTAGTTGTGCACTGGGTGTTGAGGCTCGCTTTGCTGTGACCTGAAACGCACATGCCAAATGGTAAAGCATACATGGTTGTCCGCTGTCCTGTGAATGCAGGAAACGGCCTTCATTTGCTGGCTGATTGCTATAGCTTCTATGCTGACTATCTTGATCATGTGTTTGTGCAGATTATGCCAAATGCGGTCATTGACAACAACTCAAGTACTTGTCCAAGAGCAATACGAACATGTCAGCTGCATTCTTGATAACATCAAGTCCCTGAGAATGGGGAAACAGACCAGGTGACATGCCAGCGAGCAGAGGTATGTGCAGGCTCACCTGATTTTGGATGTAGCGCTAGCTAGGCGTTTGCCTATGGAGGGACCTTGTGAAGCAGGGACCAGAGTAGTAGCTGCCAGGCGGTACAGGGCTGCAGTGTCCTGCTGTGACAGTGAGCTCCAGAGGCAGTACTGGTCATGTAGGATCATGACCCCTTGTGCAGTCTGACCATCACCAAGGTCTGCTATGGTCAGCTGACTGGCAATGCTATGCACAGCTGCACAGCACAGTCAACGTCATTACTGCAGTCAGCCGTTATGAATGACCTGGAGGCTGAGCAGCATGACGGACAGCACAAAGTTGACAGGACAAAGTTGACAGCTACAACTAGGCAGTGCCATAGACGAGGGCATTCACAAGGCATGCATGATGCTTCCTGTTGCTAGCGCAGAAGAAATCTGAAGATGACCACATTCAGAGTGGCACCTGCACTGTCATGCTGTAGCATGAGTGGAAGACAGCCAGATGACTGACCTGTGAAGATGTGGTTGGCAAGAGGCAGCCATGAGACGCCTGAGAGCATGCTCAGTGGGCTTTGCAGCATTGCCAAGTCCTTGCTCTTGGAGCGCAGCAACCGAGCTGCAGCCTCATTCAAGACGCTTTGCAACGCAGCCTGTACGCCCTCTGTGTCAACTGCCTGCACAGCTGAGGTGGCCATTTCGTCATTGTTGGGGCGGAGGTGCTTTGCATACTAGAATTAACAGCTTTTTGTACAAAATGCACAAACAAGAAGCCATCTCAGACGCACCAACATGGGCCGCAATGACCCGTGCAACAAGGTGTATTGCATGTAAGCCAGCTGAAGAAAAGCCTTCAAGCCTGCATCTTGAACACCTGTTGAAAGCCAACCTCGGTCAACCACCTGCAAACTTTGGACGTGGTCAATACTGCCAATATTGACATAAAATCAGCAATAAGCTCTGACCATCAGTAACACAATGTCTGCCTCTGGTCTGTGAAATACCCATGTGTTTCGCTCGGCCTGCATGCTGTCGCAGCCTGCATCCTGCAGCTTGACAGGCCGCATCAAACACGACGCTCGTTGCATGACCCACATGAGGCGACAGCATGAGCGCTTGCCTCGTCAAAGTTGCCTGTGAATGTCAGCAATGCTTGTGCCAAGCCAACAACCGAGGTCTGATCGTCTATAGAGCAATCCCCAGGATGGTATGCAAGGATTTGGCGTGCTTCCTCGCCTTCCGGGTAGTCGCGCTCTGTATCGAATACGCAAAGCTGGACTGGATGAAGCGTCTGCATTTCTTTTGTTGCGCTCATGTCGGCACAGTGGAACGGCGAGCCCTTTTGGCACGCGATGATCGTTTTAGATCGAAGCTGTTAGCTTCTGTTGCAGCTTCTGGTGGCAAGCTGATGATCTTGCAAATGCCTGTCCTGGGAAAAGGTATAGGACTCTGTAAATCGATGGTAACTCAACAAATGAACATAGACCATGCATTTGTGTGGCCTGCAAGGTATCCCGCCAATTTGCAGAAGCTTTACGAGCTGCCAATTGTTATCATTGTCTGCATGCCGTATGACGTGGATGGCCATCTGTGAGTACTGCTGTGACAACCTGCAAAGCGCTCAACCAAAGACATCATCTCCTTCTAGCTCTTCTGGGACTGCCTCATCTTGCAAAGCAATGGCCAGCATCTCAGCTGTGAAAGTGTCCTCTGGCCGCAAGCCTAGGGCCTTGTGATAGTCCTCTATCGCCTGTTGTAGATCACCCTGCCCATCAGCACATCACATGAGCATTTGGTAATGTCAGAACATGCTCAACCGAATGCAGATTGTCATGTGCATCAAGTGCTGTTGATAAGCATCATGTCGCTCAAAAGTCGCCCAACTCCCTATTGCTTGGATGTATGACACAAACACATTAAGGTAAGCAGATACTTGACCTCACACAAGATCCCAGATACGTTTGCATACAATGCAAAGTCGGCATCAACAGAGCAACAAATGCACGCCTGACAGTTTCAGCCAGACCTTGTGTTAGGCACTACACAGCGGTACTTTCCATGCAGGATCCACATCTTCAAGATAACATCACACACATGTACCTTGAGGTGTCGTGTGAAGCCAAGGGCTGCATATGTGCCAGCCTGACCAGGGCACAAGCCTAGCGCACGCTCATATACCTGAATGGCATCATCCCACCGCTGCTGCTTCCTATAGCAATGCCCAAGATTTACCACTAGGGACTCCCAGCCTGCACATCACACATACTTCAGCATACCTCCTTTTCAGTACAATGCTGCTGACACAGATTTTGGAATCAACAGCATACGCCATAAGCGACAGCAGCACAAGTATGTAAAATGTGGATTGGGTGGAGAAAGTGTCAGGAGTAGCAGCAGGACAAGTGTGCGACAGCTGATGATGAGACAATGCTACTGGCTTTCTGCTGCTGACCTTGACTGGACAAGTTTCAGCAGTAAAGCCTGCCCACCTCTTGTTTGTGAAAAGGATCGTCCCGGGCATCTAGCATGTTTTTGTGAATGCTGGGACAGAATTCGAAAGCACCGTCAGGAACTTTCAGATGCAGCATCAAACAGGAGCGAAGTATAAAGTCAGGAGCATACTGACCAGCATTGAGGCGGCCAGGTACAAGCTCCAGGGCTCTCAGCAGCCACTGCTCTGCAGCTGAATACTGCTGGTTCTTGTACGTCAGCACTCCCAGCTCATTACATGCCAAGGGATCTGAGGGACACACCTTGTGTGCCTACACTACACCAAATCTGCCATTGAGAGTGCAACATGGCATCTATCCAATGCAGATGGTATCACAAGCAGTGCCTGGGCAGCCCGGCGTATACTTGGCTTCTCATTAAATTGATGCCGAAAAGCGTAGTCTTTTCTCTGCTTTTCTATCACAAGCAGCAAATCATATTCATCTGATACAGATGATGTGACAAGCAACAACAGTTTAGAGCAGATTCAAGTACATGTGAATACCAGGCTCTGCAGCTATCAGCTTGGTATCAGTAAAAGCTGGTTGACACATTGATTTTGGATTGGCTGTGAGAATTTGCATATGAATGCAGGAGGAAGCAGATGCCTTCGACTGCAAGCTGACTTGACAGCAGGTAAGATACCTGCAGGAACATCTGCTCTGCGAGGTGCAGGTTGTTCATGCGCTGGTACTCCATGCCCATGCCTGTTAGAGGCAAGTGCAGACCAGGAAACAGGCGCGCTGCGGTTCTGTAGGCTGCCATGGCCTGCAAGATACAGCACACAACTTGTGAGCCATGGTTGGGTATTGTGCATCATGTTGGCAGTGCATTGCTGTGTCCTATGCTGTATAGCCTACAGCCTACAGCTTGACAGAAGCCTCTGCGATGCAGCATAATGTCATCAGGGCTGATGTTGAGCACCGGCCCCACAGCCTGTTGCTCATGCGTCAGTGGCATTTGACAGTCCCTTGAGGCCATGGCAAGCAGCTGCAAGACCAAGTCATGTATTGGACTTGAGCTGCAGCCCATGTTGAGTATAAACTCCAGCTTCATACCTGATCACTCTCATCTTGGAAGGCAAAGGCATTGCCAAAGCCAATCCAGGCAGCTGCAAAGCTGTTCTCTATGGTTGTGGCCTTACCAAAGTATCGCCTAGCGCTATCATACTGCTGAGTACACAGGTAGTAGCAGCCAACAGCAAACCAGGAAAGTGCTCGCTCTGGGTATTCCTCCACAAGTCTGCATGACAGGCATGACAAGGTAGCAATCCTGACATACAGAGTAAGGGTCTGTGGGCGTTGATGCAGTTGCTGGTATGATGTCTGCAGCCAGCACAGCCATGAAACTCTGCTTTTCAATTGGCACAATTACATGCTCTACACAGTCTGCACTTGCATCAAGCAGCTGTACGCTGTAGCTGTGTTTCAGCTTCTGCCATGCGCTGCATATGTGAACAGCCACAATGGTCGAGGACAAGGACCTTTGGGCAACACACGCTTACTTGTGTGCTCTGCGGAAGAGCTCATTCTTCTTGCGCAGTTCCAAGGAAGCTGTGATGTGGACAGGATATACTTCAGTGGCATATGGGTCATTCTCCAACAGGCTGGACGTCAGGGTGTAGCAGTCCTGCAGCAATTGCATGTTGTGAGGCGTGCTTGAGGGCTCAAGCTTCTGTGCTGTACACATCCTGCAAGCTACAAATTTAACGTGCAAACAGTGCAACTTGGTTCTCCTATTGTCCCAAGACTATGAGAACAACCGATAGAAGAGCCTGAACGCCATAATGTCAACAAAACTTTGGTAACTCTGTTGTAATCCGCATTTCCTTCATGAACTTCTTGTGCAGTTGTGAGGCAAGCTCTGACCTGATATGCCCCAACATGGTAGTACCATTCTGCCCTGCAGACCAGCACGTCTACATTTGCCCCCAGGCCACACCCAGAAGGCTCCCGCTCCGCCTCATGTGAGACCGAGCCGGGTGTGGTCATGTGCGTGTCTGAAGGGCTCTGCATAGGGGTGGCAGTCCCCATCCTGGTGTGGTCATATGCCTATAGCAAGCACACCAGGAAGTTGAATGTTGCACGTCTTGCATGAATGCCATGTCCAGCAATCATGCAGCCATGATTATGATAGTGCAATCATGCAGCCGTGTTTAATATAGTGCAAAACTTGACTGAGGAGGCTTGGGAGGGCATATGCTGCTGCGTCTGCACTGCCATGGGACAATGTACAGGAGTGCACAAGGCACAGCAAGGCAGCAGCGGTGCCTCCAAGAGTCATGGGCAATTTCAAGGGTGTGGTTGCTCAGCTGGATATACGGGACCAATCTTGTTTTTGTTACAGAAAGGCTTGTAACCAATACAAAACCAACACAGATTGTGTATGAGTCTGTATGACTTGTACCCTGTGTTGTCCTTGTCTGCAAACATCAAGCAACTTTGACCACGGTAGCACATACCGCAGAAGGAGTTCTTTGCACCATGGCAGTTGCATTTTCCTCCTCTGATCCTGCCTGTTCAGTGTCATCAGCAGCAGGCCGCTCTAGCTCCTGCAGCGTCTCTTCTATGCTGCTCTGCTGGTCATACTTCTTACACTTGGCCCTGCAATCAGGCTATGGCTAAGGCTTTGTCATTGATGCTTGTGTGTCACACCTGTGACAAGGCTTGTTCAGGCAACTGAAGCATGGGTATAGCGCACTGCACAGTTGGCGACAATCTGAGTGGTTCAGTTGGCGTGCAAAGGCGGCACAGAAAATCGAATGCATTAGGAACATGGTCAGAGTCCTTACTGGTATAGCAGCGAAAGCCATCTGTCATCGTTGCTGAAGTTCAGACCTTGCCGCAAGCGTGCCTCTTCATCAGCTGTGAGCATGTGATTGTCAATCAGGATCTGCACGACAGCTGAAGGTTGTCAATATCTTTGCAAACAATGTATGTGAACAGATTCAGATACACTTCAGATATCAGCCCTGCATGGAAACACTGTAAACATGTTGCTGCAGGTTCCATTGCATAGCCCTACACAAGCTATATCACAAAATTCATTGTGTCAAGGGCAAGCCCATTGTCCATTTTGGTCACCTGAAATGCTTCGTAGCAAAATGGGTCAGCCTTGAGTGCCGCCTGGTACCACTTGACAGCACGCCCATGGTTTTCTAAGGCATCATAAACCTTGCCGCGCAGAAGGCTGAGGGCAGAATAGTAGCTGATCTGCTTGCCGGAAGTGTCAGGATCATGCTGGTCCTGCTGTGAAACAGCATTGTCGCTGTGAGATAGCATTGTTGTTGTGAAATAGCATTGAAATGATGGGGTTGTGCTCGATCCTTGTCCACCTTGCTGCTATGCAAGAGGACAGTCAAGCTGTGTCTGAGCGCATGCAGAGGTAGCGTGAACATATGCATGTTTGCACATTCATTGTAGTGCACAGTAGTCTTCTGCATGCAAGCAGGCATGACAATGATGTATGCAGCTGTAGATGTAGCTGCATCTGTTCTCTATGCAGACCTGCATGTCAATACTCTCTAGACTGTCCTCCTCCCAGCCGCCTACCATCATGAGGCATTCCTCCCACTCTCGACATTCCACTAGGCACTTTGCAGCTAAATATCGAAACCTTACATCTTGCTCTATTAGGTCTGAGCCTTTCAGCAGCGTCAGAGCCCGACGATACTTCTTGTCCATGTAAAATGCCTGCAAAAATGTACCCGATGCGTGACAGAACAATATGAAACAAAACATGGCTGCTACCTTCTCGCAAGCCTCTGATCAGTACGAAGGCTCGCTTACCTGAGCGAGCGTGAACAGATCAGCAGGTGCGCCGGACAAGCTGACCAGCTTATCGGCATAGAAAATCGCCGAAGCGTATAGGTGCTTTGATAGGCAGTCATGCACGAGCAACTGCAAGCGTTGCACATGCTTATGATGCATGGCTTGGCAGAAGAGTAAGGTCCGCTAGGGTCCTCAATCAATCCTTCAATGCTTCGCAAACTAGGCACTCTTGCCTCTGCGATCGTCAATGCACAGTGACAGCAGGCTCCCGTCGCAAGACCTCGCTTCACGGGCAAAGCTGTCTGTTGTAGCGTAAGTGCGTGGCTGTCTTGCATGCTTCTTCTTGTGACAGGGGCTAAGCTTTGACTTTGTGACAGAGGTCAGAAACCGTTTGCATAGCGCGAAAGTCATTGCGTCTCAGTTGGCATCGACTCTGTTCTGCAGGACATCACATCTGACAAAAGTTTGAGCTTTTAGACGTTCCATGCCAATCACTGTGATCCGGCAGGCCTGTTTCTTCAGGAGCACCCTATTGGGCCGCAAAAAACTCTCCTTCATTCAACACATTGCCAAAAAGAGATTGCACGAGAAGCTAGTTGTATTGCCGTTTGCGCGCTGCTGTGCAACGTCGTCCTTGGAGCAGGCTGCATCTGAGCAGTCGAGGTCAAAGTAAGCAAACACCCGCACTGTCCGTAACAAAAGCTCCAAGCTCATCTCTTACTCCACAAAGTGCTCAGGTGGGAAGGTGGACGAGCTGCACGTATAACCTCGGGTGCTATGGACAGTATCGATGATTCCGAAGACGCATGCAGGCTTGTGGTCAACTCGCACTTTGACTCCGGCAATATAGAGGTCTGTCAGCAATCAAATTGCAGCGCATCCCGAGCTGAACATGCTGTGTCCTCACTTTACATTGCAGCACATGTACCTCTGCCGCAGATTGTCGATGCCAGCGATCCTGGCAACGTTCAGTTGAGAATTCACGAAGACCCTTTCTGCGAGACTGACGGGCGTGCCCATTTTCAGTAAGCAGGCCTGATTTCCGGAACTGAAAGCACCTTCTGTGGCAACATTGGAAGGCAATTGCACAAGCCAAGCGTGTCATACTTGGCACAGGTGGTATCATTTTAGACTGACTGGTGCTCGGAATCAGGAGCTGAATCTGCACTTGGCGAATGCTGGCAAAGCCAGCTTTCCCCATGCATGGTCAGGCTACCAGTCTTGTGCCTCATATGACCGTCAGCATTAGTTCAGAGTTCCCACAAACTATGATGAGTCTTCAGGCACCTTGAGCATTCAACACAAACCAGAGCAGGTCAGCCTGACCTGCAGTTTGCCACAAAATGGGCTTCAGCATCTACAGCATGTTGAGTGCTGAACACAGCACAATGTGCAGGATGCCATTTACTATGCCTATTTTGCACCATACTCATATGAGAGGCACCAAGATCTGATAGCTAAGTGCATCAGCCACAAGGCAGTACGTTTGGAGGTTCTTGGAGAGACCCTGGATGGTCATGACATAGACCTGCTACGCATTGGTAAGAATCATTGCAGTGATGATCAACCAAACACAGACCTCAGCTGTTGCTTGCAACACACTAGTTGCCCAGTCTCTGACCAGTGCCCTCTGCCAGAGAAGGGATCTTTTGGTAGCATCTTGCTTAAGCATTGTGGCTATCTCATGTGTGACTGCAGGTCAACCTGGCAAAGGCAAAAGGCGTGTATGGATGATCGCTCGTCAGCATCCTGGTGAAAGCATGGCAGAATGGTTCATCGAAGGTATCTGCCTATTTTGACTGCGTCACATGATTCTGCATGTGCTCTGTCTTTCCTTTGCCATTCTTTCACATGATTCCCATGAACAATTGCTGACTTTATGCTTGTGTGAGCAAACAAACCTGCACTGGATCCTGAGCAAGTGCTGCTTGGCACTGCAAAGACTCGGCACTTGTTGCCAAGCGTGTCGTCAGTGCATTTCATATATGCATTATGATCGTGTCACAACTGGCTGCTTGATCCTGGCCAGTGAGCAGCAGCCAATCAAATGCTGACACAATAGCAGCATGATCCTAGTCTTCATTTGCCAACACATACCTGTGCTGCTGCTATGTCAGCATTCAGCTAACTGCTCAGTTGCCAATACCATGCAGCCAGTCACACTTTGGCATCCCGTTGCCACAGGCATGCTGCATGTCAGACTCAGCACCCTGTTTCTTTTGTGATGAAGGCTTCTTAGAGCGGCTTTTGGACAGTCACAGCGCACTTGCGCGGCATGCTCTTCAGAAGGCTGTCTTCTATGTTGTGCCCAACATGAATCCAGACGGCAGCTGGCGAGGGCACTTGCGCACCAATGCAGCAGGGGCCAATCTGAACAGGGAGTGGGCTAAGCCCAGCCTGGAAACTAGCCCTGAGGTAACCGTCAGCATCTGTCAATGTCAAACGGTGTCTGTCAATGTAGAATGCAGTGACAGCACACTGCCCACTTCCCTCTATTCTGCTTTGATGGGTGTTTTTGCTTGCAAGAATATGCAACTGCAAATGCAACTGGCACCATGCATTGAGCATGCTGCATAATGTAGAGCTGATTGGTGATGCTTCTTAATGGCTTCGTGCCATCTGTCGCATACACTGTTCTGTATCCCAACACCTGGTGATGCATTCTTGCCAACAAAACCTTGTTTTACAAGAGCTCAACCTGCACATGTCTTATGCTGTCCTTCAGGTCTATCATGTGCGCAACAAGATGGACAAGGTGGGTCTAGATATGCTGCTAGATATTCATGGCGATGAAGAGCTGCCATACAACTTCATCAACGGCAATGAGGTGAGGCGAGCACCATGTTGCAGTGATCAATCCAGTATCCGTCTGCTGTTGGGGTGCCAGATGTACCCAGTTCTTATGCTCCAAGCTCAGTACGCACAGGCTCATTTTGCCGGAAAAGCTGGTCCTGTCTGCTGCATTGTGACTTGTCTTAAAAGTGCTGTACACGAGTGGTTTCTGACGCCTGATCACTAGTGGTGCAGTTCCTGTGAGCAGCTCTTGCAATAGCACCACACATGGACCTGCTGCTGATCTGCAATGCTTGTGCTGGCAGATGCAGCGAGAGCCACTGCCAAACTTTCCCTATATGTCTGATTTGGCCTGTGCAGCAGTTGAAACACAAGCATGACTGAAGACTCCAAGCTGTTGTGGCCAGTGACTGGTTTTGATACTGCTGATGCTCAGGCCCAGTCTCACACATAATGTTCTTGTTCTGTGAAGGGCATTCCTTGTTGGGGAGAGAGGCTGGCCAAGCTGCAAAAGATCTTTGTAGAGTCTTTCAAGAAGTCCAGCCCGGACTTCCAAAGTCAGCATGGCTACGCCATAGATGAGCCAAATCAAGCCAATCTGAATATATGTGCTCATGCAGTAAGTCCTGCTGTAGTAAGGCTGTAGTGATCTCACTACAGCCTTACTAATGATATTGGACCTCAAACCGGTTCTTTGACATAAGCACAGGCCCTGAAGTTGCACATCATCATGACAGTGGATACAAGTAGGCATCTGGACATCTGGGAGCAAGTGAGCAGGCATTGCTACACTGGCCACATTGGCAAGCATGCAGCAATGTCTACTCTGTTCACACTTGGCTGTGCATGTTCACTGCAGATGAGCACAACCCTTCTCGCATTCTGCAATGCTTGTGTTCAAAGGCTGGCGTGATGTATGGTATGGCATGGCACAGTACAAGCACAGGTCAGCCAATATGCTGACCTATGCATGCACTGCACCATGCCATGCCATAGCCTGCTTATGCACACACAATGTCATGGCATTCACATCAGTGGTGGACAGTCTCAAGCATCAGTAACTGTTCTGGTCTGCAGATTGGTGACAGGTTCAAGACCCTGTCCCTGACGCTGGAGATGCCCTTCAAAGACACAATTGAAAATCCCGATCCTGTCCAAGGATGGTCTCCTGACAGGACAAAAAGCTTTGGTGCTTCCATTCTGAACCCCATTGTGGACACTGTCCCCTCTTTGGACGGATGACCATCCATTACACTTGACCAATAAAAGCTGTTCACAGTGCGTGCATTGCTTGTACTTGTCCGTTTTTCTACTTGAATTGTTATTGCATTGTGCGATAGTTGTTTGCAGAGAAGTGCACATTTTCGAGGCATTCCTCATCAGCTACAATCTATTGCTGCTGCACGGTTTCTGTGTCATGCTGCGCAAGTGTCATATTGAGAATCAGATGACCACCACAGACAATTGTCCAGCATCTCAGTCTCACTGAGGTAATGAATTAAGCCTTTTCAACTGCAAAGTTGAGGTGTGTCATACATTGGCATAGTCTCCAACGCGCAAGCCAACAGTCATCCAGCAACCCTGCATCAGATACACCACCATCAGCAGGATTGAGCAGATGCAGACAGAAATGCGCAATATAAACCAAATACAGTGAGCATCACTGTGAGCGTCTGGACAGGCAGTACCATGTACCTTGTAAGGGCCTTGGGTCACATGCTCCAGGCAGAATGTGAAAGTATGAGAGCGCTTGGCATTGGTTATCCCAACTGAAGGCTGTGAGGTGACTTGAACAGCCTGCACTGCCTTTGTGCCAACTCGTGTGCTTGGGAAGACCATTGGAGATGTGGCCTGCAACAGCATATAACATCAGCTGCTGCAGCATCTTGCATGACTAACAAAACCATGTGGGGAAGGACTCTCAGCTAAACGGTCCAGCACATTTACCGTAACACATACAATATACAAACTGTACCTGCCAGCTTTCACAGTTGATCAGAGGCTTGTAGTCCTGTGACTGAAGCATGCTGGTGAACTCTTCCAGTGAGAGCCACTCTTCTTTGCCATGCCAGCTTCTTGCATGACTAGGCAATGGCTGCACAGAGAAGCAGGCTTAGTGTCAACGAAAGGTTGGACACTAATTAGTGAATGCAGAAACCTTGCTGACTTACTGGACCAGTCACCATTTCTTCACATCCATAGGGCTTGCTGAATAGGAATGCTGTCTGAATGCCTGCTGACCGATCTGGCCAATCATTTAGTTGCAAAGCATCCAACTGAGCAGCAATTGCTGCAGTTGGAGGGAGCAGGTGAGAAGGCCTGGAACAGGCGCACAGCAACCACTATATATATATCTTGAAAACACAATGTGAATTTGTCCAACATGCCAGGTCTTTTTTACAGATACTAAAGCCCCAGGCCAGCTTGAGCTCACCTCCTGTTATGCAGGGGAGGTGGAGCACCTTTTTCGTTGACAAATTTAGAGAAGTCTCTTGCTAAGTTAGCACCTGAGATTCAATGCACAAAATTTCTGCATGGTTGTGATGCTAGAAACTGGTTGGTTGCGGGACAAGCGGGTGCTAGCAGTAAGATCTGGCAGTGCGCACCTGGGTCGGACTCTTGTGTTGCACGGACTACAGTGCGCGCGCGAGTCCGGCTGACATTTGGCACAGAGCGAATCACCGCTGAATAATTGAGTCTTGGCGCTGATGCCCCGCAAGCTTCAGGACGCAGCTGACAGCGACAGCAGCACTGCAGCATGTATATTCACGGGACTACGATTCAGCACTGCTGCTCATACGAGACCCTGCCATGTGAGAGGTGTATGGTCAGTGTTCCAGCGAAAGCTGGCGCAGCAGCAGCGGGTACGAGCAGCATTCATGTCGCGTCTAGCTGACATGCCGTCGTGCATGTTGACCGATGACTAAGGCAATCCTGAAAGCTGCATTGGAAGTCACACATGCCTGTTTATCAATTTCAATAATGATATCACCGCTTGCGGATATCTTGATGTGTACGCTATTGCGACAACACATGCTTACTTTTTGATTGTTTGACATGCAGCATTCAGCTTTGGACGGGCAGCGGCTACGCAGTATAGTTACATACATACTGTATATGTATTACATAGTATACAAGGGCTGAGAACAATCACATCCTACAGCAGCCATTCTCAGGGCTCAAGCTCCAAGTAGCTGTCATATGACAGATCAGCGAGCTCAACTTGCTGCTGCTTGCTCCTGTGCAACTGCATGTAACGTAATCAATATCAGCCATCTGAATACCATCCCTTGAAGCTAAATGTTCATGCAGGCAGATCACACGGTACAGAGCCAGACTCTGCTCCTGGGTATACCATTCAAGAACACATACACATCTGCCACATCTTACCTGCTGTATAAAAGCCTTGCATGGCAGGTATGGCAGCTTCAAGCAAAGCTGCCTGCTGTCCTGGGACAGCGATGCTGACGCACCCTCTGCAGAAACTGCGAACGGAAGCTGGACATCCAATGGCTTGTAGCCTTGCATGGCAATATGCAGATGATTGCCGGCAACCTCAGCTACAGCTTCTGCTAGAGTTGCTGATGATGAGGCATGGGGAAGGTCGAGTGTGACCAAAATGTGCTCTATGGGTCTGCCAATGTAGTCTACAGCTGAAGTCAGCTCCAGCAAACCTACAAAAACACACACCTTTGTCAAGAGGTGCACGAGATAGTGATGGACTCAAGGGGCTCAGGATATGTTTCAGCGGTCCTGCAAACATAACAAGCACATGCAGCTCAAGCATGGGACATGCAGGCCGAGGTTATGGAGAGAAATGTATCACAGTGGCCCTGTTGAACCTGTGAAAACCAGCATACTGCAGCATTGCTGGTAGCAAAGGGTTGCTTCACACAGGAATCAATGCGCGTTAGCAAGATGTGACTTTGCTTGGCTTGCACATGATGTTGCAAAGTGCACCTTCTGGTCTGCCAGATGGAGTAGCCACAGCAGGCTCCTTGTCTGCCTGCCTGGCAGAAGAAGCTTCTTGGCTTTTCTGAGCTTGAATAGAATTGGTGGCAGTCTGTGCTGAGTCTGGTCTGACTTTTTTCATGCCTTTTGGAGGACCAGGGACAGTGATTGGCCGCCGCTTAGTCAGCAAAGGGAATTCAGGATCTTCAACCACATCACCCATGTCTGTCACCAGCGACTTCTTCTTCATGCGCATGATCTGCTTTGTGATGCGATCTCCCTTGTATGGCATCTTGGGCAGCTTGTACTTGGGATCCAGAGTGGTCTTCTTCTGCTGTTGAATCCAGCCCATGCTGAGGGAAATGATGAACACTTTGAACTGTCTGCATACAAATCACATATCACTCAAAGTGTTGAGAGGTCCTGAAATGCATCTTCACACAGACATCCTTAGTCAACACCAGAGGAAAGTGCTGCAATGTCTATGATAGGTTTGTGTGCAAGATGACAAGCGCAAGCAATTGTGCTGTTTGCATGCAATGACCAACGCAGGATTCAGAGGCAGTGCAACACTTTGTACAAACACTCGTGGTGTCAATGGTATGGCCTGGTGCAAAAGGTGTTTACCTGAAAGCCTTGGCCTGCTTGAGTGCCTCATCATTGAATACAACATCATAAACTGTGCAAGGCTCTCCTTGCTTGTCGTTCTCATGCTTGGTCTCACCCAACGAGAGTGGCAGATTTAAAGCTTCAACGTTTTGCTGTGCACCTGACATATCAGCTGATTCCAAAAATGTCTTAGCTTCTTCAGGAATCTGCAAATAGTCAGCTGCTCCTCATCTCCACTCCCAAGCACAGCCAGATTTAATCTCAGAGTAATGCTGTGCAAAACGCCTGTACCTTGCCATCAGACCATCCGCCAGCCATTGGAACCTTGTCAGACCCACAAATGTTGATGAAGACTTTGCGCTTGTCCTGATCAGTGGTTTTGACAACGAACCTGCAAGCAGCCTCGCGCAA
>JAABUP010003962.1_pt1 | contig 25179 bp, 18 predicted proteins | sample 5559201 | NCBI WGS metagenome assembly JAABUP01 (sample SAMN10711887, study PRJNA513373) | rock metagenome | isolation source: Antarctica rocks | place: Antarctica
CTAATTACGATAAAATTACGATTTTACCCGTATTTCCGGAGTTAGCAAATCCGGATTTAATATAAACTTTTGAGATTTGCCGGTAAATTACGCTTAGCGCTTGCTTCCGAAGGTGTATACTACTTCTATAGATTTGCCGCCGACATTAAATACAACCTCTCTAATACTGTAAAGGTTTTTATTATACCTAGTTATATTAAATATACTAGCGCCAAGTATAAGTAAATCGAAGATATACGGATTAAGATAGAAAGATAGTAGAATTTCACGCGTCCACTCGTACGCGAGTATAACTTTTACGTATTAGAGACGATGAATTCAAATACTCCACAAGTAGCTTATACACCTAAACCGAAGGAGCTTGGACCTTCTACTATATTTTAGGTAGGAAGTATTGTCTAGTGGGCACACAGAAGTCGTTTACTTCGCAAGATGAGATACTCTTAGCAGCCGCTTCTACTAGACTATATTAGCTATTAGGATCCCGAAGATAGTAGTTTTCTTGAAGATATAGACTATTATTAAGAGTTAAGATAGGAAATAGTATAGGAACCGGAGGAAAACGACAATATATAGAGCCTTTGCCAAGATTTTGCCGCCGAGGCTTAAGTCTCTCAAGTTTCTCTAATACTTATTACCTCTAACGACGAAAAGCGTTAGAATATAATATTAATATACTTCTTATTAGCCTAATAGATTATACTCAGCCCTATAGGGCTGAGGTACGGGATCGCTATATATATAGTAACTTCTCGTACCTCTATAGATTAATAATAGTTAACCTTATAATATTCCTACTAACTATCTATTAAACCTATTCTAAAGGGTTATAAGCCCGGGCTATAATACCTATTAAGTCTAATTATTAGAATTAGACCCCGTTATCGCTAATTACGAGTCGAAAAATTCGATACTATTTATTAATACTAAAAACCTAAAATCCTATAAATCGATAAAATTATCGATAGACCTCTACTACTATAATAATAAATAGTCTATAGTTACCTATATTACGGAAAGGTTATAGGGAGTTTTCGAAGTTAAAAGGAGCTTCTAATTTTAACTTATAGAGCGAGGATATTAAATAATACTTTATTATTAATAGGTTATAGAAGTAGATTATTAGAATTAAGAAATAACTAATAAAGCCTATACGACCTAGTAATAACTCTTTAACCGCTACTTAAGAAGTATTCCGACGTAATAAAGCGTCGTAGGAGAAAGACTAAGAGGAGTTTAATAATAAGTACCTACTTACTTATACTCTTATTATCCTATCGGTCGAATCGAAACCTAAGGTCTATATAACTAGAGTTATAAACGCTACTAGAATAGCTATAATACTCCGAAACTATTATAGTTTAAAGGATAAAAACTTAATAAATAACTACCTAGTAAATATTACTAGGTCGGCTTAGAAATAATTCGAGTCTCTAGATAATTACGCCTAGTATATTAGAATTAACGAGAAGAAACTCATCGATATAGGGCTAACTATACCCGACTAGATACTTACTAGTATTATCTAATCTAGTCTTAATAAGAACCTTAGATTACTAGTAATTATTCTCCTATATATAGCTAAATAGAATAAAATAGAACTTATAATAGAGGATATACTATTCGAACTCTAGGAACCGGAGAGGTATACCTAGGAAGAAATAATAAAAATAAACGCTTATATAGCGAAGAAGCTTAACTAATTAGATAATAATCGAGGTCGCTAGAGTAAACGTAGCCGTAGTAGCCGTTTCAGAGGCCGTAGTAGTAGAAGAAATACTACTAGTAAATCTAACCTATACTATAATAGTTGCGAAATCCCTAGCTATAAGAAGAAGGACTACTTTATCCTTAATAAGGATAAGCGTCCTAATTAGTAGACGTACCCTATAGATAAGAAGTAACTTCTCCCTAAGAATAAGAAGAAAACACAGAAGACTAATATAAGTAATAGGAGTAAAGAGTCCAAAGCCTATAAGGTCGTCTATATATTTAAAACTAAGTAAATTTAGCTATTATTATCTACGAGAAAATAAATCGCTAAGAAGGCCTATACTAAGAAGCCGAAGGATAATAATTAGTAGATAGACTCTATAGTAGACGTCTATATTACTTACGATATCTCCCTCTTTAATAAAGAGACCTATCGACTATTAACTAATAAGAACGTTATTGTTACTAATAATACACTAGTTAAAGTTTATAGGATTAGTACTATTTCGATAAAACTTAATATCCTTATTAATAGAGAAGAATATACTATAGGTCTTAAAAATACCTAGTATATACCCGATTTAGTATATAACCTCCTATCTCTTAGTACGCTAGACTAAAAGGGGTATCTATTTCGCTCTAATAGGCGAGGGAAACTTATCGTTAGCTATTAAAATAGGAAGGTAGTAATAACTAGAACACGCCGTAAAACCGGTTATTAGTTAGATATATCTAATAAATCCGACGAATTAGACTCTTAGCCCTATTAATTAGAATAATCTAATTAATTAGAATAATCCGATTAATTAGAACAAGATAAACTAATTATTCTTAAAGTATCTATCTTAGGTAAGTAGGCCTCCTAGACCCTATAGTATCGACGACTCGAATATCTAAATATATAAGATGTTAAGAAGTTAGCCTTAATAGCCGAAGGAATCGATATATAGAAGGCTACCTTACTATAAAATAAAGAGCTACCTCGTAAGCTATATAAGTCGTGTGTTATAGGTAAATAGACTTGTTAACTAACTAAATTAGCTAGGCGAGTAGACCTATATAAACGAGCTATTAATACTAGCGAGTTAATCTATTCGGATATCGCTAGGGGTAGAAAAATTACCCTAATTAATAGGAAGAAGCGATATATTCACCTCCTCCTTAATAACGCTACGGATTTCGGTGAAACTAGCCTCCTCCGTAAGAAGTCGGAGACCTATATAAAAACACGCTCCTTCTTTATATATATAAAGAATCGCGGTATACCGGTATAACGCTTCCGGGGTAATAACGTAGGTGAAAATAGGAGCGATTAGATATTAAAGCTATACGAGGAGTTCGGTATTTAATAGAAGCCTATAGCTCCGTATAATCTAAACTAGAATAGGGTAGCTAAGAGATATTTTCGGACCCTATTCGAACGAATAAGGTCTATACTATACGACGTATAAATACCTCTATCTATATAGGGAGAAGCTATTATAATAGTAATATATCTAAGAAATCTTAGCCCTACTAAGAGCTTTAGAGCTATAGTACTATATAAGATATTTATAGGTAAAAAGGCCTATATAGGCTACCTTCGGGTGTTTAGGTATATTATATATTATTATAACGAAGATCCTTACCTTAGGAAGCTAGACTATAAGAGTAATAAATATAGACTCGTTAGTTACGAAAGTTATAATAAATTTAGGCTATAGAACGGCCGAAGAATTATTATATTAGTAAACGTATAGTTTAACGAATTAGTTAAAATAATTAATTTAGGCGAGGATAAGAAGTAATTACTAACGGAATAATATTTCTCCGAAGCTAATTATCTTTCTTAAATCGACAATTTTAACTATTTAGAAGAAAAAAACTTTCCGGAATAATATTTCTCCGCCCTAGTTATATTAAATTCTAAAAATAATACCGAGTTATCCTCCTTAGACCGTAAGTCTAAACTAACTAATACCTATATAGATACTAAATTAACTAGGGATAAGTCTAATAAGGCTCCTAATCCTCCCCGTCGCGTTACTAGGGTGTTGAGGGATAAACCTATGAGGGTTGATATGTGGTGACAAAGATGATGAATATTCAGTCTATGGAGTAGAATGTTGGAATGTAGGCCTACACCAAGCATGCCAAGCATCCTTATCTAATCAGATCAAGGTCATGATATCAGTATCCATGACAAATGCCCACCAAAAAGGAAAAAAGCAACGCCCTCGTTGTATGCATAGCCAGCAATTGACTAAGTAACTGACCAATCAGAAGCCGTAGGCCTCATGGGATTGTTTCGCATGCGTTTGGTGTAGAAAGGAAGGTGTGGTGTTGCTGAGAAGACGCGCAAGCAAAAAGAATCCATCAAAAATGCCTCATATTTGGAGCTTCGGAAAAACCCTGGATTGCGACCGGAGTAAAAGGAGTCGTTTGGTGGTTTCTCCGAGAATCTGTATGTTGTTTGATGGGGCTAAACCCGAATAGGCAAAGTGTGGCTTTGCGGGGTTTGCTAGCCGTGTGCTTCATGAATCGCCTAAGGAGTGTGGTGTATAGTGTAATAAACGAAGGTTCCATGCTCTTGCTTCTATGGTTCTTCCACCTCTTCCGGTACTGGTTGCCGCGGTGCTTGGGATGTAGACGATTGAAGGATTAGGTACGGGAGAAGTCGATGTATTTGCGTGGAGGTGATGACGGCATGAGTAACTGAATAGGTAGAAGCTCCTACTGAGGGGCCATGGTGATATCGACTGGCCTAGTGAAAGGATCGATGATGACTGATATCGACTGGCCTACTGAAAGGGTCGATGATGAGGTGTCAAAAGGTACTCGATGACGCGAGTGTATGAGAGGTCCGACTTGGGCAAAACAGCTATTAGGTGTTGGCTGAGAAGCTCGCATAAACGTATGGTGCAGACGGTTATGACGTCGTCTGCTACTGAGGATTGATCCCGTGGATCGACCGAAGTATTGCTACCATTTGTTGAGGGATAAACCTATGAGGGTTGATATGTGGTAACAAAGATGATGAATATTCAGTCTATGGAGTAGAATGTTGGAATGTAGGCCTACGCCAAGCATGCCAAGCATCCTTATCTAATCAGATCAAGGTCATGATATCAGTATCCATGACATAGGGGTAACGTATATCGGTAAATCTCAAAAGTTTATTTTAGTACGCTTTTTTAGATATTATCGAAAAAATTAGGTTTTAGTACGATTTAGTACGTTTCGCACGTTCCGCCTATATCTAACGCTTTTAGTTATATTAGTAACCCGGGGTTACTAACACCCGAAACACCGGGAATAGTAACTCTAAAATTTAGCCGTATAAACCCCCGAAAGCCTTATAACCGTGGCCCGAAGGCCTCTAATACGACCGTAGCCTAGCGTACGACTATTATCGCTATATATATAACCTAGGCTAGGTATTACCCCGAGTACTACCCCGGGCACTACCCCCGCGAGAGAATCGGCCGAATTAACCGAATTTAGGGTCTAATTTTAGGTAGTGTTAGTAGTTTATCCCCTATAGCCTTCCCGAGTGTTTTAGTCGATTATAAATATTAAAAAATCGAACTTTCAAAAATTACGTAATTTGCTAAAAAATCGTGATTTTGCTAAACCTGCTAAACCTACTAAACCTACTAAAATCGTAATATTAGTACGCGCATTTGCTAATTGCGATAAAATTACGATTTTACCCGGATTTCCGGAGTTAGTAAATCCGGATTTAATATAAACTTTTGAGATTTGCCGATATACGAGACTACGCCGCCCTTAATAACCCCTAGAAAACTACTAGATCGACCTATTATATTAAGAAATCTTAACCTACTAAAATTCGACGTAGATTTACTATACGTGCAGTTAAGGCCGATATCTAGCCTATACCTAACGCACCTACTACCGTCGATAAGGCTCTTAATAGGCCTAATAGAACCGAATAGCGTAAGGCCTTCGAGAAAGAACTTAATTCCTATAATATCTAGAAAACCTAGAATTTAGTTAAGTTACTACGTAGTAGGAAAGCTCTTCCTAGCCGATAGGTTATAGTTATAAAGCTAGACGTAAATAGCTTTTTCGCTAGATTTAAAGCTAGGTAGGTCGTTAAGGGCTTCTATTAGATACTAGGAGTTAATTATAATAAAACCTTCTCCTTAGTCGTTAAATCGATAACCTAGCGTATACTTTTTATATTAGGAGCTAAATACGACTTTTTTATAGAATACGTAGATATTATTACCGCGTTTCTTAAGTTATTACTTCGAGAAGAGGTCTATATTAAATAACCTCACGGCTTCGTAAAGAACCCTAAGTTAGTATATAGATTACTAAAGGCCCTATATAGCCTTAAATAAGTACCTCGAGAGTAGTACCTTACCCTACGAGAGTTTTTTAAGTCTCTAGATTTTATTCGTATCTAGAAAGACTATTCGGACTTCGTTTATAAGAACGGTACTATTATTAGTATCTACGTCGACGACCTCTTTATCCTTACTCCGGTATAGGAACTCATCGATCTATTAAAGAAGAAATTAGCTAAACGCTTTAGAATTAAAGACCTAGGAGAAATCTTATACTACCTAGGTATGCAAATCGTATATAACCGAAAGAATCGATTAATCTATATTAACTAATCGGCCTATATTACTAAATTACTTAGTAAGCTAGGGATAGAGAACTATAAATTAGTTAGTATATCTATAGAATAGGGATCGTATCTATGTTAAGTAGACGACGGTTACGTCGCTAACCCTAATACTTAAGAAGGATATCGCAAGCTAATTAGCTACTTATAGTAGCTATTAATAATAACTCGATTAGATATCCCCTACGCAGTTAGCAAATACGTACGCTATTATAATAACCCTATATCTACTTATAACGTAGTAGCTAAGCGTATTATACGCTATCTCTCTAGTATACGAGATATAGGTCTCTTCTACTACTATCGAGACGATGAGGATAGAGGCCTATTAGGCTATACTAACTCCTTATAGCGAGATTATATTAATACTAGGCGCTCTACCTCCGCATACGTCTTTCTCCTCTAGAATAGACTAATTAGCTAGTCTTCTAAACGATAAATTACTGTCGCCTCCTCTATAGCTAAAGCTAAATACGTCGGCGAAGCACTCGCTATATAAGAATCGAAGTTTCTTACTCCTCTTCTTATAGAGCTAGGATATAAAGGCGATAACGTAGATTACGTTACCCTTAAGGCCGATAACTAGGCCGCTATTAAAATAGCTTAAAATCCTATTAATTACCTACGTACTAAGTATATCGATTTATACTACTACGTAGTTAGAGAGATAGTAGCTGCGATAGGTAAATTAAGAATCGACTACGTTAAAATAGACGATATATTAGCTAATAGACTAACGAAGGCTTTAGGCCCTTATAATTATAAGGATAACGTTAAACGACTCGGCCTTAGGCCTTAATAAGACGAACATACGAGGGATATAATTAGTTAATAAGAATTAGGCTGTTAATTAGCAAATGGGAGCGTTGGAATATAATATTAATATGCTTCTCATTAGCCTAATGGATGACACTCAGCCCTATAGGGCTGAGGTGCGGGATCGCTGTGTATATAGTAACTTCTCGTACCTCCATAGATTAATAACAGTCAACCTCATGATGTTCCTACTGACTATCTATCAAACCTATTCCAAAGAAAAGTTTAACGATCTTCGCATCGAGAAAACTTCGAAGGACTTTTGGAAACAGCTAAAGGCTGGTGTGGATCAACTATATGCTGAATATGGAAGGTCTTATAAACTGCTACAAGACAGAATAGTACACTACGAGTTAGCTGAGGTCAGCGACTGTCCTAGATGTATCCTAAACTTTGTGTCCTTGATCTGGCCCTAATATATAGGACTATATGTTTCACTTCCGGACCAAGAAATAAACGGCTCGATTATGGTTCACGGATTGGATAAGACAGTCGAGACAAATTTCCGGTTAAAGCGGATCGCTGACGAGGTATCCACGCAATCTCGAAGGACATTCCCCGTTGGTTCTGAGGGCATGAAAAAGCCTTCTCCGGTCCTGAGCAGTCTCGAGGCCCCAGAATGTTCTGAGAGAAAGAGACTGATCTAATAGCATGGATGGGTAGATTGCTGTCCTATATCTGTCATATCAGCAACACAATATGATACACGTCCTCCCAAGTCATTTCCAGCTCAATATAATTCTCATCCCATCGTGCCGTCACCACTCGTCTCAAAACTTGCTTAGATGCCACACAATCTGGTGTGCAAATTATACAGTGGGCTTGCTTGTAAGAACTGGGCTAATCAGCTTGTTCTTGCAAACGGAGCACTCTGATCTACTAAGTTCCGCTAAGGAGAGTATTGAAATTTTGTTCGAGGTACTCTCCTGCCGTAAAAGGTCAATTTTTCACCGGTAATTGTGCCCTATCAGGGAAAAAAGGCCAGTTTTCTTGCGGTGTAAGAAAGCTCGTAGTATTGCGGTCTGCAGTATTCGTGTACTTGCCGAAGCTTGTAAGCACGGAACATCCTGCCTCTTTCTCGGGTCCTCAAGCAATACAAATCTCGACTCGTTGCTGCGAAGCTCAGACTTTCCCCTTTAGTCATTAAGTTGATCTAGCCAAGCATATGAATGAACCCCAGACGTCCACCTTGAGAAAAGATTTCCCAAGATTCATCACGCACATCAAGTCCTTCGACTGCCCAGAAATTCATCCAAACGCTGTGCAAAATTTCCGGCACGTGGTATACACTTCATCTTTCGCCCCCTCGGCTTCTGGAATATTCGAGGGAATATCCGGGAGGCTGTATACCAGCTTGTGGGCCTCTTCCGTATGTTGCTTGTAAGGAGTTTCGCTATTGCTCTTGTAAGAGCAGTGACGTACTGGGCACAGAAATGTGGACAATCTCTGGGCGTCAGTCCTGATATCACGGTTGCATTAAATCGGTTTCGGACATCCCGACTTACCTTGAAGCTGTAAGCCTCGGTCAATCGTTGATCGACCCTCGACGCAAGTCAATGCCGGAAGTGATGCACTTGTGTATAACAGCGAGCGGATGAGGCATATACGGGTATGTATAGATACGGGGGCCGATTTGTCTTGCGTCGATGAGGCCTGGGTGCAAGTTTTGCATCTCGACACCGAGCCAGTAGCAAAGATTACCCACCACGAAGTCACAGGAAGTATAGTCAGTGAAAAAAGCGCGAGGTTCGTCTTATGGATTGGGGGAAAGGCCATCGAGGTCCGGGCTAGTGTGGTCCCAAGATTGCCGAGTGGGATCTTGGTGGGAATGAACACCTTGCAGAAATATGCCTGCTGGGCGAACGGAAGAAGTGGCGCGGAAAAGGCTGCGATTTGAAGCAACATTGTAAAGTGTTTCTTGTTTAAACAACGACCCTCTGCAAATGTTGCGATATCCAAAGCCAAGAAGCACGTAGTGCTCAGTGCACCAGTATTCCCAGGGAAAGAAATCGGAATCGGAGAGCTAATACGAAAGACAGAATATGACACATGCCGGTTTTTTCCAACTCCGCTCGCTGACGGCAGAACGCGTGCTATCGGCTCCTTACCCAATCCATGAAAACGCGCCAAGGCCATACTCACTCCCCGCATAAGTCGTCCAACTGCACCCAGCCGTATATGCCCTTACCGCATACGCATAATACTCATAACTAGTCGCTACCCTTTCCGGCACATTCCTCGTATCGAACCCGGGCTGATACCTCTGCGCCGCATTCGCCGTGATACAAGAATAATCATAGCAACCGGGTACTCCGTTGGGGTTGGGGTTGTACCCGTCGGTGATGATGAGGTTGTTTCCGATCCAGGGGAAATGGGCCAATTCGTGGATAATGATACCGGCCTGGTCGAGGTCGGCGCCGACGGTGAGTTTCAGGGTAGCCGGGTTGAGACACTGGATGGAGGCTGGGTAGTAGAAGAAGGGAGGGCAGAGGACGAGGACGCCTCGACCGTCGTCGTTGAAGAGAGCTCCGCCTATGCGGCCGGAGTAGCAGGCATTGCTTTTGCGGAGAGGGTCGCACGAAATGTCGATGCCGTTGTTACTGCCGGTCGTCTTCCTGGGATCGTGTCAATTTACTGGTTCAATAGTGGCTAGAGTTCGGATATACGAATAAGCCCTTACCATTTCGCGATGTTGTCAAATACTTTGTTCACCGAAGCTCGAACGGTGGCGTCGCCATTGAAAAACCTAGCTTCATCAGCCTTGGTAAAACCCCATTCATTCTCAATCTATACATACTCAGTCCATAAGTTAGTGTAAGGGTTGTCCCGCGCAGTCGCAGCCAACACATTCGCATTTTGAACTGCAAACTGGACGAGCTGATTCTCGGTGGCGGTACACCCCGTTGCCCGAGCGACAATGTGGTTCATGGCAAGCCTTCGCACGAGAGGTGAAGGTATCTTACTTGGCGCAGGCAGTCGACGGCGCGGTTTCACGGGACGTGACTTCAAAGTGCGCGTTCTCTTTGGGGTATTGGGAAGGCCGCCGTTTGTGGGATAGCATGAGGGGCCGTTGTATGGATTCCCGCCTAAGCCATAGGCCCACTGTGCTATAGCAAGCTGCACATAAGTATCTACGTTGCTGATGGGATTCCAACTTAGGGAGTTCCTCAACCGTTGGCACGAGGTTGATCCGTAAACGCTGCCGTCAATCATGGTCCCGACCACATTGTTGAGTGTCAAAATTAGATGAAACATGACGTGGGACACTGAAGTGCTAAGTTGGGGTCCTGTATTTGTGGTGCATGGTACTGGTGCCCGTTCAAGGTTTCTTGCAGAAGGGCAAAGCGTGATGAAAGCATCGCCTAGCCAAGAAGGTGTTGAGGAATAGCCAAGGATGTTTGAGCCTGGCCCACACAAGTTTAAACCATCGGTACAGTAGACATCAACGTGAGGGCTGACTCCACTAGTACCGTTCATGACTAATGAGGAGACATTAGTGACTGTTCCCTCATCCAACCCAGCGTTGAAAAAATCTGCGAAGAGAGCGCTGGTGGCATTGTTAGCGGCGATGTATACTGATTTGGCATATACACCGGCATCAAATATTGCATTGGACAGATCTGTGAAATTTTGAGCCTGACAATCGGCAGTTTGAATCTGGACTCCATCCGGTGGGCTAGAATACCCAGGGTCGAGGTCATCAAAGATTGGGAAATTATATGATAGCGATAGAGACCTTGAATTCAAGGCTATGTCTTGAAGTCCAGCAGCTGAGAAATCACCTAGTTGGGGCGGTTGAACTGTAAGATCGGCAGCAGCTGCAGTGGGAATTTGATATGATCCAGAGTGGATAATGCCTTTGAAAACCGAGGGGAGTTCGATCCGGACGGACTTTGGCTGTAGTGTAGTTGGCCCGCTTGGCACAGTTTGTAGAAATTGGCGCACGTCAAAAAGTCGTTTAAAGTTTTGGCCTGGCAGTATGTCGTAGAAATCGACGTTAGTCATTCCTGCGCGCATGGCATACGTCGAAGCCAATTGCGCCATGTTTCCCTGATCATCGAGGACGCTAAATGAGTTGGGTAGTTGGGTTGCATTGTCGAAGATGTTATTCCATGCCAATATTGAAATCGTGCTAGTAGTGGGATTGGTTATCGTGCATGTGATAATGAACGGATTTCCTGGGCTCGTTATGTTCCCAGTGAGTTGTCCAACTGTACCATGTAGGAGCAATTGTATGACAACAAGGATACAAAGCAGCCAGAAGGGCTTCTGATCCATATTAGCAGACTGTGGTTGGGCAATGCGAATCATTTGTCGCCCATTACCTGTGGTGGCTGCGACAAATATTCATCTGAACACGCTGAAAAGCTGATTCAAACGAACGACGGCCTACAGATCCGATCCGTTGCTCCATCGCATCAAGCAGTGAAAGTTGCGCATTGGTCAACATAAGCCGAAGGGCTATATTGTATAGCCGCAGAGTGTCGTGCGACTCTAGATCATGCGCATCTGAAACCATCTCTCCCGAGCGCTCAATTTAGCAAGAATCTAATATCAATTTTCTTTAGGATTTACAGGCTAGTGTAGTATAGATGCGGGCATAAATGGTGTGTATTAGGTAGGTAGTGTAGCTATTTAGAGAAAAAATTTACAAAAAGTAAAGTAATAGGAGCTCAGCCCTATATTAGCCTAAATAGAATATAGTAAAAGATCTATTAACAGAATATTAGCATTTTAATGCTTCCTTTGAGATTTTAACATAAATATATTGTCAAATATCTTAGAATTTTTCAATTTTTTTTTCTAGCGGATTTAAAAGGGTTTACCCCCTGAAGATAAACATCATTTTTGGGAAATTAATTTTCAGCAAAAGTTTTGTATACAAAAATGGTTCGGATTGCTACTTGGAACAACTCTTGTATATCAATTATCTTATCATATTGCGTGGTTGTTGAAATATCTAGAAATGGACCTTCAGAGGGTGAACCCTTCTACTGTAGAAGGGTTAACCTACTAACTGAACAAACTCCCCAAGTGAACAGCCCTATCTATAGGGCGGAATTATTTATTAACTAGACTATCTACTACTTATAATACTAATAACATCTATTATCTCACCTTAATAACGTCGCTTATAGCTCTTACTCTTACCCAGCTCTCCTATACTATAGAGTATACTCCCCCTAGGTCGTCGTCGCTAGTAACGAAGCCTCCACCTTCTTCGTTAATAGTATAAGTCTTAGCTGAATAGAATTATAAACTACCTTATAGAGAGCGTATCGAACGAGTATTTACCGCCTAGAAAGAGGCTAATAGGGCCCTTATATACAGAGTAATAGCGAGGTTATATAGTATCTATAATATAACTCTATAGAGTCGTATCTATAGGAAATAATAGGCTAAATAAACGCTCTCGTTTAAACTTATAAGAACGTAATAATAGTTAAATAGAAGGAAGAAGCTAAGCGGGAGTACGAAGAAGTAGCGAGGGAGTATAAAGGAGTAAAGAGAGAGTATAAGAGAGTAGAGAGAGAGTATAGGAGAGTAGAGGGAGAGTATAAGAGAGTAGAGGGAGAGTATAAGAGAGTATAGAGAGAGTATATTAACGAAATAGGCTTTAGCGGGGAAGCAAAGCGGCGGTACCTTAATTAGCGACCGGTTACGTGTTAGCTTAGGTTCAGGGAAACTATATATATATATAAGTACGGTTCGAACATCTTTTTGCTTTTTTGTTTATAATCATTCATCAGCCTACATTTAGAAGGAGTCTATTAAATTTCGCCTGTCTCCTCAAACAAACACTTCCCACCCCAATCCCATCCAGCCCAATTGACAAAATTTCCACCAAACCGTCAAAACTACATACATCCGGCTTGAAAGCTGGAGGGATCCGAACTTGGGAGGTGTAGTGTCTTTAAAGTCAGAAGGTGACATATTGCACTTAAGCATTCGTAAAAATCGGAATCGGAATCTTAGTAGGACAGGAACTTTTCTGAAGGGAGTTTCATGAATATTAACAATTAATTCGTTCAAAGTACATCGAGAACGAGAGAAGGTACGACCTCGTTGTCTTTCTAACGGAAATTTCAGGAGCGAGGCTACACTCTTCATTATGCCTCATCTCTGACGCCATCCAAGCTCAGAATAGCCAGTAAAGAAAGGGCGAACATGGTGACTCGAAGGGTAGCTTAAGGATTGACATTTTGAAACTGGATGTTCCCAATGAATGCAAGAAGACGTCAAACAGCACATTTGCTAGATTAGTACTAGGACTCATTTACATCCTTCCTTCGTTCGAATCGACATGGCCACAGCGCATTTGAAGGCCCGAACGCGCAGAAAGACGCCATCGAAGCGACTGCTAAAGAGACCTTTCGATCGATGCTCCAAGCGACAACCGAATGCCAGGGTACTCGATAGACCCTGCGTCATCTGTTAAGAAATTGCTGTAGTGGTCGCCCTTGACTTTGCATCAGCATGATATGTGGTTGCGCCACCTGGTACATATACTAGGGAGCCTTGTCATACTGCTTCTTGGGCATGCCTTCCGCTTCGCGGTAGCCTCTTATGTCGAAACCAACGGCCTCCGGATTCCGAAGGTCGCAGAGCTTGCGACCGATTACCTTGACAATTTGGCACCAGCGTCATCGTTGTTGCCCCTCAATCGTCGGGTCGCCTTGCCACCATACCTCTTAAGCACAGATTGGATCGTCGACCACCACGATTTCACCTGCCTGCTTCCCATAGCCTCCGCGGCAGCAGAGCTGCAAGACTTCTACGAAAGCATCGCGGCATTTGCGGCTTCGACTCTCCGAACACCCTCAAATTACTATCGTATGGTCGTGGGCGATATCACGTTGGAGGTCATATGCCCAGCCGCAAATGTTATCAATTGGATTATCGTTCAAACGTTTGCAAATCAGATGCTCGAGATGACCAAGAGAGGGTACAGCAACAGCTATCAGATCAATTTCGTCAATAGATCGACGGGACGACTGTTGACCTTCAATCTGTACGTAGCGTATATGAGAGCGGCGGCGGATGGACAACCATAAGACGGGACCTGTGAGAGGGAATGCGGATCCTGCACATAATGCATTGAGCACTCGTGCAAGCCTCTCGGCGGGAATTGTTTAAAGCGTTTTCTCCTTCTCACCTCCCTGAGGGGCTGCATTTCTGGTACTGTGGAAGATGCTCCATCCAACGTAGTTGAGGAAGATGAGCGTGAAAATATCCAATATGTGTATGGCCCACCAAATGTGCTGTTTTCCCAAAGCACATGTGGAGTAGTCGAACTGCCATTCCCGAGTTGTAGGATCGAACCAAGCGCTCAATAGGCCGGCATTGCCACCGAAATCACCCATCATGCTTCTGACAGTGATTTCGCGAATACCTGGAATGGACTTATCCATTGCTGAGCTCGTCCGATTCCATTTCTCAGCATCCCATTTCTGGGCCGTCCACGTCCTAGAAGATACGTCGTCCGCCTCAGGAAGGTGATGATAGACATCGCATCCCTCGTGGTCGTGACCAGTAAGAATGATACCATTCCTGCCAATGCCTTTGCCATCAGCTTCAGGATTCCCACTCATCCCGTAGATACCTTCGAGTATACCCTTGCTTGCATCATGGCTGAGGTGGTTTTGCTCCCTGACTCCTCCTCCATGCTCTTCATCATGGTAAGCGAAAGAGGGGGGGTCAACGCAGACGCCGGCTTCTTTGTGAAGGGGTAGATGGGTCAGGAGGATGGTGCCGGTGGTCCGATCTTCTACGGACTTCGATGCGCCAATAACGCTGTTGACAAAATTGTAGGTCTCCCCTTGAAGGTCTGCATTGAGCACGGGAGGATCAAGGTTTAAAGAGTTGAGCACAACAAGTCTCAGCTCCACTGGTTCAAGTGCTTCGTCTATGTGATCGAGAGGCAAGCTAAAACGCGTCTCCCAATTTGCCTTACCAAAGATCCTCTCGAATCTCTGTATCTTTTCTGCAGTCATATCACCCGCGTAGCCGATATCATGATTCCCGGCGACATTGATGATCCTCCTCGACCACCCTTTCATCGCGTCTTCGTCCTCCAATGAGCTAATATGGATGCCGCTGCTCACTTCATCCTCGACCTTCCGACCCTTCTGGAAGACTCTGTTCCAACATCTGGTTCCTCTGCGCTCGAATTCCTCATCGCTGACCCATTGACTGCCAATCAAGTCCCCCAGGACAGCAACGTGTGTAGGGAGTAGTGTCCAGTGGAGGGTGCGATAGATGTGAGCTAGGTAATAGTCGTTCCCGATGAGATCTAGCTTCTTGCGGTACGATTGGAGTATGAGTGGCAAGTCTGTTGTCAATAGCTCTCGTACGTGTGATGCCAAAACGTCTAGTCGATCGACCATCGTCTTCCCCTCGTGAAAATCGGGCCACAGAGTCTGTAGGCTTGGGAAAGAGCCATTATCAAGGTTGATGAGGGAGGAATCACCTTCCAGCTGAGGGTCTCCAAGGACGAGTAGACGAAAGGGCGGGTATTGGGTAGGGTACACCTTCAAATCGTCGCGGCGCTCTGGCTGGGCTGGGAAGGTGCAGTAATTGATGGTAGGGTATAAATACAGATAAGACGTCAACAAATTCGCGACAGAGAACAGCACGAGCAGGGCTCCAAGTACGTAAGGATGCATTGAGTTGTCTGGAAATGGTAGTATATACAGATTGCACGTAGAGTAGAGAAATCATCTCAGCCATCTACTCCCAGTTCCCGGACATTTCATTACATCGACGCTAGAACTAGTGTGCGTCATACCCAAACGGGCCAAGGCCGAAGCAGCCTCGTCGATAGAGCCTTGCGTGATGGACGATACTGCCTCACTGCGCCTCTGCGCGGGGACATGTGCTGCCTGAGAGAGAGATATTACATATCTCGATCAACATGCTGCTACGTTCGTCAGTTCTCAGTTCTGTGTGCTGCCGAATATGCCCTAGATTCATGACAGCCTTGACTCTTCTATTTCTTCTCCTGAGCACCTGACGTTACTGGGTTTCTCCAGTGCAACCGTGCTACTTCAACAACCCAAGGGGGTGTCTGCTAGTCAAGATTCGAAGTGAAACATTCGTGGCCCGAGTCCTTTATCCCCGCATCCCGTCGAAAGTGCCTGAGATCGGTGACTGCTGAGGTTCATAATGCTAAACACGAAATACTCTACCCAATTTTCAAAATATACAGCTCGAAGAACCAAAAGGGACGAATGAGTCCAAACAGTCTTGACCGAAGCTCTGGCATTTCATGCCGCTACCTGATCGCCTCGGCCTTCCCATGGTGGTGCGCCACTACAACTTCCCAGATTTACCCCAGTCAAGACATTTAATGCTCTTTGTATCTTGCAAGTATGGCTGAAGTGGCTGGTGTGGCTGTCGGCGTATTGGCCTTGATTGGGAGCTTTAGAGACTGCATCGATCTCTTCTTGTACTTCGTTGCCGCTCGCTCTTTGGGGCGGGATTACGAGATTCTCAGCGCTAATTTGGACATCGAGAAGGCATTATTACTACAATGGGCGGATCGAACAAATCTTCTCAAGCCTGAATATGACAAACGACTGGATGACCCCAACATGCGAGCCATTGTGGCGCGAATTATGAGCAATATTGAATTGCTCCTCGGCGACAGCCAAGTCTTAGAACAGCGTTATGGTCTACGTGAGACGAAAGACCAGGAGTCGAATTCCACGTTCTCTTCCCTTAGCCGAAATCGCATGTTTAGTCTCACCAAAAAGTTTGAGAAGTTAGACCTCCGTATCAATAGGCATGGCAGCACTTCGTACAAACATAAAGCTCGCTAGGCCATACGCGACAAAAACAAGTTCGGCGAGCTACTCCACGAATTGTCACTCTTTGTGTCCAAACTCAATAACCTTCTTCCCGACTCTTCACACGCAATCCAGAAAATGACCGTAGAAGACCTGTCCACTTTGTGTAGCGGGGGACGCTACGACTAATATCTGAAGCTGCATCCGGGCGGGGAAGCCACGTCATGGATATGGCTGAAGATTGTCTGACCAGGAACTGTGAACAGCGCATCCTAAGGTGTATCCGGTTTCGCCTGATGGATGACCGAAGAGATTCTTTACCCTTACCATATCCCAAAACATTTGAATGGGCTGTCGAGCAATCCGATACCAGCCTCAAATGGGATAATCTTGCGGATTGGCTTGAAGGCGGCACTGGCCTCTACTGGGTATGTGGCAAAGGTAAGTCAACCTTGGTCATGCTCTCTTTCCGCGAGCGTTCTTCGCTTACTATACGCAGCTGGCAGTGGCAAGTCAACTTTGATGAAATACATTTGGTCGGCGGGAAGAACTATGTCACTTCTGGACGACTGGGCCGGCTCGACTCCTCTTACAATGGCAAGCTTCTTTTTCTGGTATCTCGGCACACCTGAGCAGAAATCTCAAGAAGGGCTCACAAGAGCACTTCTATTCAAAGTACTCGATTCTGATCAGTCGCTGATTCCCACGCTACTCCCAACGACATGGCAGGAGACTTACAGGACCGATGCAAATATTAGCCTGCCCTCGCCTGCGGAACTACGATCAGCATTTGAACGCCTGGGTCAAGGCCATCTCCAACATCGAAGGTTTTGTTTTTTTATCGATGGTCTAGACGGATACTCAGGAAAGTCAGCGGATGGCGTGGATTTCCTGCAAGGTCTAGCTATGAATACTAATATCAAGATAATTGTTTCAAGCAGGCCGATCCCAGCTTGTGTGCAAGGTTTTTCGAAACAGCCAAAATTGTATCTCCAAGACCTCACCTATGGCGATATTAAGACCTACATACACCAGGCGGTCGGATCTCACCCTCGCATGCTCACCCCTCGGAGCAATGATCTTGTTAAAGCAACAAAACTAGTTACCGATCTTGCCCAGAAAGCCTCTGGGGTATTTCTATGGGTAGTGCTCGCCTGTCGATCTTTGCTGGAGGGGTTCGCCAATTTTGACCGCTGGTCAGATCTCCAACAACGCATTGACGAATTGCCCTTAGCACTTGAACACCTCTTTCAGCATATGCTCAGCAAAATTGAAGGTCGTTATCAAACTGATGCAGCTAAATTCTTGAAGATTTGTCATCAGAATCGGATAGTCCCTAGTGTCCAAAGACTTTCGATATTAGGCTTAGCTCTTGTCGACGATTACGATATGGACCTTACTCAGATGCCAGCTCCTCGATCTATAGGGAACACAGAAAGACGTGCAAAGTGTTCAATGTTAGAGGGTCGACTACGGAGCCGTTGCTGCGGCCTTATAGAGATCAAAAGGGCCAACAATGGACTTCACGACGGTTGCTTTTGTGAAAAATGGCCGTGCTCAGCACATACGCACGACACCTTGGTCAAAGGCACTTTGGAATTCATGAAGTGTCTTTGACTTCCTTAGCACTCGAAGCTTTATCGGCCTTGAGTGCCGTGTAAAGAATCAAGACCAGAGGTTCGATGCTAACGCAATTCTGGCTTGTATTTCTATGCACTTGGCCTCCTTAAGCATGGGGAACCCCGATCATGCGGCCAAATATGTCAAAGACATAAGTTGTACGGCGCACATACAAGCAGCGTGACATCCCAGTCCATGGCGGGAATATTCTTAAGACTTCAGAATGAAATCATGAAATCAGAATGGACAGCACAATCTGATTTCCTTTTCTATGGAATCGCTAGACGAATCATCCAGGTCCCGGTTGGGCCTCCTTCTAGCGGTTGAGGCAGGAATGCTCTACGTGGTTCAAGCCTACCAGGCAGAAGCAGATGGAAGATTATCAAAGATGTCCTTTGCCTTTCCATTGCTTCATCACGCGTCCGAGCAGCCTTTATTAATGCGTTTGAAGACACGTCTTAGCGTTACCAGGGAAAATGAAAGCATGATCAAATACCTGCTCTCCGCCGGCTGCGATCCAAATGAATCCTTTCGCGAGAGAGATGGTCCTGCGCCTTTGGTCACCCCGTGGAGGCTGTTGCTATATCAACATCGTTCTGGGGGGGGAGGCTCGATCGATATCGTAGACCTCTTTGTCAGAGCACGGGCTGATCGCAAAATGGGGAAGAAAATTGTCCAAAAATTCATGATCCTTCGATGTATTCAAAATCACGAATCAGTAATAGCTCTCATGCGTAATTTCGAGAAAGCTGACCATGGCGATCTGATGCGAGCTTCTTTGATCCCTAGCAAAAGATCACTCCTTCCGCAAGATGATCCCTTGCCGTCCCGTTCCTCATCAGCGACAGGAAAGAAGAGAGCTCGATCCCTCAGTCCCACAAACATCTCCAAGGAGACCAATTTCGGCACAATATAAAAACTCACACGAAGATGTGCCCATCCCTCAGCTTTTCTGCCGCAATTATCCCGTTCCCCCCACTCGCCGCATCATCATCAGCATCATCATAAGGCCGGTATCCATATGCCATCCACAGTCTAGTCTCAAGGATTCCCAACGTCACTCTTGACCGGATACTTCGCTCTTAGGCCGAGGGAGGTCGCTAGGGCAGATACTTTGGGACTAGTTCCAGGGGAAATACCCCGGCTCTAAGCTCTGCTTCGCTATCGCTGAGGCAATACCGTAATGAATGGTTCACACTGGGATCAGATCGGATAGGTGTCTGGCTGTGCTTATGGGTTGGTGGTGGGGTTGATGTTGAGTAAGGGCATGCAAATTGCAAGTTGGAACTTGGTAATGGTCATCACGAAACACAACCAAACACCACAGCACTCCACCTCCACCTCCACCTCCACCTCCCCCTCCCCCCTCCCCACACTGACCTCCCTTACACACCACCCCTCCTCAAATCCCGTCCACCACCCACCCCCCACCCCCTCCACCAACGCCATCAAACCCCCATCAACCCCATCCAACATCTGCACCCCACCCTTCTCTCTACTCACCGTTCCAAAACTCTAAAGGGACCAAGAAAGCCGTCCGGTTCAACCTAGAATTTGCTTTACGCAATGATGCTTCGGTGGGGGTTGAAGGGGGATGGGGGATGAGGTGTAGGTTTGAAATGGGTTGGTGGGGGTGAGATGGAAGGGGGTAAAGGTGTGGGAAGTGAATGCTGGTGGGGGGTTGGTGAGTTGGAAGGGGTTGTGAAGGAGGGGGTGGGGGGGTGTGGTGTGGGTTTAGATCATGGTATGTATATTAAGACATATGTTGGATTCATATGACCATAATAGAGGACTTCATTTACAGGACTTCGTTCTCAATATATTTAATCCGCCTCAATATCCAATAAATTCCAACCTAGTCTAATCAAAATGGGTATCTACATATCTCATCCAAAAATCCAAGAACCCATCTCATACACCCCATGCGGATAAGTCACACCCGCAGCAGGCGAAGAAACCTTGCCGCACAGTAGATTCCAAATCTAGATCAAACAAATTGGGTATCTATCTTGTATAAATGCTCAAGAACCCATCTCATACACTCCATACGGATAAGTCACAGCTGCAGCGGCCGAAGAAGTGGTCCCGCTTTGAGACTGTGCTCGCTGCACCCCGGCGCTTTGATATGGCATCTGCCGCCATAGACCATCGGGTCCAAGTGCCATGGTCGGTAATGCTGGTGGGACTTGGCGGTTTGGTATTTGTTGATACTGAGTTGTAGGGCTGTAGGGGTTTAGTGGTGATGTAGGTGCCATAGGTTTGGGGACGAAGTTGTAGGAGGGCGTGGGTGGAGGTTGGGGTGAGGCGGGATTTGGGGTTTGATTTGTGGTTGGGACGGTTGGTGGATAGTTCGTGACGTAGCGATTTGGATCTGGAGGTCTCCAAGTTGGAGACATTTGTGTATTGGGATTGGAGATGTTTCCAGCGAATGTATGAGAGAGATTCGGCGGGTTTTGCAGCTGGTAATTCGGCTGGGCCTGCGGTAAAGCTGGTCCTGCAGCTATGTTTGGCTGCGGTTGTGCGAAGTAACGAGCATACATTTCTGGGTTTGCAGGACCGGTGTTGGGAGACCGAGGAGGCTCCGCGTTCATCTCATGAGGCAGGATTGCAGGGGTCGGTGCTTGCGTTCTTTGGGCCGGCGACCTGAGAGTATTTGGATCAGGCAACTCAAGTGGAGCTGCTTGATTCTGCACGGCTGGAGGAACCATGGGACTGGCAGCTGACCTGACATACTCTTGAGTCTTCTGCTCTCTGGCTTCAGCGTTGGTTAGCAAGCGCACCACCTGACCTTTTCTCTGCTCCGCGATGGATACGTCATTCACGAATCCGATTCTTTGTGCCGTGATATCGAAACCCCATCCACCCGATGCGCTGCCAGAAACCGTAGCTCCATGCTTGAGAAGCAACTCCACACATGAAGGGTGCGCATGGAATGCGGCATACCGCAGAGGTTGCCAATCACGCTCATCTTTCTGCAGAACCGATGCGCCTCGATTAAGCAGCTCTTCAATGACTGTGACATGCCCGTTCTTTGCCGCAAGGCATAATGGGGAATCCTCATGAGAAGGCCCAACAGCGAACTTTGAGCGGATGGCAGCGCCGTGGTTGAGCAGTGTTCGCACAATATCAGCAAAGCCCATGCTACTAGCCAAGCATAGGGATCGATCTCCGGTTAAATTACGGGAGTCAATATTGATACCTTTCTTGATCAAGAGCTCAACGTGAGGGAGGGAGCCTCGAGTGCAGGCTTTGTGCAGAGGTCGGTTGCGAGAATTGTCCTCGGCCTCAACATTTGGTTTGTAGCCAAGCAAAAGCTGTGTGATTTCGGGACTTGCACTGGTGCAGGCATAGTGTAAGGGCTTGAGTCCAGCCTTGCACTGGGCTTCAATGGCAGCTCCTTTACGTAGCAGCAAGTCAATGACGGCAAATTCTTCTGCCATGATTGCGATGTGCAGAGGCGATCGTCCGTCCTTATTCAAAGCACCAATAGGGGCTTTCTTTTGTAGTAAAAAGTCCACTACTTCGACATGGCCGTTGTAACTAGCCCAATGTAGCGCTGTCATGTCTCCTTCCCCTTTGTGCTTTAGCGAAGCCTTCTTTTTAAATAACAGCTCAACAACGTTGACCTTGCCAGTAGAAGCCGCACAAATCAGGGGAGTCATCGATGCTTTCCCACGTGCTTCGACATCTGCCTTGTGGGTCAATAAGATAGAAACCACATCGCTGTGGCCTGCTTCGCACGCATAGTGAACAGCACCCATAAAGTTGCTGTCCTTGGCCTCAATGTGAGCCCCGTGGTTCACGAGCAACGCAGTCATAGGCGTATCACCGTGCTTGGCAGCGACATGCAGCGGAGTCATCTGGCTCTTGTCTCTGGCATTCACCTTGGCCTGTTTGCGCAGGAGTAGCTCAGCTACTTCGATCTGTCCCTTTTCCGCTGCAATCCGTAACGGGGTCCGATCACTCGGACCCTTTACTTCAATATCGGCATGCTCTTGCAAAAGCGACTCCACAACATCGACGTGTCCCCTCAAAGATGCAAGATGTAATGCCGAGAACAATGAAGCATCACGTTCATTGACTGCAGCGCCATATCGCAATATCAGCCGAACAACCTCTTGATTCCCACAATGCGATGCCACTGATAGTGCATTCCTCCCCGATTGAACGTGTCGAGCATTAATATCAGCGCGTTGATCAAGCAATTTTTCAACTTCAACCACTGAGCCTGCTTGGGCCGCTCTGACGATTGGTGGTGCAGAAAGACCATCCTCGGAGCCAAAATCTATACTGGTGTGATAGCTGCCCTCGAAGCCACGTCTACCACGACGTGAACCCGGCGTAGAATTTCTTGATACAACCGAATCAGGCCTCGAATTGCGTTCTGGTAATGCCAAAGTCCGACTGCTCCGTTTGCCTGAGATCGTCGACCAAAATGACTTTTTATCTCCATCAATATTCTTCTGCCGGTAGGCGAGTATGCTCCTACGGTAAGACGATTTGTCTGATATCGAAGAATTCGGAACCACGACCCGATCCTGCTCCTCATAGAGAGGCTCTGAGACTACCGACATCTCATATGGAGCCGAATTCTGATACTGGACCATAGATGGACTATCCATCGGAGAGAGCTGATCACTAGACTCCTCTGTGCCAGTTTGGCTCAAAGAATCAAGCCTTTCGTGTCTTTCGGCACTCTTAGCAGCCTCATAAGATTTCATTCTAGCATGATTCATGGCACGCCGATATGTTTCTGCATTGACTATCTCATTGTCCCATTCGAAGACCTTCTCGTCTATTGTAGAGTCGTCGTGACTAACAATGGTTGGGGGGCCCATCTGTGAGACTCGATCGTCTATTGTAGCTCGAAGGGTGGAGGTGTCGTCGGCGACTCTTTGGATGATCTGACGGCTTTCGGGTCTGTGGAGAAGCTCAGCTTGCTCTGGCCTTGAGTTACTGGCATCACAATGTTAGCATATCAGACTCGAACATGGGGTGAGATTCTCACCATTGCACGGCCTGGAGTAACAATTGCAACGCCGCGGTCTGAGCATGCAACCTACTCTCATGGTCCTTCAGGCTGGATGCACTCCATACGTATCGAGACCTCATCCAAAAGCTCGAGTACAAGCCAGAATCTGGTATTGCGTCGCCCAGCAACGAGCGCAGCTCTTCTGCAAGGGTATCCAAAGCCAACTGGCATCCTTCCAAAGATACCTTAAGACCCGCGACTACATCAGCTTGCCGGTGTGTATCATCAAAATAATGGGACCAATCATTGATCTGGTTTAGGGCGGATTTAATGGTAGAGAGTTCCCCGATCAGTAGTGGGATTCGGACATCTGCGTCCTCGTGCTGGCGACGAAGATCGGAGAGGCTCTTGATTGTGATAGTTATAGTCGAGGCGAGAGTACCAGCTGTGCTCAAGAGACCGATGATGGATATGGGTTCCATAGTCCTCACATGGGTAGCATTCCCACCCAAGATCCCGCACGGTCATCCACCTTTGCCTCTGTGATGTTTCCTCAAAATCTTTGGACCGTTCATCGATGCGCGAAGCCGAGTAGACTTCCTGAAGCAGAGGTGTTCGCCACGCTCAGCCAGGGTGCGAATTCCTCGAGCACCCAGCCAGCGATGTCCAGCTGTGAGATGGCCGCGCTTCCGCATTTTCAGCTTCACCAGCATCGGTCTTAGTGTGGCACATTGCGTAGTGAAACCTGCGCCGAAGGACAGCCAATGGATGCGGCTTAAGCAGGGATCCTTGGTGCTGGAACAGCGTTGATAGCGCTGGACTGGGGGAGGCTATGCAGGAAGAAGGCTTGGCGCTACTTTCAATGATTCCTTTCCAGCCCATTATCAATGTGCAGGGACCTTGAAGAGAAATGCTCAGATGTGCGAAGTTCAAGGACATGGGCGATCTCGTTTAGTGCAAACAAAGGCCTCGACTTTACGTCAGCCACCGCAACGTTTTTCAAAGACCTGAGCCCTCGGTCTGCACTTGTCGCCCATGGCATTACTCATCTTGCTGCAATATTCATAGCCAACACAGCCAGTCCTCTGCGTTAACCCAAAGCCTTGTCTCGGACGCAGTGATACCACATTGACATTTTACTGGGTCTACCCAGCGAGCCATTGTTCGATAATTTCAATCTGCCCACAGTACGTCCTGCACAGCTATGGAGATCATGGTGCTACGCTCTCATCCTGTGATTCTAGATTGTTGATGGGGCTGTCTTGGTGGGAAAAGAGGCAATGAAATAAAAGATTATCAACGAGCAGAGTCGAGTCAATAAATGTAGTCAAATTACTTTGGTAGAAATATGGGAGGCCTTCTCTAGTCGTTCGGTCAATCTGGTTGATGCCTGTCATGTTGTAGTCGCTATGGAGTGATGCAGTCTTTGACAACAAAGAGAAAATAATATACAGACCAACGAATAATACTAGATTAGCGTACGCGGCCGTGTCATAGAATGATACTAGAAGATCGCCATCTCGTAACGAGATTTACTATTAAATCTATAAAGCACTTAAAGCATTCAAACCTCACGAACTACCGTATGAAGCAAATCCATGAATCAACCACCTCATGAATCAACCACCTCA
>JAABUP010003963.1_pt1 | contig 25177 bp, 17 predicted proteins | sample 5559201 | NCBI WGS metagenome assembly JAABUP01 (sample SAMN10711887, study PRJNA513373) | rock metagenome | isolation source: Antarctica rocks | place: Antarctica
CTACCCCCTACCATTGCCTGATTAGGACACGCGTTACCTAATTAGTGAAGTGTCCAGAAAAGTGGCAGCGTGGCAAAACCTCCCTAATACTAATGATGCAGTCACTTATTACATCTCCAAAGGTGTGCCACCTTCGAAGCTTGTATTCAGGATGCCACTTTATGGTCATGCTTTTGCCAACACAGAAGGGCTCGGAAAATCGTGCAGTAAGGCAACAGAAGGAAACTGAGAGCCTGTTGTCTGGGACTATAAGGGACTTCCTCAGACTGGAGCTATAGAGATTATCGACGAACAAGCGGTGGCAAGCTACAGTTATGATCGAGTCAAAAACTTGATGATAACATATGATAATCCGACCATTGCAGAGAGAAAGGCCGAATACATCATTTCAAGAAACTAGGAGGGGCAATGTGGTGGGAAAGTAGCGGGGATAGGAGCGACAACAGAAGTCTTATCACAACAGTAAGTTTGATGTCCATCAAACACTACAATTGATGCTTGCTAAATTGATTTTTACAGGTTGTGAACATTCTCAGGAGTGCACCCTCAAAGCAGCTGGATCAAACGTTAAACAACCTTAATTATTCAGCTTCAAAACATGACACCTAAAGGATGGATTTCCAGGTAGCTGATTGTGGATTTGGTGATAGGTTCTTAGAACTCTCATGAAGTATGAAGAGTATGTATAAATTGTCCCACTTAGTAGACTACTCCAGCTCAAAGTTTACTTTGTCTATGTCTGGTACAGCAAGAAATTCGAGCAATCAGTGCATCATCCGCAAGTTATTGATTGTCTGTCCCTGCTTCTGTATCTTCAATATTAATGAATTAGACTCAATGAGAAGCCATAACGATAAGGTGGGTGCGAGATTTGGGCCCTCTTAAAGAAAACAATGCTGGCGACTGGTACCGGTCCAGCCAAGTTCATACTAAGCATCTCAACCACTATCACCTGATAGAGTTTGCAAGGGCGCTTCCCTCTCAAAAACCGCTCAACTGTCAAATCCAACAGTTAGCATTTTTCCTGTTATGCTGAGAGTGATACCTATCCCGTCAGCATTCACCCATCCTACTCCATAATACTCAACTGCTTCTGCTAGGGGCCTTGAAACACGCCCAAGATTAAAGATAGAAATGATTAGGGTGTAAGCATGGTATTCCTCATGTAGAGAGTCATTCATTCTTCCACGGGTACAATGACCGCTGACGGCCCAACTAGTATTGACTTTCATATCTAGAGGGTATACTCTTGTGTGTTTAATCGAGACATTATTGAAAGATCATGTTCGAAGAGGATCCAACCAGCAACTTCTCTTATAGATTTATTGCCGACACAAGAAAGTGAACCAGCCCTTGCTTCTTAAATCAGCACGCCTGCGAACGGAGATCTGGAGGGCCTGCTCATGCTCTTGAGTTTTCACCGAGTAGGTTCTCCACTCATATGGTACGAGGGTGTTTGCACTGACGTCGTCTAAGCTATGGATTGGAAGACGCTGATATTTATCTTCATGTTTGCCCCTCGACCTGCGTATGGTGCATCTGCATCAGCGTTAAACAAATTCACTGGCCCTTTCCGAGTGGGTTGTGCAAAGGAGGTGACCATAACAGTTGCCGGCCTGACGGCAGTATCAGGCACCGCGCCGCTCGAGATATCCACAAGAAAGACTACGTCTCTCAAGGCAACTTCTGTCACTGGCAGGGTTCCCTTGTCTGATCAACGGCATTTGGCAATGTGTCCAACGGCTTTAGGCCCCTCGTTTGAGACTGTTCGAACACCAATGAGTTCAGAGTTGTAGTAGGGTCTGACTTGGCAGTAACCATCGCTGTACGGCATTCTAATATGGGACAGCCGTTGGTTTACATCTTCACTTCATTAGTCTTCCATACTTTTGCATATCGATCACACAAAAATCAATGATGAGCAATCACTACCCTTCCAATACGTGCAATATATGACTTGTATGATTTGACGAGCAATTTCAACAGATTTATGCTAACAGATAATGACGATGAATACAACCGTTATCTTTCCGCAGACTTTTATACCCTTACGGGTTTGCAGTGTGGTTCTTGACATATCCAGCAGCCTCCCATCGATCCATCTTGAGACGTTTGGCCGGCCGGAATCTTCGGTAGCCCGTACCCCAGGCAATTTGGTCAGGGGTCGAACTGCCTGCCACTACCATGACCCCTGGGAAGGATGAGAACCACCACTTGCGGTCGATAGTCCCGCATATATCAACGGGAGACGGCACTTGCAAGGTTGAGCTTGTCAGACAGTCAGTCAACCATAAATCTATCATCTGTTGAGTACACACTTCCATTAATCCGTACCAGAACAACCACAAGCTTGTTGTACCGCTGCCTGACCGTTTTATGTCTTCAGCTTGGCCCAAGATAAGGAGAAGCTTGTCATGAATTTAGAATGCTGACGTCTCGCAACGCTAGCCATCCATCCAGGTGGGTATAATCTGAATGGAATTATGTTGTCGTCAATTGTATTACCTCAATGAGGCCCAGCGGATTTGTAGTGCGACCTACAAGAGAAAGTCGCGATCATGGAAGGCCAGAGGATTTTTGCCAACTTTCAAGCAACCAGAGGTCATTGTGAAATGAATATCTACTAGCAATGCGTTCGACATAAGGCTGTAAACCCTCAGACAATCACACTAAAAGTTTGATATCCTTTTAACTCATTGTTGACTACTGGGTAATACAATATATAGCCTTGTCGATCGTCATCATATCTTTCAGCCCACGTTCCGCCCTTATTACATCAACTAACATAAACCATTATCATCAATGCTCAATTTATTCTCGTCTGAAGATAAAACCCATTTTTCGTTGATCACAACGCTATTCCTCCCGCCAATCCCATCAATCTTCACTAGCGCTCGATGTCCATCAGACTACAAGTCTTGACAGAGTAGTGCAAGGTTGACTCTTTCCGGGCCGTTGCCATGCCGGTCAAGGTGGTAGGCATACGCTCAGTTCTCCTCTTGGTTACCACCTTTCGTGGCCGATGCGTGGGTTTCGGCTTCACTCCGTCTACAATTGCCCAACGTGCAAGTCTCCAGACACCGCGTTGTTTGCTTTCAAATGCCTAGTGATGGTGGGTCTTGATATTATACGTAGGGAAGGCCAAGCTTACCTTGTTCATGCATAAATTACGGCGAATATTGGTTTTCCAGCTCTCTGAGAGGTCTTTTGGACTGTTTCTTTCGATCCATTTGTAGATGACGTCCAACTCCAACGTATGCGTCTCAATACTCATAAGTGCTTCGTAAACGAGCTCCGCGAGAGATTGCATCCTGGAATTGAACTGCTCTTGTTCATATGCTTCTTGTCTCCTTGTTACATTCGTAACTCTTCGTGCAGCTCGGATTTCGGTCAAAAGCGACCTTCATCCTTCGCTTTTTTCTATATATAAGTTATCATAGTGAGTTATTGAGTGAGATAAGCTCACCGATTACTTGGGCACAAGAGTCATGATATCTTTGTTATCCTGAACCAAACCCTGGTTTGTCCTGATGGCGTTGAAGTTGACTCCTCGTGACGTTTGACCCACATTTCGAACATTCAAGTGGTAAAACTTATGATTACATATATAAGCCTCGACGTCGTCGCACCTAGCTTGCAGAAGCCTTGAAAAGCTTAGATGTCCGATTTTTGTGTATCAACGCACGCGACTTCAAGGTCATCTTCATTTGGTGGGGGTAGAGATTCGTCATCCACAGAAGAGACACCCCTTTTAGAACGGTCTTATGACAGTGGTCAATCTAGAGAGGGTGAACCGTGTCATCAGAGCACCATGAAAGAGCCAGGGGTCACAGGACCCAGATTCATTGACCGTATCCGAATGGTGATTTCATATGTGTTCTGCTGCATCGATGATGTATCTTCTAAAGAATAGCTGGCTGGAACTTAGTAGAATCCAGGAGCTACCGCCTTCCCCTATCAACTTCGTTGGCGTTACTATCTCTGACATGTCTTGTACTTCACTAATCAATGAAGATTCACTATAAGTTAACGATCTCTCTTCAGTGCTACTGTTCCTTTAATAAATGAGTATTCATTGTTCAATATTGACTGCCAGAGTCGTCACCTGACTGCAACTATGAAGCGGTCGCAGCGCCGTCAGGGCGGTGCAATTGTAGACGTGGCGCCACCCCTGCGAAGGCAGGCCAAAAGAGCTTGCGTCGTCCGCCGTGAGACGACCCAAAAGGAGACCCAGAAGCAGAATCGAACCCACTCCGGATGCGGAGGAGGGACCAGAAGGAAGAAAGAGGCATTAAAGGCGGAGGAGCATATATCTGTCGATGAAGCTGGCTCAGATGTTTGCGGACGGTTCAACTCGCGCTGCCACCGGGTCCATCGATGACATGCCCGCCGCCCGCGTGCATAGTCAGAATCCCACATTGCTCACAATCCCGACTTTTCTTCCAAACCAAGACGACGATGTACCCGCGTCCCCGCCGCCAGCTGAATACTTAGCTGATAGCCAGATCTTATGTGCTATGCCGTCACCTTCCTTTGCATCAACGCCCACGGAGGACCCGGAGCGAGAATGGTGTTTGCCTGTGCCAGAAGATGGTGGACCAAGTGATGTTGAAGCGCACATGCACAAACGAATACCTTAGCACGAATTTTCTTGAATTTCTCCCGTCATTGAATTAGGGCAAAGGGGCCAGTTGTTTGACAGGGGATGATGGCTAGGAGTCTCCCGCTAGGAGTCGCTCGTGTTTGTGCCTGCCTATACGGCAGATACCCAGTTAGACTAAAATATAATACTTCATACAACAGACGCCCGCCCTGGTTTATCAATTTACAGAAAAACCAGCCGTTACAAAGACCTTGATGGAAACACTCTCCACGGTCAAATTGTGATGTGGTAAAGTGGAATATGATTGGCACTGCCAAGCGCGTAGAACAAACTACATGTACAGTACTCAAGAAAAAGGGTAACAGTTACAGGCCACCCTCGCTCGATGTGGATAGATTTATAGAGAAGGTAAAAGCTGTTGATTTCTGCAGATAGGAAGTACAATGACTTCTTCGACACGAGGCAATGCTCTGAGATTATTATCTCTATGCTCTCTTCTTCTACTGATTGGGTCAACATCCCGCTCTCACCGCTCTCCGCTGTAACAGAAACCCACACCTGCGACCCTTCAAGACATTCTTGGCGGTTTCTCAGGTTTAAGATTTTCGTAGCCAGCTGTTTCGTGAAACATCTCCGTGGCTACTTTGGGGTGGTTTTGGCGTACCCAATCTAGGATCTTGGCTCAAATTAGAGCCACCCGGCTCGGATGTTCTGATGCTTTGTATCTCCTGTCGCTTCGAATCGTAGGACGAATAAGGAGGACAATGCACATGTTGAGGGAGCGCGGAGGGTACAGATCATGGCGTGTCTGAGTGAAGTGCGGGAATGCTCTTCACCCTATATCTTCTGCTTGACATCCTAGCCCTGTCAACGGCTATAGTAGCAATCCCGTAAGGTAAGCAGATGTCGAAGAGCTCGATATGCATCTGTTGCTTCGAAGTGGAGTAATCATCTGCCATGTCGTAACACAGTGGAGCGGTTGGTATTGGATAAGAAGGGAAGACACGTGAAAGGTGTCAGCAATACAGAACACCGGTGATTAGTTCCAACCACTAAAGTATCATGTACTTTACAGTAGGAAAGGCTCTTGGTCATCTCTCTTGTCACGGAGATGTACACTGCATACCGTTGAACTCTCGGGTAAGAGAGTGAGAACTTCTTGATTGTTACAGTTCCTCCAATGCTATATCGAACGAGGCCGCTGCGCAATAATGGCGTAATCATAACTGAGGCCTGGAGATCACACTGTCAGTGTTGGTCATTGAAGACCTTTCTTCGAGAAAAACGACATCATCATATCATTATGGCATCAAGAGTTTGAAAATCGACGTGACTGGCCGCGCGCGTTGATCCAGGCTTCGTAGTGAGAAGCACAGAGGCGGTGTCGACTGACGGCAAATGACTTACGCCATCCCTCCATGTCCGGAGGTATTTCTGGTACACCACTTGCCTACTTTGGGTAATCCAGAGCAGGAGAGGGCTCTTATTAGGATAAGCAGGTAGTAGGGACATCCTGAAAAGAGGAATCTTGTCAGAATAAGTTCTTCGGGATATCTGCAGGACATGGCCACTTCCTTCTCTCGAACGCAAGCGCATGCTTACCAGTAACGAAGTCATGATCTATTATGATATCTATTTCCGGAACACGACCGAGTTCGCTTTTATAACCTGCTGCAAGCCACCATTCTGAGCCCTCAATGAGATCATGGAGCAAAACGAGACCGAAAATGTCAACGCTATGGATGTAAGCCACGGAGTCAAAATGTATCTTCATGTACCGATGTGCTAAGCTTTGACTCAGGAGCCCATGTACTGCCATGCTGCGAAGATCCAAGCTGATGCTGAGGAGACTCAAGCTGATGCCAACGACAAAATGGAAGATGATGTCAACAATCAACAACCAGCGTCACCCGGAAGGGTGGAGGAAGGAACTGCAGCAGACTTCAATGACACGACGTATGGGTCTCGCAGGATTGCAGATGAGCATAGTATCTTTGTCGGCGATCTAGAATATGAGTATGCGACGGAAGCGGAGATTAAGGCGTTCTTTGCAAGATGCGGCGAGATCCGACGAGTCACCATCCGGGCGCCGCGCTCCCAAGTGTGCGTGTTTGAGTCTTAATCACCCAAACGCAGTTACCTTTAGCTTTTTCCATCATGTTGTAGAAACCGTGACACGGTGAGGAAGCATGCAACTAATCATTTGATGAGGAGTAGATACGCATTTGTTCAGTTCACTACGCGGGAAGCCGTGGCCGAAGCCCTGAAACTGGACAAGGAGTACATGAAGGACAAACGTGTCAAGGTAAGGGCGGCACAGCCCTCCAACAGCTATCTAAGAACTGTGCTGACTGTCCCAACTTGTAGGTTCGGCCCAAGCGAAGAAATGTGCCGATGTTCCAGCTGCGTAAGAGATATAACCCTCGATTCTTAGTCGAAGGCGGGAGGCAGTCCGGCAACCAAAGACCTCCTCGCGAACACTTCCGACCCGGGAATTATAACCGTGGGTATCAAAGGCGTTGGAACTGGGATGGGCGTCGAGATCGCAGGCCCACCAAACCATACTGAACGAGCTTTGAATCTTGGGACTCGTAAAGGCATTTTAATAATACCTCTTAAAACTGAAGCTTTACGTATATGAAATTCTCTCAGATGCACTCACACGGCACAGAGTCAGGCAGGTTGTTTAAAACATCCAACGTATAGTCGTAAATCCCGAATCGGCCAATCTCCATGGTATGACTAAGGTAAGCGTAAGTATCCTCTCACGTGACTCGTGCCATTCTGAGTCTTGTGCTAAGTTGTATCATGTCCGTTCGCGTGACAGCGGGTACAGTGCTATACGAAAATTCGTGCGGAAAATCTTGCGGGCAGCCCCCCATGAGTTTTTTTTTCAGATATGACCTCCCACCATAGATCAACCACCCACACATGTAATTTGAGGCTGCAAATTCAGGATCTAATAGATCTGACTGAGCACAGTTGATGCTCAACTTTTGCAGTATGCAGTCTCACAAGTTGTTGAGATTTCACGCTGATATATGTGTTATAATATATTTGTAACTTCAAAAGACTTAAAATACAAGATGTAATTTATTCTTGGAGATTCCGTCTGCCAAGCCTTTGCGGCTGAAACTTTTCAGACATTGATATCTATAAGTTTCATACAATTCATAGTGTTTCTGATAGCTGACTGTATGAAAATCAGTTGCACTCAGTCAGAGCTATTAGATCCTGAATTTGCAGCCTTAAATTACATGTGTGAGTGGTTGATCTATGTGGGCGAACCATTCTGATTTTTTTTCTGATTTTGAGGAGACCCCAGGGTTTCCGCACGCACTTTAATAGCACTGTATGACTTACAACCTATGAAGTGTCGGTAACTGAGCCTAAACGCTCACTCCCTTGTGTCTTACATGTCCGGCGACTTCGTACCTAAGGGTATATACAAGACACCTATGCTGAGCAGTGCATTTACATCCATGACTATCTTACTTCCATTCTTGTTTCTGGTCGTTCATATGCAGACAACTACCGTTAAGGGGTCAAGAAGGCCAAAGAGATCTAGACATTAACAGCTGAATTCGGATGGGTCTATGGAATCGCCTATAGAACGTGCAGAACATACGTTTCAGGTTATATGTGATCCCCTCTTTGCTCCAAGACCTGTCAAGCAGTCGAACTTTGCTTCCTGAAAAAGGAAGGCCAACCAAAGGCCCACACATCGTCCTACATCCGTTTCCATCCCCAACAAACTCAACCAGTCTGAGGATTGGTCATTGATGTCTGCAAAAGAAGAATTGAAGCACAGTGGCCAAAAGCTGTCTTGAACCAGTGGATCTAACCCTAATCTCTCCAAGAGGACTCTTAACCCGAGTTATTAAATTCAAAGACTTCGCAGGTAGGGGAGCTGAACCAGCCAGGATACACGTGGAAACGTGCTACATGAACTCACCTACCGTTTCTGCGCCGAGAACCTAGTTGTTACAACTACATTATCGTGACCCTCTTTACAGTTGTCGTCAACACCATCTCGACCGGTGTGATGGGCTAAGCATCTAGACTTCACGAGGTATGTTACCGGTTGGATCCCGACGTTTGTATAAGGTTGACAAATAAAGCGTGAACGGTCGCCACAAACGAAAGGAGAAGTTGTGATGCCACGCTGATATGAAGACATCCGAACCCAAGGCCCTTGCAGAGAGACTGGTTGGGTGCTGAGCAAGACAGTAAATTCTACAGCATTTTATCTTTATTTATTTACCTGTTCCGGGTTCCATAGGTGTAGTGACGGCTTTTGCATTTTGGAGTCCAAAATCCTTGAGTACCCCGGTGAGGTACGTCTTCTGTGATAGGGTAAGGGTCCGTTGAACCCTGTTGCGTTCAATAAGCATTCCTAAATAATGCTTGCACGGGCCGCAGTCAGTCATTTCGAACTGGCTACTCAATTTCGCCTTGAGGTCTTGAATTTCGTCCTTTTTCGGTCCGCAAAGTAGGATATCATCGACATAGATGGCGACGATGAGGTTACCGTTTCGGAACACGCTGTTGTCCGTGTGGAGGCGTGTATATCCGAAACTGATAAGGAAATGGTGCATCACCTCGTACCATCGTCGAGGGGCCTGTTTTAACCCATATAGGGCTTTCTTCAGCCTGCACACCTTTCCTTCCTCCTTTTCCTTTTCATATCCAGTAGGTTGTACAACATAGACAACCTCTTTCAGAGTGCCGTTCAGGAAGGCTGTTTTGACGTCCATTTGTTCCAATTCAAAGTCATAGAAAGCGACAATGGCGAATATGACCTTATAGGTCATGGATTTGACAACAGCCGCAAAGGTTTCTTTGTAATCGATTCCGAATCGTTGTTCAAATCCTTTAACAACCCATCGAGCTTTGTGTCGTTCGATCGAACCGTCAGGGCCTCGTTTGTATCGAAAGACCCATTTACCCCGTAGGGCACGGCGATTCGGGGGCAACTTGACTAGATCCCACGTGGAGTTAGTCTGTAGTGATTTATACTCACTGTCCATTGCTTGCTTCCATTGCTTGGAATCGTCATTTGTAACCGCTTCTTTATATGTTTCAGGTTCACCTCCTGACGATTCGTTTTCAGTGGTTTTTCGAACCTCCGCACTATTTGCAGCGTCAAGAAACGCGTCGTGGACGGCCGGTAGGGCGACGACAGCTTGAAAGCTGAAGCCTACAAACTTGGAGGGTGGTTTCCGTTGTCTGACTGAGCGTCTAGGCTCCGTAGGCATGTCAATTGTAGGGGGTAGCTCGTTGACGTCCCCTTCGCTTTCTTCGTCCTCCGCTTCTTCGTCCTCCGCTTCTTCGTCCTCCGCTTCTTCCTCAAATTCCTTGAACCTGGAAGTATCCGTTATCGGCGCGTATGGTGATTCATATGGAGGTGACGTCGGTGCGTTTAGAAGCGGTTTGTACGGTGATTTGTACGGTGACAACGGAGGTGGAGGCTGAGGTGGAGGCATTGGTGGCGAGTGCGGAGTACGATTACCCACACCCCCTTGCTCCGTGCTCTGTTCAACAGTGTCAACAGTGTCCTCTGTTATGTCCCCTATTCGATCCGATGTCAGGTCGTAGATTGCGGGTCCTTCGTCAAATTTGACATCACGAGCCCTAACGACTCGTCCGTCTTTTCCTTTGTCTGGCAGCCAGATTCTATACTGGTTGCGTCCTTCATAGCCTACCAGTATCCCTTCGTTGCTTCGAGCGTCAAATTTGGATCCTTGTCGACGCGTTTCCGTAGGAATATGCACGTATGCAGTGCATCCGAAGGATCGAAGGTGGCCGAGATCGATTGGATCCGCCGTCCCGTCTTCATTGAGCGATTCGTATAGTTGCTGGAGGGGGACTTTATTGTTCTTGAGGGCTGACGTTGGAAGCCTATTTAGTAAGTAACATGCAGTCTTGACTGCCTCCGGCCATAGGGTCTTTTGTACCCTACTGTCCAGTATCATGGCTCTTGCTTTTGCAGCTAGAAGTCCGTTACTTCTTTCAGCAACACCGTTCTGTTCATGTCCATAAGGAACAGCGGATTCATATCCTATTCCATGTCCTCGAAGCCACTCAATGAATGGTCCTCCACCGAATTCCGTTCCGTTATCGATTCGTACACGTTTTATCGTACGGTCCATTTGGGTATAAACCATATTAATGAATCGTTTGACTTCGTCTTGGGCTTGGCCTTTCGTTTTCATATTGCAAACATATCGCCAGCGAGTGTAGTCATCCGTGAACACCACATACCATAGTGATCCTTTGAATCCTTTTGGTGTAATGGGACCGACGACGTCAATGTGTATCAGTTCAGCCACTTCTTTGGCTCGTTGTTGAGGCTGGGTGGAAGGTTGTGTCTTCTGATTTGCCTTCATGCATGCACCGCATAGGTGTATCGGTTTCTTCGTAAGTCCTCGTAAATCGAGGCCGTTGATACCGGGGTTTTTCGACACCTTTTCAAGGTTCGTATCACCTATGTGACCTAGCCGTCGGTGCCACGTGACCCTCGAAATTTTGTTGTTTTGAATGGCCGGCATGGCCTGTTCCTGTTTCAACTGGTTATGCCTCGTCATTGAGGCTTGAAGGTAGTATAGCTTGCCTGCACGTTGTGCATGGCCAAGCATTCTTTCTGTCTTGTCTTTCAGACGTAGGATTCCTTTTCCGATTTCAACCGTTATTCCTTTCGTTTCGGCCGTCCCTATTGAAAAAAGGTTGAGTCCCATGTCAGGCACGAAGTAAACATCTGTCAGGGTGATATTTCGATGTCCGCCGTCGATTTCGAGTCGTAATTCTACTGTTCCCATGCCTTGGGCATGTGTCGATCCGGATACACCTCGTATAGGCGGGCCGTCTTCGAGTAGTTCAATTGAACTGAAGGCCGTATGGTCACAACACATGTGGTGTGTCGCCGCCGAATCCGCTATCCACGACGATGCATTGGCTACGAAGCCTTGCATTGCTGTCAGGGCGACAGTCTCCTCGTTATATCGTCTGTTTTGGTTCGAATTCGAGTCGTTTTTCTTCCGTTCTTCCTGCTTTTTCTTAATAGCAGCCGGCATTTTTTCAGGGTATTTGTTCCAGCAGTTTTCCTCTGCATGGACTCCTCATTCACAGTGCGTACACTGTCCGTCCTTTCCTTTACCCTTTCCGGCGTCTGTCTTCTTATCCTTCTTTCCCTTCTTGTCCTTTTTATCCTTATCCTTCCCTTTTGACTTCCCGACTAGGGCGAGGTTTTCGTTTCGTCCTTCGACTCGTGCTTCGTCGATTAGCTCCGATATCAGTTCGTCAAGTTCAGGGACCTCTTTTCGAGCCGCAGAGCGTTTTGCTGTGACCCATAGAGGGTAGGAGGATCCTAGGTTACTAAGAAAGAGGATGACCTGTCCTTTGTTGTCAATAATTTGCCTTTGACCAGCGAGAGACTTTATTAATGTCTTAAACTTCGAGCCGTACTCGTCAACGGACGGAAACTTATCCAATCGACAGTCACGGAGTTCGTTTTCGAGGGTATATCGAAGGTTGACAGAGATGATGCATTTACTGAGACTCATTTATGAGGGTGGTGCATTTACTGAGGCTCATTTATGAGAATGATGCATTTACTGAGACTCATTTACAGAGGTGATGCATATACTGAGGCTCATATAAAGGTGGTGCATATACTGAGGCTCATTTACAGAGATGATGCATATACTGAGGCTCATTTATGAGAGTGGTGCATTTACTGAGACTCATACAGAGATGATGCATTTACTGAGGCTCATACAGAGATGATGCATTTACTGAGGCTTATACAGAGATGAGTCATTTACTGAGGCTCATTTACAGAGATGAGTCATTTACTGAGGCTCATATGAGAGTGAATCATTTACTGAGGCTCATTTACAGAGATGAATCATTTACTGAGGCTCATTTACAGAGGTGATGCATTTACTGAGGCTCATTTATGAGAGTGAGTCATTTACTGAGGCTCATATGAAGGTGATGCATTTACTGAGACTCATTTATGAGAATGAGTTATTTATTAAGAGATGGTGCATTTACTGAGGTTCATATAAAGGTGATGCATTTACTGAGACTCATTTATGAGAATGAGTTATTTATTAAGAGATGATGCATTTACTGAGGTTCATATAAAGGTGATGCATTTACTGAGGCTCATTTATGAGAGTGAGTTATTTACTGAGAGATGGTGCATATACTGAGGCTCATATAAAGGTGATACATATACTGAGGCTCATTTATGAGGGTGAGTCACTTACTGAGGCTCATTTATGAGAGTGAGTCATTTACTGAGGCTCATTTATGAGAATGATGCATTTACTGAGGTCTATTTACAGAGGTGATGCATATACTGAGACTCATATGAAGATGATGCATATACTGAGACTCATTTATAGAGGTGGGTTATTTACTGAGGCTCATTTACAGAGATGAGTCATTTACTGAGACTCATATAAGAATGAACCATTTACTGTGACTCATTTACAGAGGTGAGTCATTTACTGAGGCTCATTTATGAGAGTGATGCATTTACTGAGACTCATTTACAGAGATGATGCATATACTGAGGTTCATATGAAGGTGATGCATATACTGAGGCTCATTTACAGAGGTGAGTCACTTACTGAGGCTCATTTATGAGGGTGAGCCACTTACTGAGGCTCATTTATGAGGGTGATGCATATACTGAGGCCCATATGAAGGTGATGCATATACTGAGGCTCATTTACGGGGGTGGGCCATTTACTGAGGCCCATTCAGGTTGCAAAAGCAAAGAGGCCATTTACTTTTATGCTACGTTCTCGCGTAAGCGAGTTGGCCATTCACTAGTGACTGTGTACAAACGGAAGGAAGTGCGGTTGGCCACCCCGCGAAAGTTTAAAACGGCCCTGTAAGCCACCGGCTTAGTTAATTCAAATCGATCGGCGAACGCATGAAGGTACCTAGGTACTATGGAGCTGTATTTTAGTGATCGGGCGGACCATAAGCGAGGGACTCGGTGTTTACACAGCACAAACAGTGAAGGTCACCATAGAACGATACAAATCAGAGTAAAGAATCAATCAATTGAAGATGTAGTTACCCTTGAAGTAGATGTCTATACTATTCTGCCATCTATACTCAGAATATCTTGCAATATTGTATGTAAAAACCACAGTCATATAGCAGAACGGGTTTGAACATTTGCGTGCTTGCCAGCACAGGCCAAGTCAGGGGATTCGAATGTATAAAATCTCTCCTTATTCCTTTCAGGAAGTGATGGACTGGTCTCTTTCTTAGTTGTGCTCAGCCCGTTTCGCTACCTCTGTAATCCTTAACTTATGCAATCCCTGTACAATACGTGACTTGTGGTGTATTGTAACCATGCAGTACTCGAGATGGGGGTATGTACAGCCAGTAGACAGAACAGGCTGAACATTTGCGTTATTGCTGATCAAACAGCACAGGCCAAAGCATGGTTTGTAACCAATAGCATCCACTCCCGAAGAGAATCTATTGCGTACTTTTCCTAGCGCTGTTCAGCCCGTTCTGTCACTTTACCGTACGCTTACTTCCTCAGTATGACACCCACGCGACTCGTGTACCTAACATCAATACATATCTTGGGACGGAGTATTATTCGCCAAATTTCAGAAACTTTCAGTACTCAGTTTTGGTGTAGAGATGATATCTATTTGTGAATGTTATGTACAAGGTCAATCAATTCAGAATATGATTGGGATATCATGATCGCCACCATATGGGTTCAAGCACATCGTGCAATATTGACACTCACAGACGTTCACAGACACCCATTGCTACCAACTTACCACCTGCGTCTTGACCCAAACTCTTCTATTATGAATTGAATGTTTCCTTCAAGTTTAGAAACCAGCTTCAATCAAGTTCAGTGCTGATCTCACTAGTTTAGATACGCCTATGATATATGCGGTTGTCGTTAAGTTGACACGATGGCCGGGTCTGGCCGTAGGCGACTTCACGCTGTGTCACGCATTGTGGTGCTCATCCTGTTTGTTGCTCTCTGTTTGTGCCCGCTGAGAAAGCCAGCGAAGGGCAAGAGCTGAAACAAGATTCAGTATGCCTTCAAGCCGTCACCATTGACTTCACTGAATCGGCATCGCATGAAAGCCGTGGAAGAAGAGACCGTGCATGCATGGAATGGTTACAAGGCATACGCCTGGATGGAAGATGAACTGTGGCCCGTCTCCGCTGGCTCTTCGAGAAAATTTTGCATCGGAGCCGCTACCCTCATTGACAGTCTTGACAGTCTTCACATTTTAGGATTGCAGGATGAATTCAAGGAGGCTGTCAACGCCACGGCTACGCTTGACCTTGAGAATGCAGACGAATGCATCGTAAACTTGTTTGAGTGGAATATCAGGTACCTTGAAGGCCTTCTAGCGGCCTACGATCTCAATGGTGAGGCGGCGCTGCTGAAGAAAGCGATCATCATAGGGGACATCCTCCATGGTGCTTTTGAGACGCACAACCACATGCCGTGCCCCCACTTTCCATGGCCAAAGTGAGCGCAGACCCATTTATTTTTTTGGCTGAGCCTGACTTGATGGATAGACCTCAACCGCATAACTATGAACCAAGCTCTTCGGTAGCGCTTGCAGTGCTAGGTTCATTAGACCTTGAATTCACCCGCCTCTCTCAGATAACTCGCGATCCAAAGTACTTTCAGGCAACTGAACAAGTCACGGACCAAATACAGATGTGGCAGAACAGGACGAGTCTTTGTGGGATGCTACTGATTCTTGTGGATGCTACAGGGCCCAGCGGCATTCAGTCATTTCCATCCTCAACATATAGCCTTGGTGCACTGTCTGATTTTGCGTATGAGTATCTCGTCAAGGTAAGTTCTGTTACACCATACAGCCTAGTGCACAATTTTGATATAAGTAGCAATGTCTCTTGAGGCCCGACGAGAAATGTGAAGCCATGTACAGGCAAGCAATAGATGCCATCAAGAAGCATCTCATATTTCGGCCAATGACAATCGATGAGCAAGACATCCTATTTACCGGCAGTGTGGATGCCTCGAAGTCGGACGCGGAGCAAATGTCACTCCGCCCTCAGGTCGAGCATCTGGCTTGTTTCCAAGGGGGTATGTTCGCACTCAGCGGTAAAGCGTTCAATATACCTGAAGACATTGTACTGGCGGAAAAGTTGACCAACGGCTGTGTTTGAGCATATCAGAGCACCGCAACTGGCATTATGCCTGAAACATTCCGCACCATCCCATGCTCCAACACCATCTCTTGTCCTTGGGATCATGATTTATGGCTGAAGGAGGCCACACAGCACGGACTACCCCCGGGGTTTGTGGAAATCAACGACAGAAAATACCTACTCCGGTAAGCATTCTCATTATAACGACAGAGTACTCACTAAAATCTGCTCTCAGACCAGAAGCAATTGAATCAGTGTTCATTATGTACGGAGTCACTGGTGACCCCGTGTGGCAGGAAAAGGGTGGCTCATGTTCGAGGCGATCAGAGAACGCACCAGAACAATTCATGCTCACTCAGCCATAAGTGACGTCACGGCCATTGAGCCATTACTTTTGAATGAGATGGAGAGCTTCTGGATCGCTGAAACTTTGAAGTATTTCTGGTTGCTCTTTAGTGACCCTTTCTACATCAGTCTTGATGAATTTGTGCTGTAAGTTGCTTCCTTAACACTTTGAGTTCCAAACCTCAAGAGTATCTTTCAGGAACACGGAAGCGCATCCATTACAGCGAATGCTTTGATCGAAAGGAAGAACCAACAAAATATGTTGCAAACACATTGTATGGTTTAATCTCCTCGCATGCAGTTGTTTCTTGATACTAAACTTGATGCGTAAGTCACTCTTTCCCATCGCCACTGTGCCGTGTACAGCCCAAATAGCGTTCTTTTGGCTCCTTCAACGAGCAGATTTCTAAAGTGGAATCTCTGCAAAGCGAATCGCAACTATCTAGTCATCACAGGAAAGCGCAAGGCCTTTCTGATCTGCGCAGTCTGTATGGTACATGTCCACATTGCTCATCATATAGGTACATTGTAACACTGTATCACTGTGACGTAGAGTGTAGTATTCGCAACCCTATATACACACAGAAAACCGTGCTCAAAATTTCATAAGGCTGATCTTGTCTTTCCACAGTATGTTATTTTATCTTAGAGACAGTCAAAGGTAGACGATGATTTAAAAAGGTCCGGAGAGGTGACTAAACTACTAACGCGGCCGGATCTCTCTAGTATCAACAAGTGCAAATCTCTTGAATGGGGTTACCGCCCATATCTCACGTAATGACCTTGTCAAAGCGTCACGTTTAGGAAATGAACTCCGATTGCTCAGATGAAAGGATTCTGCAGACTGAGTCAATCAGATAAAAAAAAGTCAAGAGTATATGTTCGCGACACCCTAAACATCAAGTCTTCGACACTGCGGCAGTCCATATTTGAAGAAGGTGTTGCAGCTCTGGGTGGATCGTATACACCTCCTCATTCGGATGTGCAGAAACAATCCGCGGTTGGTAAGTAGAGAACAAGGACGTCTCTACCGCCGTATCGCTTGGACAGATATCTTTTGTGCTCACAGGTCTCAATCAGGGACTTGAGAAAGCTCACCCTGGCTTGCACAACCCTGCCGGAATTGGTATTCCTGCCACAGAAGGACATCTTTAACGCCAAGCGCTCGGACAACTACAAGCCTTCCTTGCAGCTCCGCTCAACTTGGTTCCCTCACGTATCTCCAGAAACTTCATTTTTCACTACTCGATATATTCCCTACGCCAGGTAAAAGAGCGCATAGCCGTGTGGGATCTAGGAGACGCCTCGGCAGAACTCCACTTGCAAGTAGGTACTGTTGACCTATTTGTGATGTCAGCCACTCAGTGCTGTCTGGTAGGCATCAGTCAGGAAGAGCAACACATAGCATCTCACTATGCCTTGATGGAGTCAGCAGATACTAACTGACGGGCTGGTTATCTCTGAACTTAACTTCAGGACCACGGAAAGGCCGAATAGAGCAGACTCTAAATCGGTTCTCAGGCCTTCCAAGAACTTATGGCTGAGAAGAAGCTAATACTTGTGATGCAACGAAAGCTGCCGTCGTCTGTCAGACGATGTTAATGTGACATTGACAAGACTAAGGCTGCAGTTTCTACTAAGAACAGCAAACAAACTGACAGCTTTGGTACTGATGATGTACAAATCAAAAAATATATTGCAGATATCTTCAGATATCTTCAGACAATTAAAAAAGTTGTTATACCACTTAAAGCAAACATGAATCAATCATATGATGGGGTGATCAATAATCTTATTGAGTTTCATAAAAGAGTCAATCTGTTGCCTGAAACACTTTATCTTACTGTTAATATTTTTCGTCAATTTCTATCAGTTGAACAAGCTGCTGATTATGATGACCTACTACTTATTGGTGTTACACCTATGTTCATTGCATTTAAGTATAAACAAGAAGCAAACCCTATCAGTATTGCTGACTTTTGCTACATAGCAAACTGCACATTTACTAAGGAGGAAATAATACAAAAAGAATTTGAAATCTTAAACATTTTCCAAGATGATCTAAGCTACCCCAATCCAATACAATTTCTAGAAAGACTATTAAAAGAAGCTAATGCTGATGAGAGAACATGCAAGCTCAGCCATTATTCAATGGAAATAAGTCTGGTTGATAATCAACTTTCATTATTTCCTTCAAGTTATCTTGCTGATAGTGCATTTTACTTCGCACAACGTATACAAGGTTACAGTTGAGTGTGTATAATGTTCAAGAGATCTCTGAGTAAACAATGCTAACTTTGATAGGGTGAGAAATTAATCCCTGATGCTCAGTATACGGTTCAACCAGGGTTCAAGCTTATGGTATATTATCTACGCACTACCTCTAATTTGGTTCTCTATGAAAAATATATTGGTCATGAGAATTGCAAAGGTAAGTTACCTTGCCAGTCTATGTTACAAAGACATACATTGATTTGTCACTATAGTATCTAGAACGGCCCAGCGATGGATCAGAAAGAAATATGGAAATACAGTTACTTCTGATTCAAACATATCATATGAACGTCTTGTAAAACATCTAATAGTGCTTGGTTTAGTGATATACTATAAGTGCTTTCTAGACTAAAGTTTGTACTTCATGTCCTAGATGAGTGTTACAGGCAGTGCCAGACAGAGCTTAGCGTTGGCATTTGCCTACCAAGAGATATTCAGGACAGGTGTACGTAGGGTATGAGCTCTACTGGCTTGGGAGGTGTCATGGGCGAGTACGGCGAGGACATAGGCCTAAGGGATCTATCAACACATAGGCTCTATAACAAGCATGCTGAGCACGGCGATCTAGCAGTATATAGTAGGATTGATCCCCTTATGGAATTGATCGTGTTCAACTAACTCAAGTTTACATCTACTGGCCTTACCTCTAGTGCATTTCAATCTTTATATCTATAAGCCAAACTTCTAGCTCATATAAAATACCAGGCTTCAACTACCTTAGACGTAACAATGAGAGACCTGCCTGTCTTTTTATAGGACAGCAGCTCTTGTCTTCGTTTCTATTTACTCGCTGTTTTCAAGGAGACAACTCCCAAAGCCAAGAAATGAGGTCTAGACGCAATCTAACTGACCCCCTCAGTGACACAACTTTGATTTGAGTTTTTTTGAGGTTCACACCGCACGTCAGACCAGTCAAAGTGGGAAGAGGTGGAGTTAAAACTTGCGCCAGGCGATGCTGTGTTATGGTATGATAAACTGGTACGGAGAGTGGGTCCTTCAGAGAACGGAGCTTTTATCAATGCTCAATATGATGTATGATGTTTTCAGTCCCTGGGTCAACATTAGTGTCTTCTCTACCGTTGTCATTTGATATATTGTCTCAAGGCATATCTATGCATGTACCACCGCACCAAACCAATGTCCTGATGTACAAGCTCTGCCATTGATGTAGAGGTTGTCGAAAATAAACTTACCATTACTATAGACTTGACTTCCGCAGCACATTTTCGCAAACACAGCTGTCTGATGGGTCTGTATATGTTATGGCCTTGGTGTAGAGAGAATAGAAGTTTGACTTAGTCAAAGCTGAATGGGATACAGTGACACCATCAGCTACCAGTTGAGGTTCAACAGTTCTGTGTGCTGGAATATCCTCTGCCGCACCCCAAGATGTCATTAGCGGTTAATGTGTTTGCAGCACAACTCCATTGACAGAGAGGAGATCGTTCGGTGCTAAAGGTGTACTATCAAACTTGGTGCAAAATCGTCCGCTGCACCCCAAGACATCATTAAAGGTTGGTGTGTTTGTGGCACAACTTCGTTGACAGAGAGAAGATTGTTTGGTGCTGAAGAATGTACTATTGAACTTGCTGGAAAATCGTCCGTTGAACACCAGGATTCCATTAGAGGTTCATGTGTTTGTGGTACAACGATGTTGGTGAGTTGGTAGCGATATGTTGCCTGAAGATTTCCAATAGAACTGTCAGTGAACTCATTGACGGCACTCAAGCTGTCAGTTGGCGGATGAGTTGATTGTGTGCGCCAGATGTCACTGTCATCGGTTGTAGAGTGAGGTTCTACTGTTGATAGCGCTGATCCTTCGAGATCAACGTTGTGGGACTTTGTTGGCGGTAGATTGAACCTGGCCATACTCTGGGTCATGGTGTCAGGGGTGCTCCCAGGCCCTACAGTGATTGGCTCAATCTGGTAGTGACAGTTCTCGAAGATGCACTTTGCCCAATGGTATCGGTCAAATCCCTATTCTTTTCTGAAGCGGCAACATTCACAATAATGTCGTTGCCAGAGGGAGTAGTGCAAAGTGGGGTCGCTTTTGGTCTACGACATTTGTTGCTTGATTGATCTTCAAAATGGGATTGTTTCTGATTTAGCTTCGGGACAGGCTTCGTCTCAATTGTCAAGGACTGAACGTGAGGGTAACCTAGATAGTCAGCATGAGTGAGCTTTCATCTTTAAGTGAAGGCTCACTCTCAATGATCTGTTGAAGAAGTTTATCGCCGAAATTTGTCCACGGTTTTGCTAGTCTCAAGAGACCCTTATCCTTGAGAGTGTCGAGGAAATCATTGCACTTTTGGCCCTTTATAGGAAGGTACTTCTCCCATCTGTATCAAAGTTAGAATATCAAACTTCACCTTGTTTGAGAACGTACGTGCTACGAGCTGCATTTTGCCCCAGGACAACAAGACAGCCTGTTCCAAATCTCTTGACCAGACAGAGATACCTTCACCTGCCTGCAATAATCTAGTTGTGTCACTTTGAAGATCTTTGACAGAACAACCAGAAAGTATGTTTGCCTCATGAATGACCTTAGTGACGGCCGGGACGTCATCACTGAAACTCATAGTCTTTATCAGAGCAACACAGTGAAACCTTCAGCAAATAATGCCATAAGGACTCTTAGATGGAACAAGAAGACCATTAACAACTATTTGAGGAAGAGAACCCTCAAATGAGGAACCTGACAGCTCAAAAGGCTCTCAGAAGAGAGTAGCGTCGGTTTTCCAAGTCTTCGCCTTGTTGAAGAGGAGTTTTTGCTGTGCTTGCATCAAGAAACGGTTTTGAGATTAGATTCGATAATTGGTGCTCTGTTTGAACATAATCTGGCTTATTTGACTTTGTCGCTGACAGGATTGACACTGACAGCGTTGTTGATGAGGTGGTTCCTGACGCCGAACCCAGTAGTGTAGTCTTTGGTTTGAATTTGGGAGATGGTGTGCCGCGCGCTACCGCCGGCAACATTGTCGCAGCTCCTAAAGAGAATCGAGAGGCTTCTTCACAGCTGCGGTGGTCTGGGTCACGGGACTCAGCATAACATCCAATCTTCTCTTCTTGCAACTGACGGGATCACTACTGTTGAACGTGCTGCCTCAACATCTATGACATGGACACATCATCTGAGCCTTGTCATTTCTTTGATAAATCGGTTGCCTCTGTTTGGGTATCAACCATTGATCATGGCTGAGGCGGCCCGACACTAGTGGTTATATATGGGAGATAATTTTCCCATAGATACCTAACCTCACCCCATGGCAAGCTTTCGTGACTCCACCCATACTCTGTTGATGATTCTGCATTATGGGTGCATACTATGCGGCGTTGTCTCCTTTACCAGGGAATTCTCCTCCATCAGTCCCTACACTTGACCAGTACGCAAAGCCTCGACATGATGTGTCCCTTACCTTTACATGGAGTGACAGTTTACTTAATCTTTTATTAGTTTCTATGCTTGAAATTTGCGATTTGGCAAGGTCTGTGCTCTATCAGGGATGTGCCAGTCATACTTCACGGAGTCAAAGGCCGCACATTGAGCGCCGAGACAATTTGTCCAGCCTAGAATCTGGCCGAACGCAGATCCTGAAAGATGTGAAAGCGGTTCAAGCTGAACCCCTCAACAGGGGGAAATGTAATTAGTGTGGTGTGGATCGAAGGGATGGACTGCAACGCAATCCTGGTACACTTGCAAAAATAGCTGATCTACGCCTTCAGTAGTCATCAAGCCTATTATTGTCCCGCTGGCAGCGTGTTAACGGTCTGCGCCTTTCCAGACACAGATTTCGCCGATGTATGTCTACAAATACTTGAGGCCATGGTATCTTGTAATACCACGACGTATTAACAATCGTCTGGGTGCCTTCCATTTCGCGAAATATCAGCATGCCCACGCCTCCAGTCCTTGCAAAGCTCCCTCCGGCAAGCTAGGCCTCAGGTGAGAGCGCAGAGAAGCTCATCGCGCTGGCTCAGACTCTGGACGGGTCCGAAGGGGCTTCGAAGCTCGGCTCAACACGCAGGACGGATTCGCTTTGGAAAAACATGACAGTAGCTTACTACAGCACCCTTGGCACGAACATCGCTTGAGGCAGTCCAAGAGCAGTATAATGTGAGCTAATGATATACCATTATCACTCAATGTACCGTGTGATTTGAATGTTAAAAATTTTCTGTATCTTCTTTAAATTCTTGACTTTGAACACTTCTGTAAGCACTTTCTTAAATTAAAAAATATTTATTAGTTTTGTTAAAGTCACAATAATGTCATTTATATATAGAAACAACATAATCTCTTTAACACTGTATATGAAAAGATAAGAATCTGTATTGCTTTAATGAAAATTTAGCTTAAATAGCTCTGTAATATATTGTTTATATCAGTTCTGCACAGTTTACTTTAGATTGTAGAAACTGTGCAGTATGTGTAGTATGTGATTGAGAATGATATTGACTTTGAAAGAAATTGTTATGTAAATGATCTTCTTGAGAAAGAACTCAGTAAAGATATTGTTGATATTTATCTGATAACACTCTAAGTTTTTAAGTGCAATGATGATCAAAAAAACTTAAAAAGTATTAAATTTAACAGTGAAAACAAAGATGCTCTTATAATCAATATTATACATTTGTAAGAATTTTCTTGTTATAATTTTTATTTTAAACTTGTTCAGAAATCTGTTAGTGTTCAGTTTAAGTTTGAACACTTATTTACTGATTACAATGTTTGCATTCTTTAACAATATAGCTTCTTCTTAGATTTCATTTGTCACTGAAACTGTCAACTCTGTATAAATGACATTCTTTAACTTATTTTTCAAATTAATTTCTCACTGCTTCAGTATATGTGACAGATGTAGAAATGTTTGATTTAACATTTTTAAAATCTTTTTCTTCTTTATCTGTTGTGAAGACAATTAGTGTCAGTATAACTCTTAATATTTTAAATAAGAGCTTATTTAAGTCTTGCTCATTGTTGTTATTATTCATTTTTTTCTTTAAAATTTTAATGCATAAGAATGTTCTGACTCTCTCAGTTAAAGTGTTTTCTGCTGATTTGTCTGTTTTGTTAATGAAAGTCTCAATGTAAAAACTACTTTATCTTGCTCAATTCTGTCTGTGATGCATTGAGATTGACTGTGATTAATCTTAACATTATATTATTATTCAAATTTTAAAATTCAGATCTGTGAGTTGACTTAAAGTTGATTGCAGATAACTTTTTATAAATTAACTCAAAAATTATAAGTAAGACTGCAGATACAGAAAAGTCTGCATTGTTGAATATTTTCTCTATGAGCTTTACAGTGATTGTTTTCTTTCAATAATTATTCAACTAATTTTTGCTTTAGCAAGATGTTTAATGTCTGTCTTTACAGCTTAAGATTAACACAGTTTCTCTTTTATAAATTTGATAGCATAACTCTTAATGATCTGTTTAAGATTTGAGATTTAAAGCAGATACTGCTTTGTGATTTTCTTAACATAATTTATAAAAACTCTCACTCATTCTCAATTCATGAATTTATCTTGTCTGTCTTTCAGCAATAATTATATAAAAGTAACACTTGCATTCTTACATACAGATGTGGTCAATAAATGACTTCATGTTAGTAAAAGTCTTCTTTGAGTATTGTCAGCTCATTATTAATTAGAAAATCAGTTGCTGTTTAATTATGAAAATAAATGTCTATGTATGCTGTTTTTACTTAATATTTTATTGAAAGTTTTACTTTTTTAATCATTGTATACACTAAGTTCTCAGTAATTTAAATTGTTCTTTTAGCAACTTCATTCTGAATAAATATGTGAAACACTGTGTACTGCAGTGTAAAATTAATGAATTTACATTAATCATTAAAAGTAATTCTGAGCTTTATAACATTGTTACTTTATATGATCAGAATTTTTGCGTCACTCTGTAGCTTAATCTTCAATTATCATTCTTGTAGTTTCTGTAAAGCATTGACTTTTTTAACTCAACAGTCTTGCAAGTAACAGAAAGATATTCACAGTCTTAAATATGATGAGTACTGCTATATAAAAAGCACTTAAATGATTTTTAATAAAGAGAGTGACTGTCATCAGAACTTAATGATCTTTAATAATGATATTTCACATTACACTAATATAAGTGTGCTAAATCTTCTTATTTATATTAATCTGCCCACAGAGCAGTTTTTACAGCTTTTAGTTGTGTTTTTTTTTTCTTTAAGTTTCTGCATATTTCTCTCAATATTAGAAATATCTTGATTGTTAATTGTGTTACAAATCACAATGTAGTTTTTCAGTAATGTTTAAAGTAATGTTTGAAACTGTCACTCAGACTTAAACAAATTAGTCATATTGAGCTGAGTTGCAGCAATCTTTCTTTTAAGTTTGCTAAGATGAATTTACATTTCATTAATGAACATGCTCAGTGACATCTTATACTTAATAAGCTTTATCAAATATTAACTTTTAGTAATCTGCAACTTCTTCTTGTACTTGAACTTTAAGATGTTTTAGATATTTTTGCATTAATCTTAATTATCTGCATTAATGCAGATAATGAGTAAGTATAAAGTCTTTACATTGATTTTCTGACTTTTAAAGTCAAGATTGTTTAAAGAAAAAAAGAAGTCACTGACAGATGTGTTGACTGCTGAAGTTTTTAGAATGAATCATAAATTTTCATTTATTAGTTATTTGTGAAGTCCCCCTACTCTCTAGGGTTCCTTTGAGGTGCAGTGGTAGAAGACAGTGGTCCTAGCAAGGTCCGCA
>JAABUP010003964.1_pt1 | contig 25170 bp, 36 predicted proteins | sample 5559201 | NCBI WGS metagenome assembly JAABUP01 (sample SAMN10711887, study PRJNA513373) | rock metagenome | isolation source: Antarctica rocks | place: Antarctica
TGGCATGGCAGTCTTTATTTGTTAGCAAACCTACAATTACCTCATGTTACTCCACCAACAGACAAGCGTACGGCTGTCATGCTTTTGGAGATGTGTCATGTGTGTGACGTGAGTCAGTCCTGCCATGCACCTCTGCAACCTGACTGCATGCAGATTCAGTGCTATTGTCAAGCTGTCGCTTTGCCACATTTGTATTTCATACGCTTTATGGTGTCTGCGTCAGCAAAGCTGCACCGATTGGTTGCAACCCATATTGTGCAAAGAACTGTTATATCAAAATTTGTGGGGAAATGAGGCTTGTAAAGGTATCAATAAAGTTCAGAAAACTCGGCAAACACAATAAAAAACTCAGAGACTAAGGCATTGACTGACCTGACAATATAAAAAGCAAGACTGATGACAATCTGTTATGGCACAGGGCCACATGATGCGTGCACAGATCCATCTATGCAGCTTTTTGAACAACCAGCACCGCCAAGACATGCTGCAGCACACTGTTCTTGCCGCTGTTCTGACAGAGCTCATGCCTGACTCCCTGTCACTGGAAGGCTGCAAGGAGCTGGTCTCTCAGGTGACTCAGCACACAGCCCAGCATGGCTTTGCTGTACCATGAATGTCACTGCTTTACTGTCAGTGCTCTGTCGGCTACCATCCCAGGCGGGATGGAAGAGAAGCACCAAATCAGCTTGATCAAGCTTCTAGAACATTGCTATATCAGGAGAACTCAACTCACCTTCAAGCTATGCTTGGTCCAGCCAGCAATGTATCACAGCCTAGCCAAACCAGCCGACTGTCAACAGCATCACACCTGCGAGCTGCAAATATCATGCACTTCTCTGTTTGCACCTGTGCAAGAAAATATATTGCTTAGAAGATGATAGACTGGTCCACACAGCTCTCCAAGTTGCTATAAAAGTAAGCCACCAGAACAATCTACGGCTGACCAGTGCATGTTATGACAGGTTCTTGTGGCAGCAGCTTTGCACACATTCCTTCTGCATGCTCTGCATAATCATATAGTTGCAATAACCATGCATCATCCAGTGTTCCCAATGCGGGCCTCCATGCTGCATCCTGGCACACAACACGTCATGTGTCCACATGTACGTGAGCATGTTCTTGTAGCTTCAGTAGCGTCTGCCTGTTTGTGGTACAGGTCACAGTTGCTGCCTGTCAGCTCTGCCCTCCTGCCTTTCAGCTGTCAAGACCTGCCCTTTGATTGTGCAGGCAGAAAACTATGTCCTGAGGCTCAATGCGGAAGCCTACGAAGAGGAGCTGGTGAGAAGGCAAGCCCTGCCGGCTAACTGGACACCCATGGATGATGCACTCAACACTCAGCTCTTTGAGGTGGACTCAGCCAGTCCTGAGGTTGCCAGCCTGGTGCAGGCACTGCAGCAAACTGGAGCCACAATCGTCAAGGTGAGCCCTTGCTGGCAGACAGTGTTGGCCATTGCCCTTAGACTGGCTATGGAAGCTTGCACAAGCGCAGTCTGCATGTTTTGCATCCTGGTATTTTCAAGCACGTTGTCAGCTCAACATGCTGTGGATTAGCACCAGGGCACCGCATGCAGGGCAAGCTGAACACAACTCACCATTTTACTTACCTTTCTGACGCATTTGATCATCGTGTCAAACGAGAGTATTGCTAATGAGTGCTGGTGCACTGCATTCACAGCAAGCTCTTGTAGATGAAAAGCAGCGGTTTGCCCACTGTCCTGCTCCTTCATGGCATCGCACTTCATGAACATGACCACAGGTGCTTTGCGCACAGACAGGCTTGTTATCCCCATAAAACAGCAGCTTGTGCACGCTGATGGCTTCAGACAGGACACCACATGCATGCGTTCTATGTCTGCAGCTGCAGGACACTCAGATTGAGTCATGCCCAATCTCTTGCATGCTCTTCAAATGTGTTTGCACCGGGTGCAGGTGCACCGCATACAGAACAAGCTGTTATGGGCAGCATATGCCGGCAGCCTGGCTGCAATGAAGGTGCGCTGGCGGCTTGAGCCCAAGCTGGCCCTTGTCAACGGGGGAGCCTCCACTCTGTGGCATGGCACATCCAAGGCTGACCCTTGGGACATCTATGCTGCTGAGTTTGGTGGGTCACCCTCCCAGCCCTGGTCAGAAACACAGTCACATGTCTCAGTCATAGTCACAGCGATCCAGTGATTTGCAGCTCTACGCAACTAGGCCTACAGCTGGCCTTTGTGGTCTTCAAGGTTAACAAAAAAAGCTAACTGCTATGAGCAACTGGGGCAGAGACTTCTTGGACACCTGCAAGAAATCTGTACCTTCGCTTACCTCTTGGGCACATACAAGAATGTGACCTATCTGTCACCTAGGTCAGCACAAGTTGCATTGCCAATGACAACCAGCGTCGCACTGACCACCACTTCCATGGTTGGACAACTGCACATGCTCAGGCAGCCTTGGATGCTGTCTCAAAACCGATCAAGTTGAAGAAGTACTGCCTGGCATTACTTCAGCCACCCTGACATGGAGCTGTCCCTGCTGACTCCAGGCTTCATGCACAACCATGCACGCCTGGACGGGCTGTGGGGGTATGGGACCTACTACTCTACCACGCCGCGCCTGGCTCTGACCTATGAGCACAATGTGAGCAGCACCGACGAGGGCATGCAGAATGGCTCCCACTCTTTCGGCAGCACCAAGGCTTTGAAGCAGATGATTGCTGTGGATGTGCTGACTGGCAAAGCTAAGCAGCTTGCTCAGGACAAAACACTGCGCATGCCTCCCATGCTTGAAGATGGAAGCGTAGGCAGGTATGATAACTGGGATTCGGTGAGAAGGATGTGACATCCAGGCATCGGTTGCATGCTGTCTGAAGTTGATGAGCAGGCCAACTGGGTTTTGATGCTAGAGAGCAGTTGCCGAAGTGCATGATGTCATGTGCATGGACAAGACATGAAGGGCATCAATGCAGGAACCAATTTGATGTGTGATGATTTCAAATCCAGCCAGACTAGTTTGGGTGAGTGCAGGCGGATGGGAGTGGCTGGCCTGCGGTATGACTCTGTGACTGGAATCCATCCTCATTACAACACGCCCATCTTTGTAACTTACAACAGTGGCCATGCTTACCCCAAATATCTCATTACTTACACCAGATTATGAAGGCTGATGCGTCAGAGCTAGGCAGGATGAGTTGTCGACGCCCATTGCACTGGTCATGAAAGATGCTAGGCCATGTAGCTTATTGAAAACTAATGGATATGCAGCATTGTCACATTTGCTGCGCCAAATTGGCATAGTCAGATGTTGCTATGCTCATAGATTCCGTTTTTAGTGCTTTGAACATGTTGTATAATTGTTGGCCTGAATTGATTGTACCATTATCTGCATGCATATCTGTCTGCTCAAGTCGATGAGCCTTTGTTGCAGGCAATTTTTCAAATATTCCCTTGCATTGATTGCATTGCCCTAATTTAAGTGTAAATCTGACAAAGCATTGGATTTATGAGTAAGTATGTGCGATGCAGCAGTTAGCTGGCCTGAGCTTGTTACACATATGGACACTAAGCATGCAGAGGCACATGCTGTCTTATGGCATGGCTAGCATTCCTAGCCAGCAAACAGCATCGTTGTGACAGCACTATCACAACTGATATAATCTGCTTGACATGCACATCTGTGATGGTGATGGATCTCACTAGTAATGCACGACTGCCCACCAGGACAACACATGCATGCCATCATGTGCAGAGTTGCAGACCATGCAGAGGTGCCCCCCGCTGTCAGCATATGCATCGTCACACCCAAGCTGACTGCCTTTCATGCAGCCTTCAGATAGTCACAACTAATGCAAAGAGCGGCTGCCCAGATATATCTTATATTATATCTCTTATATTATATAAGAGCACGCGCATGTGAATCTAGCGCAGTACTGCTCAGCAAGCCACGCAGACTGTATCAGAAGGGTACGGCCTCTAGAGATGCAGAGCCTATTATGTGCATCCCAGACACACACACAAACTGCGCGGCACACCTTTGACCAATGGCATCAGCAGTTATGAACTACATGCTGGTGACCAAGTAACACACCTAGCCTATCACACATTCAAATTCATCAAATAAAAAACAGCCAGTCAAAAACATGATCATGAGGTCAGGTCTTGCTTTATTGTGAAGGCTCCTGCGATTTTACCAAGGAGCTGGGAAAGAGTACTATGACAAGCACCTATGACAGTACAAGCAACAGTGGCAGTGGCAACTTCACCCTGAGCACAAGTTGCTATTCCCACACTCATTCATGAACCCATCACCACTTTGCACTTTGCCCCACATTGCCCTGTGACACTCAAAGTCACCCACTCAGGCAAGAAGGCCTTGCTGAGAACAGTTGTATTGAATGTATGCAACGTCTTTGGGGCATCTGAAGAGAAGCCTAAGTTGAAATAGCCAGGTGTGACTTGATCAGAGCCTTCAAGACCGTCATCATTATAGCCTGTATGTACTTGAAATGTACCCACGCCATGTGCAAATGACTGATCAATATAGCCCTGCGCACAGCAAAACAACCTTTGTACCAGTCTTACGGTAAGACTTGTACAAGTCACTAAAATTCTCAATCTGCAGCGTTCTGCAAAGAGCTTGGGCTTGCTTTAGAAGGCTGCGCTGGTGGCACCTTTTCTAGATTAACAGGTACTCCAGTCATGGCTCCTTGCTGCACACTGGATTGAGGATGAGGCAAAGCGCTGTCAACGCTGCTTGCAGATGCACCATCATGACCTGCTACATTAAGCATACAAGCAACTCACAATAGCAGCAGCTCCAAAGTCGCTGGTCCAGCCTAGGCTGTTGTAATAGCGATTGTGTATGCTAGTTGAGTAGTTGACAGGAACCCCATGCAGGATTTCAAGCTGCAAATTCAGGACGCCTGTTGTGCTATAGATATCTTGCCGGCCGTCAAAAAATATTTCAGGATCAGTCTGGTTGCCAGTCCCCACGTTGTATACAGACGCCACTGCTGTACAACTGCAAGGCAAATCACGTCAGAACTATGCAAAGACGAGCTGAGCCGTTGGCCAGGGTGCCGCCTAGCTATCAAGCACAGGCAAAGACTCAATGGGGTGATTGGCTCCGGGAGTACCTGACTGTACGAGCGGCCTACCTTTCTATGAAACCATGGCACGGAGGAGAGTTGTAACCAGAAGGAGAGTTGTTGTTGTTCGAATTCCCCAGCTCATCGCCGTAAGCCTGCGCGTTTTTCGATGAGCATACAAACAGCACCCATAAAATCGCCACACCCCAGGCTGCTCGCATAGCTGTTGTCAGGCCGTGCGTGAACAGCGTCATGAGCTGAGGATGTGAACGTGCCGTCACACGAAGGGTTGCCGTTGAAGGCTATATTTAGAGGGCTGCAACTGTTGGCGCTCTCCTACGGAGACTAGGAGAGCGCTTAGGAGATCGAGGAGGCAACGTGCATCAGCATGAATCCCTGCTGAGTCTAGCCGGAAGCACCAAGCAGCTAGCCAAGCAGCTGCCAAATTGAACATTTGAACGCCTTTTTGTCCGTTGGGTCGTCACACACAGCAGTAAGTACATGCTGGCAAGCTGTGACTTCAATGCTGCAGTGAGTAGCTAATCTAATTGGGAAAATCACATCTAATTTGACAAGAAGGGCACCACTGGTGCTGCACCAGCTTCCTCACACAAATCTGCCTTGACATGCCAAGTATCTTGTGAACATAGACGTACGCTGCTCGGGGGACCTTTTGGCTGTGCACGTCTGGCGGCTCTTCAATACGTTGTGCAGCTCTCAAAGCAGGTTGCGAATCAGTTTGCACCATCAGCAGAAACGCAGGTACACAATCTTAGTTATAGTCACACATCACTTCGAATTCTGCATTGATACTGACTCGAAATGGTGAGGTGGAGTAATGCGACTCTGCTCCTAGTTTGACTGTGTATGCATGTATATTGACCAGGTTTGAAGATGTCTACACGTGAACAACAATCGGAAGAAACTGTACTTCAAAGCACAGGTATCATCTGTTGTGCAGCACAAGGTATGCCAGTTACACCGATCCATCAAAGCCATCAAGCAGACCACCCCAAGCACCAGGTCCTGCAAGAATGACCAGTTGCAGATCACTACAGAGCCGCAACTTGCAGGAGAGGCAGGCAAGCAAGGCAGAGGACAAACGGCAACTGTTCACTGCACTTCACCCAAATATGCTTTATGATGCCACAAGGCTGTGTTCTACCCAGGAGAGACTTAACGTCACAGTTATATCAGGGTCATGCAGACACTGCTCACCTGACACAGGAGGCAAAGCAACAGCAAGCCGGTCCCAAGGCGGACTGCCGGTCCCTGATCCTCGTACCCGCCCATCCATGCGTAGGCTGATGTACAACCCCTTCTCCGGCTTCTTGTTGGCAGTCTTCATCTGTGTCTGAAACCAGCTTGCCCAGTCGCCTTGCCGCAGTGCAGTGGCTTTCCATCTGCACATGAAAGATAATTCATTGCATACATGGTGTCAGCGGCAATGTGGTGTCACCAATACACAGACAGGGGTAAGCTTTGGGCTGTTGGCACGCAAGAACAACACAGAGAAGGTCCCTCAGATGTGACATGCTGGCCGTAGATGCCCACAAGTCATGGAAACATGCATGCTTGAAGACTTCTGCTGCAGGTAGGAGGATGCATTAGCACATGTGTCCTGTGTGCAGCAGCAAAGCATTCAGTCGCGTGGAAAGAGTCTTGCTCACTTTAGGTCTTTGTCTGTGAGCTGATTTTGTTTGTCCTTCTCTGCATTGCTGTCCTCAAAGATGGGCAGGGGGATGACCATCACGCCCCGCTCTTCCAGCGGCTCTCTGAACTCTTCTGCTTCTTCCAGTGCATCCTGAACCTGCTGTGACGTGCCGGCCACAATCACCTGTGCACATTGCACTCTCATCAGATTGTGAAACAACTCTCTTGCATCTGAGAAAACCACTCATGCATGCTGCTGAACAGACAATCAAAGCCCAAGGTTGCAGCTTCCCCTTAGCTTCATCTGATTGCCAGTGCAAGGTGATTATGCCTGTTCTGACCATCCAGCGCAACACAGGTGTTGAAAGTCTAGCAGCAAGATGTGACTCACGATGCGGACAAACTGCCTGAGCTGAGCTAAGCGCAAGGTCTTCTTGTTTGCTAGCTCTATCTGCAGGCTGCCTAGATCTTCCTCCCGAGTCATGCGAGCTATCTGCTTGTCTCGCGCATCCAGATCTCGCTTCAGCAGCCAGCCAAAGATTCCGATTCCCGCCGCGTCAATCGCTAGACCCTGCAATGTTGGTAACACACTCCTTACATGACAATTGTCATGGGAATGTGCGCTGCATATGAATGAGCACATAAATAAGCAGTCAAGAGTGGAGTATCACACATTGTCAAGACTGATTAGCTAAGAAAATGTGGATGGCCATTGCATGAGCACCACGGCTGACCTGGGCAACTTCCTGAAGCGGCAGATGTCTTGGAGCATTTGCTAGGGCAGACACTAGCTGTGTTGAACCAATGACAAATGCAACACCAGCGCTCAGGACCTGAAAGCCGAACAGGACAACCCGAAGAGACCTGCAGTACAATACAGTCAGGAATAGACAGACAGGGCAGACAGAATGTGCAAGTCCTGCCACAACAGGTGTGGACTGACTTCCTGCTCACCTGTACGGCGCTTCTGCTTCACTTCGCAAACCCAGCTGACGCTTGTCAAGTGACCTGAAGGTAGCACAGTCCGATACACAAGTCAAAAGCATGCCATGTGGGCATCTGAGCAATTTCGTTGCCAGCAAGGCGTGTGATGTACCTGTCCTGACCTGTACGGCTGGGGTTCTGGGTCTGATCCAGCTGCCACGGTGGAATTTCGCCTTGCGTGCCGAGCTCTGCCAGGATGCCTTGCGCTCCGGAAAAGATGCTGAGGCGTTCTTGTTCTGTGCAGCATCACCAACGGCGCAACCGCATCACAGCCACAAGCTGAAAGTCTGATAGGCTTGCTATAACTGCAGGTAGATGCTTGCATGCTGAAGACTCCCGCGGCCAGGTGACAAACTGGTCCAGCGTGACAGGCTTGCAAGTTTTGCTAACGTACAGTGTCGCTTCACCAACGACCTCGCTACCTTGTTGTTGTCAGCAGCGCTGCGTAGAACGGAGCTCAAGATCGACCACACATGTGGGAACTCTGCCAGGAGCAAGAAGAGGATTGGACTCACTCCAGTTGCTTACAGTGCAGTGTTACCTGACAGGCTTGCTGTGACATTGCCATCAACGGAAGCTGGGATGCTGATGCTGCGCATTGGTGTATGCATGTGTTGACAACAGCCTGAGGCATGCTTCGAGAAATGGGTCAGTCAAATTTGTCGCATTGCAGAAAGAGTGCCCAAGCATGCTTCTTGCAAATCCAAAGACTTTTTGATAGCTCCTTTGCATGCAAAACCTTTTAGGTTTCAGTTGGCGTGTCCGGTATTCCAACAAGAGCGAACATGCATCATCACTGCATAAGGCTTTATGCTCGAATTAAGTTCTGTGAGGTGGCTCACTCAGCATTCTGTCATGCATGCTGCTTGCAACAAACAGTATAAGGCTGAGATTGGGGCAGTGAAATCAATTGAATGCACCGTTGCTCCCCTAATGCTTACATACGGTTGTGGCACAATCGTACTTGAAGTGTCTGTATCACCATTTGCAGCTGTACAGGCAAAATTGGTTGGCTGATGCCAAACCCTAGGGCCCAGGGGACCTGGAAGAAATAAACTGAAACAGCACAAAATCATCATGGGACCTTCTCTCAGCCTCCTTACTACACTCATACAATGCAGCATCTCCACAAAAAAAATCGCAGCAGTTCACACTCATGATCAAATAGGCAGGCAAAAGCGCCTGCAGAGTCAAAATTGTTGATTTTGCCCAATTGAGCAAAATCATTCTTCCCCAAAGCCCAGAGGCCCTATGCCCCCGGCACCCAGCTGATTCAGCTTCTCTCGTCAACTGCATCATATGCTGAAGACTACGTACTGGGATACAAACCCTCACGAGCACATAACCCAGCATCACAGCCAGCATGCAGCAGACTTATCCTACCATGGAATATCTACACATATATATATATAGGTACTTAGAAAACTCCAGAATGTTCATCTGTTTTGTCTCAGTGCAAAATTGGTCGTCAGAAAGTGACGCGTGAGACAGTTACTGCAAAATTGGTTGTCAACAAGTGACACATGAGAGCGAGCCAGGGAATGCTCAAAGCAGGGATAGAGCTCGCGCCCTAGTCAAGTCAAAAAAGAAGCAAGTCAGAAGGCATCATATGCTGTAACCAGAACCTCCCTCACTCACAGCACTGAAATAGGTGTCACCGCCCTTGCAATCCAAACAGGGTAAGCTGAAACTGCTGAAAACCATGTGATGTGTCTCGACTGTCTGTGCACCAGTTGAGTTGCACCGACGAGTACTTTGTATGCACACTGGTCCATCCACCTTGCACCAGGTACGACTTGAAAATCCGTAATGAGCCATTTCACCAAGCTGATGTCTGGAAAAAATGAAGATGAGACTTATCAGAAGCTCTGCACTGAGAGCATCGCGCTTTTCTAGACTATCAGTTGTCACCTGGCTGAGGCACATGCTGGGCAGCAAAGGCAGCAGCCAGACCTGTCACGCACCACACAAAGTTAGCAACGTACTATCATCCACACCATTGCATGTTGACACTTGCAGCATGAAAACGCGTTCAGTGCCTGCCTTTGTTGCGCTGCCTGTTAGCATCAAAGAGTGGGGGACTAGCCACACACACACACACACACACACACACACGCATGCACATGTATGCATGCACAATGGTTTGAAGCCACTCAGGCTGACAGTACAGCCTTTACAACTTTGCTGTAATTGATAAATCAGGCATAGACCCCGACAGTCTCTACAAAATGGACATTGCAAAGAAGTGCATGCACCTTGACATGCCACACTCATTTATTGTACAGTGTCTTCCCCTAGGCTCCCTTGACAACGCTCCAGTTTGGCAGCCACACACCCAGCAATGATGACTCATGATACAGAACAGTCACACCAGCCTCAGCACAGTCTATGGCCCAGCTGGGGAGTCAGGATGCAGGCTTGTGCGCGACAAACCTGAGAAGTGGTGGCCCATTGGATTGCCAAAAGGCCCTTGCAGACTGTGCAAGAAGTTGGCGTGCACATTGGGATTGAGGGCTCCTTGTGTCAGCCAGAACTGCAGTGCTGCTGCTGCCTGGGGGCTCAAGCCTGGCAGGTTGAACCCCGCCCCCTGGGTCATACACCCTGCCATCACCTGCTCGCTGGCCTGCACCATGACACATGCTGTGGTACACCTCATCAGCTCTGCCATTCTCACAAGATGGAGGTGCGGATGTGACACATCTTTATGTGTGCAATGGCGGGCACACAAGCTTCTCCAGGTGCAGACAGACTTGACCAGGATGCAAAGCATCATGTACGACAGAAAGGCACCCAGGAGCTGCTGCATGTGCACAAGGCCACATGGTAGCAGCATCCGTGTCAAAGGCAAGGTAGTGATGATTGGCAGATGGGTGACTCACCATGATTTGGCCATTGCTGCCTTGAGAAGCCAGCGAAGAAGGTGAGCCTGACTCATATGCAGCAGGTCCAGCACTTCCCAGGCTGTGGCTCGTATAGTCATGAATTGGGGTCTCATCATTCTGCCTGGCCTCCTTGAAAAGCTTTGGGCTGATGTGCCCCTGCTGCTGCTGCCTCTGCTGTGCTTGTATGCTGGCATGTCTGTCAGTGTACCTGACTGATGCCTGCTGCAGTCCATAGTAGGCAGTTGGACTGGCCTTGATGTTGCTTCTGCGGCATGGCTTGGTGAAGGCAGAGGCATGACGACTGTACGACGTGCTTGGAGGAATGTGTACATGATGTACGGCGCCATCAGGCATGTCATCCATGCATGTCTGTGCAGACTGATGCCTGAAGGACTGCGGGCAGTCCTGAGGCAGGGCCTCAGTGTCTGAGGATGCCCTGCTAGAGGTTGGGGATGCCCTCATCTGGGGCTGCTCGTCTGTGGATGCCCTATGACTGACCGCCATCATGCCCTCCAGGGCACGTGGCTTGCCGTGTGTCTTCAGATAGATGCCGCATGCATTGCACAGGATCTCGCCTGTGTTGCAGTCCTTGCGCCACAGTGGTGTATATGTTGTATGGCAATTACCACAGGCTGTGCCTTGCTTGCTGGGAGCTGCACCTGGTTTCTTCATGTACTTACTGCGTACACTAGTGACGGCCTTCCTTGCACGCCGTCGCAGCTTGCGTCCTGACGCTGGTACGCCCTCGTGATCATCCGCATCAAAGCACTGCAGGCAGAATCAAACAGCTTGCAGACTACATTTCTAGCAAGGCCATGCTGTGCCATCACAGAGCAGTCAAAGTGCGGATGGGAAGCCTGGGTGCAGGTGTCGCACAGTGCTGGGAAGATATGGCCAGACGAGCATACGCCATTGTGCAGCCGTGGTATTAGTACTGCTTGTTGACTAACACACAGACCAGCCATCTTGACGCTTCTATTGAAGCAACAAAGACCATGCAATTATGCGAAAGCAAGCATAACAAGGATGGCAAGACTGATGAGATAGTCAAAGGGTATCACCTGGGGAGAGTCGCCACCAGAGCTGGAGGTGTCATCTTGAGCCATGTAAAGCAGCACACTGACAGCCTCCTGCATGGCCAACTGACTGGGGGAGCTGCTTGACAGCAGCCCCTCAATCAACTCCGTCCTTTGCTCCTCCCAGTCCAATTCCTGCCCTGCAAATCAATGCAGTGTCACTTTGTCAACCTCTGTACCAGCACCTGCTCATCGGGTAATGAGAATCTCAGCCTTTTCACATTTGTGATGGCCAGAGACGGGGTCACCAAAGAGACAGTATGCAGTTGCTCACAGCAAAAGCAAGCTAGTGACATCCCAGCAGGGCAGCTGTGTACACACACCAATGCAGCTTTGATGTGCCTGTTGTGCATGATTGTGCAAGCATTACAATATGGTGAAGCACAAGGGGGCACACCTCTATGGGCATCATGGTTGCCAAACATGTGGGCATCATCCATGGAATCATCACTTCCACTACCCTCAAACTTGACACCTGCAACATCAGGGGGTGTTAGACATCTGCTTATGCACTGATTGTAAACTCCCTGTTTGCTCTTGCACATGTATCAACCGCAGTTGAAGCCAGTACATGGTTATCATGCTTTTCTGTCATCACTGTGTCAGCATGCAGATTGTTGACGACACCATGTTGCACAGACTGACAGGACCATTGCAGAGGTGAAGCCGGCAGTGTGAGCATGGCGCACCTGATGGAAGCTGCTGTAACTTGGGCTGGCCAAGCCCCTCAATGAGTTCCAACGGCCGGTGCTTGCCGTGGTTCTTGAAGTATATCCCACAGGCATTGCAGTACAGCAAACCGCTGCTCTTGTCCTTGCGCCACAAGGGAGTAGAGGTGCACTGGCAGTTGACACAGCGCTTGCTGTCAGAGCTGTTGGGCTGGCAGGGAGTGCGAGGGGACAAGGTCTGTGATGCACTGGATAACAGACTCTGCTTTGGGACCTTGATGCCAGATGGCCTTTGCCTGCCACTGCTTATTCTCTGGTCAGGGGAGGTGTTGCTCAGCTCCTGTAAGGATTCGATAGCCTGCAGTGCAATTTAGATTCAGGATGTGATGTGCTTGTACAAAGCTTCACAGCAAGGATCTGTCACAGCTTGACAATACCAGAAGTTTATAACATTTAAATGTCACTGCAGTAGGCCAAACAAGGCTGACCTGCAAATCAACGTGAGACTCCAAGCTAGAGGGGCCTTGCACTTCAAAATTGCTGCTCTTGGACAACGTCAGGTTGCCCATGCTCTCGCACCAGCTGTGACCACCTGGCGCGCAGCAAGACCATCAGAATCAGGGGCAGGTGCAGGTTGAAGGGGAAGCGGCGTTGCAGCGCTGGCACTGCCAGAATACACAAGACTGACACCCTTACCTATACAGCTGTCGCTGGAAGAGGTAGCTCAAGATGCTATAGATCCAGGAGTGACACAGATGCAGACAAAGATCCGGTCGCCACCAATCGCGTCCTGCAGATATGGCAGGCCGTGAAACAAGCCGAGCGAGCCAAGTACGTGCGCCAAATATCGTTCCCTTGGCTTTGCTGTGCATCATGTCACTGTTTTCGTAGATGACGAGTCATATATACGCTTGATGCAAGAATCAGGAAAACCGTGACGCGCTTGCTAGCACGTCGCACTTTATAAAATTCAGACGGATGCTGAGATCCACGCGGTGCTTACCTTCGCACACAGATCAGATGGGCTCTAGCGATGTGATCGGTAGAGTGGGACACAAGCGTTTCCAAAACTGTGCAGTCAAAATTGACGCGAGACGGCAAGGCGTCTGCAGTGTACGGATAAGATGACCGATCTTGCTTTCAGCCGCGCAGGGTCCGCGATACACGATCCTGTGACTTGCTGGTGTCTTGGCAAAGCAGCAACAAAGATGAAACCAGCTGACGAACGCGACGAGCGATAATGGCAAGATGGCGAACACTTGCGATCGCTGCCGGCCTGTAAGATTGATCACGGTTTCGGGGAGATGATGCACACGTGGGTCACTCTTGAGCTGACTGTGTGCATTCTGAGTTCGTTAAATCCGAATCAAATGTTGTCATGCCCCAATCTGGATTGGGTGATTGGTGGCTGGGACTTTACATTCTCAACACATCAAGATTGCTACACATTGTTAACTTCAGTGGCATACAACTACGTCAGAAGTTACAGTCCAACTCTGCAAAGCGCTTGAGCACAGCTTTAACAAGTGATGCAAAGATCATCAATTAGGGTATTGCAGCGTATATTCCAAACCATGCACCGCCAAGTGAAAGAGCCTGACAAAAAGTTTTTTTAGTCATGAATCCGAAGACAGCTTCTGACACCAAGTTGTATGCCAAAGACACAACCCTTCCAAGAAATGTCAGCAAACAGATGCCTTCTAAGAATTGTCAGCAGACAGATGTTACAAACCAGAATGAGAAGCTGGACTTACCATTGTGGCCAGCGGCAGGTGTTACAAATAGTGCATCCTTAGAAACGATTATCTGAGATCCAATGTATCAAGGAAACCAGACGTGTAGTCAGCATGCAAGTGATCGTGCCTTTGATTTGCGCTTGTGTATGTCCAGGCGTTGCTCCAGCTGCTGCAACTGTACTACAGTGTATGTCTGTGACGCGCTGTAGATAAATCGTCTTGAATCATCTTGCATAATTTATGTTGTTTCTACCCCTATAGCTAGTAGCGCTTTAGAATTAGAGCAAACCCCAAGCTAGGCTGTGTGTACACATCCAAGAGTGTGAACCTATCTGACATGGGCAACCAGGTTGGCCGCTGAGCGGCTGAGAGCAAACTCAGCCACTCTGGCCCACTCACACGTATCCCAGACCCTGCTCAATGATCAGCATTGTTATATAGTGTCAAGTCTTTGGCAGGCTGTAACATTCCTCCACACCTGGTTTTAATGTCCACATTGAGAACCAAGGTTGCTGGGAATGCTGTTTACAGAGAAAGCAAAGACTGTAACTGAAGTCCTCCTGACTGCTGCTTATCTAGTTTCACACATAGCCTCGTTAGTCTCACATTGTAGCTGAGCGGCACTTGCTATGCAGCTTGCAAGCTTGCTACATGCAACTGGGACCAGCTACAACATCAGCGTTCAAGCTGCATTCATCCACTTCCAAGATCCGTCTTTACACATAAAGCACTGTTAGGGCTGATCATGCAGCTAGCAAGCTTGGTATGTGCGCTGTTGGCACAACAAATCTGGCACTGTAAGCTTGCCAAATCAACCCATGGATTGCTGCTTGCAGGCGGTCTCAATGCTGAGTATCAAACATGTCAGCAGTTACACCTCAGTTGCACACACTTTGTACCACCTGTGTTGGCAAAGCTCTGCATCAAATGCACTTCTTCTTGGGGTGCAAGACATCCTGAGGCTGATCCTAGATCACACTTGCATATGACAAGCTTGTGTCTCACCACGCACCCCAGCGAGTATGCCAGGAAGTCCTCAAACAAGGTATGTCTTATGCCGATCCAATCCTCAGCCCCACAGCTTCTGTCGCAACATCTTCTGCAAAGCAATGCATTTCACCCTAGGGCAGCTCCTTCCTTCCACACTGTACACCTAAACAGATGACGTTCTCAGCTGGTCCATCCAGCACTTGTGAGTTATGACATGCCGCAGGCTGAAGCAGCAGCGACCATCAACGTTGACCTGTGTGCAATAGACCCTCGACCGTGCAACTTGTCGCTGTTGTACCTTCCGTAGGCACGATAGGCACGATAGCGATGCACTGCAGGTCAGCAGCAGCTGCACAAACCATGATAGAAGTCCTGGAACGTGTCGAAAGGAATGTATGCCTCGGCGATAGGCTGGCCTTTGTTTGGACCCGCCGTCAGTGGTGTGTTCGACCAGCGCAAGTCCCTCTGATCAAAGAGACCAGGAGGCGGAGTCTGTATGCCAGGATAACTCATCACAGCAAAAGCAAAAGGCAGCTCTGTAATATGGCCAACATGAGCTATTGCGCCGCGGAATTTGTACAGCTATGCCAAACGCGGCATAGTTTGCAGGCACGATAGCGATGTACTGCTTGGCGTTTGAACTACGTTGAGTCAAGCAAAGTCGTACATCTCAGTGCTCAAGCCATCCAGTGTTGTGCCGCAGGTCCGCAGTCCGCAGTACCCGCAGTCCGCAGTACGCGCGGCGCAGTACCCGTTCTGCGGGTACTGCGGTTGAATATTTTGTGGTATTTATTCATTTGAAATAATTCATTAAGTTATTATTTGATACTATACTTGCTGATTTATAAGTATTTCCCTCTCAAACAAATCAGAAATAAAGTATTTGGGGAAAAAACTTTCTTTGCTGAATTGGAATGCCCGCAATGAAAGACGTCGTATGGCACCACTCTGACTTTCAACAACACAGTGTAACTCGCCGCATCACACTGCGGTACTGCGTATACTGCACGTAGTGCCTCAGATTTCGTCGAGCGTACTGCGGCACAACACTGCCGAAGCCGTTTCCGCATGAGGCGCGGTGGAGGAATCTGAGGGCCCGCCTATTGCATTAAAAGCTTTTGCTGATGGGGACCCGGCTGGCCCCAAAGTTGCTTGACTCACACCTTCGCACAATACTGCTTTTGCAGAATGCCAGAAGGTTTGCTCAACAAGCGATGTGCATGGCAAACACGAACAGACACTTCCTCACCATTTGAGAATTGCCGATGGCAGGCGCTGACACTGTGTTCTTCTCAGCAGGCTGTAGTGAGATCTGCATTTGATGTACTTGCACAGATGACAGAGTAAACCTGACCAGTGAGTCCCAACATGGAGGACAAGTCGGGAGGGATATTGAAAAATTCAAAGGAAGCACACGATCTGCCTGTCAACAGCAGCTCGCCCTGCTTCAAATCAGCAGCTGCTAGGCAAACTTCAATTTTGCTTCTGCGGAACAAGACAACACAGCAGTATGGCTTGGTGACCTCTCTTGCCACAAGGTTAGTTGTCTGCATACTGCAGTCATGGCTAGAATGATCTACCTGCAAGTTCTTAGGCGGCCCTGTTTGCATAAGTGCTGTAGACAGTTGAACGTGTGTGATCAACAACCTGCAGGAACGACACACAGCTGATTCGAATAAATCACCGAGGAGGTGCTCTGAGTTATAACAAATCAGACAGCTGCAACTTTGCTGATGAGGTCTGTTTGCTGCAAACAACTTTGCTTGACTCAGTCCCGCAGCCCAGATGCAAGACACAGGTGTCTTGCAGGCAGCAGCTGTCTCGCACCTTGGCGGCACAGAGCAAAACGAGGTTAGTGGTGCCACATGAGATGTAAAAATCTTGTCCACTACTTGAACTAGCAAAAACAAAATGACCCCATGCAGATCATTGAGAGGGGTTGCGCACTGTTGGGCTACGCTCCCATTGGACACCTGGCATTTGTGGTGCTGGCAACGCGAGTGCGCCCAGCAGCAACCTTGCCTGGTGGACATATGGTGCGTCTTGTGGCAGAGAGCAGATGGCTGCAAATACCCCTACAGGTCTGGGCTGCACACCGATTGCAACCACAAAACTGCCTGCTGCATCTCAGCATGCAGAGCTTCATGACAGCTGCAGCTGTCACTTCATGCAGCATTGTCCAGCTGAAGGATGGGTTTGTGGACAGAAATGCAGCATTTTACACTGCTGCTGTACTTTGTAGCATCACCAGGGGGTCATGATGCCACAGGAGATGCGCTCTGCTGCCTGTAACCATTGCAATGTATCTTGGTATGCATGCACAGCCGACAGCCTGCTTTCTGCACAGTGTGATCACACCCAAACAGTTCCACTGTCATGCTTCAGGAACCTGGTGAGCACAGCGGAAGGTTGACACCTGAAGAGCTGGAAAAGGTTGAGATGATGCATAAGTATGTGCTCAGCAATGCGCACTTCTATTGTGAGACGGCTGATATCTCCAGACCATTTCCAAGCAGCAATCCTGTTGATCAGCCCAGCTGGGAGTTTGTGTGGAACAGATGGCTGAGCGCCCCCTTGAGGACTGTAGATTTGCCGACCCATTGTCCTCACCTCATGCAGGTATTTGGAGTGCTGTCTGCTGGCATCTGTTTGTCCGTAAGTATGCCTGGCTGTCTGTCTCTCTGTGCATATGTCTGTCTGTCTGTTGTTGATGTACCTGTCCCTACATCTGTCTTTCTGTGGCCTTGTCTGACTGCAGGTGTCTGCCTGTCAAACTGCCATTTTATGCTCGTCACAGTATTTGATTTGATGCGGTTGAAGGGTTCCTGGCTGCCCCGGAGCAAAGAACATGTTTTTACACAAAACAATTTCAAAATAGTAAGACACCGGGCAAGTCCCGAGTTTTGCTGAATGAAGTTGCGCCTACAGTGTGCGTGGCTTTCTATATCACAGATGCTGTTCAATGCTGTCGAGCTGGCTTTTCGACCCCCGCAGCTCTGCCAACACGACCAGAAGCTTTTAGCTTGCAAGCTATGAACTGCTTGCTGGGCATGGTCTTGCAGCAGCGCTCACTGGAAACTTGGGCAGGACTCAAGCACATGATGGCTTTTGGGCATGCCATTGACGTGGCATGATCCCAAACTCATTTGCAGGGCGTGGCAGAATCAAGGTCCCTGGAATGCTGCACGGGTCAGAAGTACACACTGGCTTTGTTGGCACGCCGCAGCTGCCTGCACCCCGGCATGCGCTACATAGCCAGAGGGCTTAACAGCCTTGGCAGCCCCGGCAACGAGATTGAGTGTGAGCAGATTGTGTGGACTCAACCAGCGAGTCTTGAGTCTCCTCTCAGATGGAGCAGCTACGTATGGCGGAGGGGGACGGTGCCTATCTGGTGGGGTGTGGAGCTGAAGTCTGGGGGGGTCGGTGAGGCCACAATTGTGATTCCATCTCCAACTCCTTATCGAGGGACAAGGAGGTTTGTGGTCACTGACTGCTGCACTGTTCTTTGCTGAGCTGTGCTGTACTTTGCTATGCTGTGCTGCCTTTGTCTGTCAACGTTTTGGGCTGCACTGCAACCTTCTGAGGCATGTCATTGAAGCACTTTTTATCTGCCTGAATTTCCCAAGTAGTGTGCTACCTGCTGAACACAAAAGTTGCTGTCGCATTATCTTATCCTTACAGTCTTGTGACATCTGAGTACATGCTGGCATTTGAACACACACACACTTACTGCAGTTTAGATGATCAAATCACAGCTTCCAAAAGCTGTGTGCCGCAATATGACAATGTGGGCTTTGCTTACATTGTTGCAATGTTTGCACATGTTACATCCAGCCTGACCTCACGAACCATGCACTCACGTACACATTTGCAAGCATTCAGCATTGCATCAGTGCTGTTTCTGCAGCCGTTTTGAACTCATCGTTACTTGGGCCTAAGGACTGGCCACCACCTTGGGTCTTGCCATCTCCTGTGCCCCCACCTTTCCTGTCCTTCTTGGCCAGTGAATCAGTGTGGTGCACCTGTGAGTGCATGGTCCATGAAGCCAGCCTGTATGTACAGCTAGCATCGGCTGCTTAATCAAACAAATAAACTCAGCTTATGCTCAAGCACTGTGTATTGCTGGTGGAATCATTATTGCAGTCGTAGCTGTGGGCTGCCTGACCTCATTTACTGGCGTGTGTGTGTCTTAGTGAATGGCAAGTTGGCTCAATTCAAGCTGCCTTCTTACAATCCTTCCAAGACTCACTTGAAAGGATTTGAAACCAGTTATTGAATATCAAGTGGGAGGAAATGTAACAGGGTGCTGAGTTACTGACATGTTACAGTGTCAGACGTTGTTGTCATGCCTATGAGCATCTTGCCAGGATAGGTATGATCGAAATAAAAGAAAACTTTTGCTAATGACTGTCGCTGTGGTCTGACGTGCCCTTCAGCACCAAGCCACTATAGCTCGTAAGAGAATGCACTGTTAGGCTTTGAACTTGAAGAGCAGTCCATGCCATTTTTACAGCCCCACAACACTAGCCTGAGTCTGTACACTTGCCTTGTATCTTCAGGTACTTCAGGCGCTTGCAAAAGCGATACACCCCTGACCCTGTCATCAAGGCTGCTCTAGAACAGACCCGGGAACAGTCAGCAGAGCAGCATCAGCAGCAGAACGGTGACAGCCCCCCACAGTCTTCAGACGCAAGCCTGCAGCTTCCTGTGACCTGCATCAACTTGCTGAGGTGCAACATGCAGGTCAGCACAACAAGCCTCTCAGCTGTGCCAAGAACTTGTCTTGTTGTGAGTGGTGTTGCTGGCAGCACAAGTTTGCATTCAAACTGACGCTGATATTTAGCGTCTTGGGGTTTATAAGTATGCACTAGGCATTGCACTCTTTGGCTGCATGCTTTCCCATATTTCTTGCAGGGGCCATTTGCGCTGCACTGCAAGTCTTTGTCGGCACACTTGCAAGGCTCTGCCTTGTACACAGACATGTAACGCTCTGCCTGCTAGGTTCCAGAGCAGTTTCAGTGCATGTGAATGTGTCTGGCACATATGTAGCGCTCCAGTCTATTTACACACACAGGGCGCTGCATGCAGCTGAAGGGGCAAGGTTACGTGCAAAGGTTTTCCACCACTGCACCTGTCTGTCTGCCTCATCTGCACTCGGCAAGTCTGTGCACCAAAGTCTGAGCTGTGGACACCAACAGGCAACTGCTGGTCGCTAGCAGCCTGAGTCATCAGCAGCATGGGTTGCCTCTGTGCAGAGGCAGGACGAGCTGATGTTGTCAGAAGCCTTCCATGAAGGTGCAAGGCACACACGGCGTCAGCTGGGCTCTGGCGCTCCACTGCAGATCATCAACTTTGACTGGCATGGCATGATCAAGGACCTGAAGGAGAAGGAGACAGTGCGGTGCCTGTGGGAACATCTGCAGGGGCTGCTGCCGCGCTCAGACCTATCCTCTGGCACTATGGAACCTGCAGCTCAACACAGCAATGCTGGGCCTTCTGACAGGTGATGTCAACACTCCAAATACCAATCTAGACCTGTGAGGCAGAATGGAGGACCTATGCGTTGTGCTTCATGCTGTTTGCATCGTGTTGTCCAAGAAGCCCCTTGTGTCATGAATTGCGTACCATGGAGCTGTGCACACCTGCTGGAAAAATTGCTCAATGATGTGTGTGGTGCGCATTGATCTTCAGAGCCTGGAGTTCAGCATGAGTGACAGCAGTGTATGTGAAGCAGGTGCTCTGATATGATGCAGCCTTTCATTCAAGTTGACAAGAATTTGACCAACGATTTGTTGAGGAATTCAAGTAAACATTTGTACAGGTGCTGCACAGCATGGGATACTCAGGACTATATATAGCTGACCCCTAAACCAGACCCCTAGACACATTCAATGACTGAAGGATGTAAGCGATGAATGCATGAATGGATGCATGAATGAATGAATGAATGAATGAATGAATGAATGAATGGATGAATGAATGGATGGATGAATGAATGAATGAATGGATGGATGGATGGATGGATGGATGGATGGATGGATGGATGCATGGATGAATGGATGGATGAATGAATGAATGAATGGATGAATGGATGAATGGATGAATGAAGGAATGAATATGTTTGTACAGGTGCTGCACAGTGTGGGATGGCAAGTGGCGCATGCGATGGCAGTCCCAGCAGCATGGCTTGGAGCGATACAACTGTGCAGACTCCCTGGACCGCACCAATGCTGCCAGCTACTTTGGTGCTGTTCAGGTACATTCTGCCATGCCACACCTGAAAGTAGCTGTGCAGCAGCGATGAAAACCAAAATTGTTCAGCTACATGCGTTTGCCTGCATTTGCGACTTGGCCTTGTCTCTCTGCATGCATGCATCAGTCTTCTGCTATTGTTTCCACACTCAGACTCTTAAACAAGTCTGCACATGACATTTCTGTCTGACACCAAGCATGCCAATGGTGAAATGCAGCATACAGTCAAGCAGCAAGATGCAAACATCACAGCTTTCATGAAGCCAAGTGATCAACCTGCATGCAACATTTCATCTTATCAAGGATGTCAAGCCTTGATACAACAAAGGGCGCCACAGGCGCTTCTAAGCATGCTGCAGCAACCATTGTGGTTTATGCACAACTGTTTGCAATGCTGCTGATCTGTTACTACAGAACACTCACCAGAGATGCTCACTCATGAGATGTGCTCACTCATGAGATGTGCTCACATGTGAGATATGCACATTCACAGCACATGCATGACACCTCCTGCAGGTCCTTGCTGAGCAAGCCCGCAGAGTGGGCATCAGCATTGAGGCTGAGAATGCACAAGAGCAGTCCGCAGCCCGGGCTGCAGTCAGCAAGAAGAAAAAGGACCCTGGCTACAGCATAGAGATCAGCAGCATCCACCGGCGGGTCAAGGAGATGATGAGGTCCAGGGCCACTACACCTGAGACCGAGGCCGTTACCAGCAAGGGCCCTGTGTATCAGCCCCTGCAGGATGCTGAGTCAGACCTGCCACCTGGCTGGGAAGCACGTCTGGATGAAAGCTCAGGTGAGTCACGTGGGCGATGATAAAGTATCATAGTTCACTGGTCACAGAAGCATAATCATGACAGGCATGTTCTCTGAATAGTTGTTGCTGGTGAGTAGCCTGGCTTCTGGTGAGACATGCTTGACAGTGAAATGTATCCATGTGTGGCATTTGGATCTGAGAATACATGTCAACGGCAAGCGTCAAACAGTCTGTCCCTTTGCCCTCGGTCACAGATTCAAATAATTGGCCTGGCAGTGCCAGCAAAACGCTGCCTTTTTGCATCAGGTTACACACTAACCAAGTTCAGTCATCTAGTTGCTTCTGTGCTCTTTTCTTAGTCGTCTCCAGCTGACTTTCCTCCAGTTAAGCAATGGGAGCCTCATACAGTGACAGTGACACGATGTTGACACCTCAGAGTTCCCCCCAAGAGGCAAACCTGGAGCAGGCCTGAGTGAGATTTTCAGTGGTGCAAGCAAATAGCCCTGCTGTGCCATTTATGCAGGTCGCACATTCTATATGGACCACAACAGCAAGCAGACCACATGGGTTAGACCTGCCTCTGCAGGGGGTGGGGGTCAGGCCGCACCACCCCCCCAGCCCTCCAGTTGCTCATCTTCGCCACAGGTCAGCAGGGCTTGCTTCACCTGCAACACCTTGGCTTTCAATTCATTTGGCCCTCACAATCTGCCTCAACAGCAACCTTCAGATAGGGTCGAGCTTGATATGATCTTGTTTTGATGGTCGCAAGGACTGCCATCATGCATGTGAAGTCACCTGATTACTTGTGTGTCTGAGTCCATCACTGCAATGTGCATATCAAACACACACCGAAACGCATGCAAACTGCTGCTGAATCAAAACTCCTGATCAGTAGTTCATGATCATGTGGCGGCAGGCGTGCCCCATGTACTGATGTGCAGTATGCATGGCAGGATCATGCAAGGTCACACAACAGGCAACGCTGGTCAGCCAGGGTTTCCTTCAAGCATTCTGCAGGCACAGCCCAACATGGTGTATTGTCCACCACTGACTATCACTGCACATGCTTGTTCTTATCACATCAGCACGTGTATGTATGCATGCATGCACATTGAAAGGTGAGCCTCCAACAATACAATCGGTGCATTGCTTGGTGTGCTTCAGGCTGCAGCACAGTCACACAACAGTTCCGAGCAGGCTTTTCCCTCTGGCAGGGGGTCTGAAATCAGGATGCAGATGCTGAGCAGGGATGATGTCTCTGATTCTGAGGCTAGCGACACAGAGACACAGGCTCACAGGACCAGTGCGCAACAGCAGAAGGTGTGCTACAGTAATATGGGGTCACTCATGCAAACATACATGCGTGCATGCATCAGAGATGCACCATTCGCATGATGGCAGGCATCATTCTTGTTGCCAATACCTGCCTGACTGAGGCACTCTTTGCAAGCATGTCTACAGCTTATTTGCAGCGCAAGTCAGTCAGGTTAGGCCAAGAATGTCTGTTAGCTCATGTAGCTATGTAAGCTCATGTAGCTCATGTAGGGTATGCTTATTTGTCTCTGCTGGTCCTGTCAAGCAGTGGCCAAGAGGGCAGAATGATGCAGGTGGGCTGGGGCTTGCTGGGGCTAGGTGTTGATGATGTCAGAGTGCGGCTCCTACCTGATGTGGTGGCAGAGCAGGCGGAGATGTTCCTCATCAATGGGGACATGCAGAGCAACCTGTACACCTCTTCCAGGGCTATGCACTCTGCCATCTTGGGCCTGCTACAGGTCAGCATCATCAAAAACTAAACCTTCGTTATCTGATTGGTTGTCGTCATTACACTCATACCTCCAATACAAATGGTGACCAATCCCCTTGATTGTAACAATTAGGACCAGGTTGGTTGGAAGATGCCATGTCAATGCATCAGTTCCATGCTGGGGATGGTGTCATGCTGTGGCGGTCATCTGTGCAGTTGCAATGCCTATCTGTGAGTGCTGCGTTGGCTGCGTATGATGTAAGATGGTGCAAATCGACAAATCGTCATCAGACCTGACAGCCTTTGTCTCCCTTCACAAGCTCTCAATATCAAGCCAGCCCAATGTGCCTCAGGATCCCTCATCAGGAGTCATGTAGCTAGCATGTAGTGGTTTCAGCCAGACAAGTCCAGCACAATGTAGTCAACCAGTGTTTACATTCTGCCTGAGCACAAAATAAAAACTTTGAGTGTGCTTTGGATTTGCTACTGCACGGGGCAAGCAGCATGTGCAATGGTAACATAGGCAGTCCACCTTCATTCTACAGAGTAACACGCTCAGTCAAACAAAGCCAAGTCTGAGGTCTAAGGTATTATGTTCATGGTCACAGAATGAGGCAAGTAGCATGTCTAAGGCGGGCATAGGCAAGTTGCAGAACCTGAGCCTGACTGTACAGCGGCGCTGGAACAATGTCCTGGCAGACGGCACACGCCAGCTCATCATTGAGATGTTCTTGGGCCTACGCTTGAGCCAGCACTTCCCTTCCGTCAGATTCCCCTTTGCGGAGGCAACCCCCTTGCAGGATGAGACAGACACTGAAGGTGATCACACACCTGCTGCTGTGTAGTTCATGCTGGGATGAAACAAGCTTGTGTTGCTTGGCCAATAGAATAGGACGACTGTCGGCTTTGCTGTGACTCATGGTTTGCATGTTTGAGACTCTGCTGTCAGGCAAAGTTTAGTGTCGCAGGGTTGGTGTACACTAATGACTTTGATTTTGCATGTCCAGCTATCAAACATGAGGGCAAGACAATGTCCAAGTGACTGTGCTACTTTGCACATTTTGCACATGTTTCCAGAACAGGAAACAGCCATGCATCATCATTGGTGTTGTTTGCAGAGGATGAAGACACACCAATGCCCAAGCAGCATGCAGCCTTGAAGCAGCAAGGCATGTCACCTGAGGTGGTGAGTCAGCAGGTGCTCATGCAGCATGCTGGTCAGGAGTCTAAACCAGAAGCAGCTGCTTCTGCAGGCAGAGCAGATGCTGCAGCAGATGATGCCGCACTGGTATATCTTTTGCCGCATTGTTGTGCAACACACACACACACACACTCACACACACACACACACACCCACCCACGC
>JAABUP010003967.1_pt1 | contig 25141 bp, 32 predicted proteins | sample 5559201 | NCBI WGS metagenome assembly JAABUP01 (sample SAMN10711887, study PRJNA513373) | rock metagenome | isolation source: Antarctica rocks | place: Antarctica
CGACAGCGAAAGGGTCTAAAGGTTACAGACCTACTTGTGGACAGAGAGCATTGCTGAACTCAAAGTCAACAAACACGGCTCAAATGCTGCTGCGAGTCAAAACCATCCGCCACTGACGCACGCTCGTTGTTGAGCGACGCCTGCAGGTATCAGTTGTCTTTGCACTGTAGTGCGGACTGGTATGCAAGTACAAAGTGTTGCAGGACCGCCGGCAAGGTGTGTCTTGAACAGATTCCCAGGGTCAAAAAAGGTCTCTGCCAGGCAAAATTTGAACGCCGCGCACAATCGAGTAGCCTTGCGTCGTGAGATTAGAGCGCAACAGCGGCCACCGGTTGGCAGATTTGATTGCAATACAGCAGGTCTGCTGTTACTCGGCCCAGCTGTGGTGCCCTAACCGCTCACTTTGATGGCTGCACAAGAGATCCGGCAAGTCGCATACCATTATCCCGTTTGTCACAGGGCCAGCAGACGCCGGGCAGGTTGATGTGTCCTCGGGCGATGGAGGCACGGGGCGATTTAACAACGGGTCAGGGGGTGGGGGCGATGGACACTCGGAAGGTATCGTTGACTTCCCGACCGAGTTACAAGAGCTTGCCACAGGCGGTGCAACTGGACATGCTTGAAGCAGGTTCTGGAGGAAGCTCTGGAGGCCCTGAAGCCTTGTTGCTAGCCCTGGGCAGATCTTTGGAGTCTCTGCCTTCAGACATAGCCAATGGAATCAAAAATGGAAAGGTATACCTGGCCAAGTCTGAAAATGCCATGGTGCTGCATCTTTGCTGCTGGTATTTATGTCAGTTGCTGTCACCACAGACAAGTCACACTCGTTGCTCAAATACAGGTTTCTACAGAGCTGCTGCAGAAGTACCTTGATCTAGAGAAGAACTTTTTTCTCAAGTTCTTTCTACGCTTTGCTGGTATGCTTGCTGGCCTCCTCTGGAACGTCAGATTTTTGAAATACCCAGCAAGCAAAGTCAGCATATGTTCTGTCATTCCAAGCGGCTTGACTGTTGAATATAGGATGCAGGGAAAGATTGCTGGGGGATCCAGGCTTTCCAGTCAAGCTGGCAATTGAGCTTGGCATTGGTCTCACCATGAAGATACTAGCTGAGCTGAACAAGCGTGGGGACAATTTCAAACAAGAGCTTGACTTTGTTTTCGCCAATGTGGTGATGGCACTTATAGCCGACACCATGCTGGTCTGGCTGCCAGCACCTCGAGCCACCCTCTCCACAAAGGCTGCTGCAGTCAACCAGTCTGCCCTCAGCAAGTGGTTGAAGAGTTGCCCGGACAATGCCTTCCAGGTATGCTGAAAACCCTTCCTTACAATGCATGCCTCCTGATGCAAAGTTGTTTGCAGAGCTGTGCGTCTGTGTCATTTGCGCCTGAACTACGTCATTTTTCAAGTCTCCCTGTTGTCCTTTCGAGCCTCTTTCAATAAAATTTTAGCGTGCTGTAGAATGAACACTGGCAAACTGGCTGCCAGCCAAACACACAACTTGCCAGTAGAAATGCAAGGCAGCATCTGGGTGTAGCGTTACTGTGGTTGCAGTGAGGAGACCACCTGTTGTACTGCTGCAGGTAGTCCCAGCAGGCCAGGCCAGATTCACTGTGGCACAGCGAAGTGGTGCAGTCATTAGGAATGGAGCTAAGCTACTTGGTGTTGGTTTTGGCTCCTCCTTGTTTGGAGTAGGCCTCACAAATGCCATAACAGCTATCAAGCAAATTCTTGATCCTGATTTCCAGCCCCTCAACAAGCCTCAAGGGGTCCTTGCCACATCTGCAGCTTACGGTACTTACATGGCATGGAGTAGTAACCTTAGGTATCAGATCATTGCTGGAATTGTAGAGGAGCGCGGCATTGAGAAGCTGTTCCACGGCAACCAGGCTATCTGTGGAGTGCTCTCCTTGGCTGTGAGGACCAGTAACACCTTCCTGGGCTCATCCATGTGGATCGATTATTTGAGGCTCATAGGCTTGCAGAAGAGTCCAGCTGACCACTAGGCAGATTTGTGCAGCAGTGACCTGTCATTTTTACAAGTTGAGAGGAGAACAAAGCGCAGTGAAATGTATTGTTGGTTTTCAGCATGCACTATTTTTTGCTAGGTCAACTTTTGTGAACTGTTTAGAGTGACTGTCTCGGTGTGCGTGTGCTCAATGTTCTGCTAATGTTCTTTGGCATGATTGTCAGATTGCCTTTGCAGCATTACATTTGGGATTTTAACGCTTCAACATTCTTTTGCCACTCTGTATAATAGCAGCACTGTCCTATCTGTTACAGTTATAATCATCAAAATTGGTGACATGGCGAATCATTTCATCAAATTCAACAAGCCATTCTGATCTCACACAGACCTGCCACTCTCAATCAAATATGACATCCGTACAATGCTTCATCTTCAGCAACATGACCAACTATAGTACACGCCTGACACGTAACCAAACAGCAAGGTCTCTAAGCCTCTAAACACTGACACCTAACAAATCAGTAGTAGTTTGCCACCTTGCGCCTGTGGATAGCAGTCTTCTTGTCTCCGTTGACCACTGCGCCATCTGTGACTTCAGCGTATGTTAGCCAATGGTCAGCAGTTTCCATTCTGGATATGACTCGGCATTCCATATATGCTACAATGCCACTCTCAAGTACAGGCGAGCCATTCTTGGCAGGTGACCATGCAATACCATCCAGTCGGTCCGCGCCTGGCGGGAATCTCTTGAGGAAGTGCTTCATGTTGGTGCTGTAGTTGCCTTCTTCAAGGCAGTTCATCACAAATGTGTCTCCAACCTACACATGCAACATCGAGATTCTCTGAGACAGCTATCCTGAAGTATGCACCCTTATTTAACCATGTTGACTGTTGCTTTGAACGCAAAAATCAACAGGATAATACTAGCTGCATGTCGCCGTCTCAGATGCACATGCTGCTTCTCTTAAGGTGGGGAAAAGCAGCATATGCTTTGGCCATCACTGCAGCAAGGTGGCACAGCTATCTCGCTCAATATTTCATTTGACAAAGCTCTTGATTGAATCTGCTACACAAGCAACACAGGTGTACACAGGGGCACAGATCTGACCTGCATGAGTGACTCAATAGCACGATCCTTGGCAACAGCCACAGTCAGACCCAGGGGCTCAAAGCTGGCCTGTGCCACCCAGCTGGCAAGCATAGCACCCCTAGCGCTCTTGTTGGCTGCAGTAATGACGTACAGCCCTCCGGATACACGGGCCAATGACTTGGCCACTTCTGGTGCCATGGAGGCCTTCATCTTGGCAATGGACTCCTTCTTTGTAAGGATCTGTGCCAGCCTTGTTCCAGCCTCTTCAATGCCCTGTCAAGTCACCAAATGTTAGTTGCTCCTGAGAAAAACTATAAGTGTTTACGATGCTCCCTGCCCAGCAGCACTTGCCATCAAACGCTGTGATCAAACACCATTGTTTTGGTCAACAGCATGTGTACGTGTGAAGCTAGCCAAACACAGGCATTGCACCTCTTGTGACGACAGCGTGTGTGCCAGGCAAAACCGCACACACAGATCAGAGCTACAGCACAACACATGGACAAAGTTCTATTTGCCGCATTGTACTTCTTGTGCTGTGCACACACACTGTAGATCAGTACACAGCAATATTTGCAGCGTGCAGGGCAGACCTGGTAGGCTGCCTCATTGGGGACCTCCTTCACCCTGACAGGCTCAAAGACAGGCTCCACACCAACCCCAACAAAGTTGTTTGTCAAGGTGTCTACTGGCTCGTCTCTGCCACCGTAACTCTCAGCAATCAGCACCTGTTGGCAATGCACAGTCATCACCATTGTCACGCACTACCACCATCTGGCAGAAGCTGCCAGACATGCACAGACAACCAGACAAGAGTCAATTACACTTTGATGCGCTTTGCTGAACAAAGTTAGTTGTTCCAACAACAAAGAGATCTATGTGACTTGAGCAGATTGAATGGGAATCCAGGTGCTGCCTGGTTGACAAACAGCAGGCAGTGGCAGCAAGGCAGTGCACCTTTTGTTTCTTATTGACTGATGACATCAGGGTGTTAAGAGTCTTCTGAGCTGTGTCGCTGTCAGTGGGCGGCGCCATCAAGGCAATGCCTGTGGACCGCCCTACAATCTCAACAAGCTCCTGCAAACGACGAAAAAATCAGGTCATACACAGCAGCTCATCAAGGTTACACCCAAGCTCTGCAGCATGACCATGCAGCCCATTGTGCAGGCAGACATAACCATCAACGAAAATATCACACATGCTTTTGCAACACGAGTTAACACCAACTTTGGTCATTATTGCTTTCCTGGGAGCATGGAAGCAATGAGAAAATCTGGAGAAAACTTTATTCATGCATGGCATGCTTGCAGTGAGCACATTGGTAAAGATAGCCAGACACAGAGTTTCTTGTTGCTCAGGAACAAGGTCGAGCGCTGCCCAGCTCAGGCCAAGCCTGCAAGCTTTGCCACAGGGCAACACAAAAGGACATCTGACCTGTGGATCCACAGACAGCACATCCACCATTTCAGTGGCAGCTCCAGCCTTGGTGATTCCACGAGCCAGTGTCTGGCTCAATCGGTCGCTGTAGCCGTAGTCACTGCTGTACAGGACTGCCACACTGGCTGTTGCCTTGCCCACCGCCTCACTCCAAGATTGGTACCTGCCCATGGTATGAATGCAGTAAGGCGGACGTGCTGACAGTTGCTGCATACATGCTGCGGGCTTTGTGGAGGTGCAGGCATACTGCAGGAGCAGGCATGAAGGCATGGCCTTGCTTATTGGGCTGCAGCTGTGGTCTTTTGGGCATAAGTGAGGTGTCGACTGTCACTGCTGAAATGGAAGGCCATGCAGAACAGGTTCAGACAGCACTCAGCAAGACAGGCTGACATGACCAGCTCACAGTAGGGTAGTGTCAAGGTAGCGTCAAAACAGGGACGGGAAAACAGCTTGCAAACAGTCAAGACTACAGCAGTACACCTGCCGACTAGCTCTGACAGGTTGTATCGTAGCAAAGGTCCATGGCCCACAGCAATGGTGGAGTAGTCCATGTCCTTTGTCCTCTTCAAAGCTGACAAGACAGAGCGTGCATTGGGCTTCATCAGGCAATCATAGTAGAAGCGGAAGTGGGGCTCAATCGCCTTTAGGTCAGTGTCGAAGGGCTCTGAGTCGCAGTAGTGCAGACCAAAGGCGTCACAGGTGTAAAGGACGCCTGTTGAGCTGTCAAAGGAGAACATGGTGTCTGGCCAATGTAGATTGGGGGCCATCACAAACTCCAGTTCATGTCCTGCAGAGCACAGATTAATGAGGCACAAGCCACAAGCATACCCAGGTAAGACTCAGCCAGCACTTGAGAAGGCATGAGGCAATGTGAGCCATCTACTGTGCATCAGCATGCAACTAGTTGTCTATTGTGCATTTGTCTGCAGATGTCTCGTGACATGACATGACAGACAAGCAGAACACAGGATGCAGTTCATTACGCTCATTGTGCAAGCAGCTGACACTGTGAATGGTTCTTGTCAGGCAGTCAGAAGAAGTCTGCATGAGGACGCAGGTCAGACTTTGAGCAATGCTCAGACGGTTACTGCAACACACCTTTGCCAAGATCAATTTTGTCACCACCCTTGACTGGATGCTGAGTGAAGTCTCTGTTGGTGAGACCCTTGAGATACATCAGAGCAACCTTGGAGCCGGCAATTTTGACATCAGGGAATGCATCAATGATGTCAGGGATCAAGCCTGCAACAAACAGCCAAGTATAACTTGCTAGAGAAGGTAAGCCACGTAATCTGCTAAATGCGGGGGCAATGCATGTGAGGTCTAACAGCTCTCTTCTGCACCAAACACCATACACATGTTGCCTGCTGATGTGCATATCTGTATGTACGTTTGTCTACATGAGCAGCTTGTGGTTGTTGCTCACCACTGTGATCTGGCTCTGTGTGGGACACCACAACATAGTCTAAGGTGCGTCCCCGCTCTGCCAGCTGGTCCTTGAGAGTCTTCATGTAAAGGTCTCTGAATTTCTCGTGGGATGCATCTACCAAGCAGGTCTTGTCTCCAAAGATGAGAAAAGAGTTGTATGTGGTGCCCTCTTGCAGACCGAACTCGATGTCAAATCTGTCACGGTCCCAGTCAAGAGAGCGGATGCTAATTGTGTCGTCAGCAACATCCACAACCTTACAGAGACACAAGAGACTTTGTGAGTACATAATGTACTTGCTTCACAACTGCATTTTGGCAGCAGGAAACTCCTGCTGAAGTCACAGAAGCAGAGTATCCTCAACTGTGCAGCGCACAGTTGACAAAGCAACACCTGTGTCTGCAGCCTCTTCTCTTTCCCCCACTTCACAACTTCAGACATACTAGTGTCCACCTTCTCTTCGACCTGTCATAAACCAGCTGCAGTTAGTGAGCTTCACGCAAATATCAGGAGCAGCTTACACACCGGAGGGACAGCTTACAGCTGCAGCCTTGACTTGCTTTTGGCTCTGGCACCGGATGATGTTTGGTGCCTGTCTGCATTGCCGCTGCCTGTGATTGTTCCTGTTCTGAATGGAGCTATGGGCTTGAAAACACTGAACCCCACGCGAGTCTTTGCTGCCGCGTTGCAGCAGTCCGGCTGGTCCGCGAGAAAGGTTCATTGAAACTTGCATCTTTACACAAATGCTCAGATACCTGTTTTCTCCAACGCAAGAAGAGCGCGGTGAATGTGACGTGAGACAGTAACGAACTTGGGCTCACGTGGCTCAACACACATGGCTTGGGTTTCCGATAAGACAGATTACGCTAGCGTAGACGATCAGTCACTGATCATGATGCTGACCTCGGTCAAAGCACCTAGACCTGTCCCGGCATCGTCTTTCATGCGGCAGGCAGATCATCCTGCGGTACTCAAGTAGAGATACTGTCAGTGTCACCTTACTTCCAACTTTGTAGGTCATGCAAGGACTGAGCGGACTGTGCCAGACCTCAACTGTGCGAGTGCACCACCCAGCCTGTGCTGCACAGTTGTGGTCCGTTCGCATTTGTGTACGAACTCCCGCGAGCCATGCAAGCAGGGTCTTGCGGGATGCACCAGTTCAGTCTAGACCATTCAGCAGCTGCAGAAGTCGACCGAATCTGAGCAAACTCAGACCGGTTCAAGCTACAGCTTCAGCACCACCCAAGGTAGGTACATCAGGTTGAGCGGAGGACAGGCTGACAGCAGACGTCAGGGCCATATGGTGATTTTTATGACATGTCATCACACCGTCGCAGGACCTTCCCAAGGAGGAGAAGATTAAGGTGGATGAGGTGCAAGTCACTCCTGTGACAAAGCATGTGACAGCCTTCCGCTCAATCTGTACACAGCGTTTGAAGTTCGAGATAGAGTATGGTCTGAAGAGAGGCACCACGGATAACTCCTATGTGATTCAGGTATCATGCTGAAGACTGCTTTCTGCTTCAGGCATTGATTTGACTTTGCAACACAAAAGAAGTATGCACTACATGTCTTACAGCTGTCAGCAATTTGCAATATAGGAGAACAATACAGTGGTGTTGGTTGATGTCCCAGATCAAGCCTTCACAGACGACTTTGGTATGCGTCACTGAAGACCACATACCCTGGTGTCTTACAAGTACGCAATTCACGCAGCAGCCTGACAATGTGGTTGCATGCAGTGTCGGCTTTGGAGCGCTTTATTTCACTGAAAGACATTCAGCACCTTGTCATAACTCAGCTGACTCCAAAGCATGTGCCATCAATCAAAGCTTTTCTGCAGCGACGCAACACCTCAGACAATGTCAGTCAGCTGCAGATTACACTGTCAAACCCAGCCAAGCAGGTCCTCAAATCAACCATGGGTATGATGCTTTACTTTTGGCAACAAGCAGCTGTTTCATTTTCCTTGTAGGCGTGCACAACACTGATCAACAACATGAGTCTGACTTGTGATCCACAACTACACAGCCTTTACTATACTGCATGCTGATTTTTGTCTTTGTTTCGTTAGCTGTGCATTGTCTGCACACACACAGTCAGCGTCTTCATACTTACAGTTGTGACTAAAAGCGGTGCCATTGTAGAGCAAGCCTGCCTTGAATCGCATCCTCTCATAGCCTCCCCGTCAATCCTTTGTATGAGGAGAACCTGCAAGCTTGCTGTGTATTGTGCAGAGAAGGACGAGGAGGGCGCAAAGCTGCTAGAGGCTGTCAATGTTGTGACTGCCAAGACTGGTACCACTGTGACATTGTCAGAGTAAGCAGCTTTGCCCATTGTACATCCTTGCCTACTCCTGCCTCGCGCCTGACAACACTGCCTGTGTGGCGACATCCTTCCTCTCAACAGCAAGCATGTCAGCAAGTCTCATAGCTGCAATCACAAAATAAAGCCCCAAAGCTGCCAGGTCATAGTGAAAGCCTGGTTGGCGTCATGTCCAGCATGTCAGATTGCAAAGCCTTGCGCTTTGCCTGCTTGAGTAACATACAGCAGGAATGCTTCTGCTGCAGCATCTGAATGCACTTTGTTGCTCAGTGTTTCATAATGGTGTGGTCCACACCAGCAGCAGCTATGATCAGACCATATGTAAGCAAAATTCCCCAGAGGAGAGGCGCTGTGCCTCCCCTCAACATGACATCAGGTTTGATACTCCATGGCCCCCTTGCTACATCACTATCGCATTTCATTTTTTCCCCACATATCATCAGACACAGCCCATGGCTGACGCAGTGTAGCGTGTATTCAGGGACAGCAAGTTGCAGCTGATACCTGTGCCAACACCCAGATGGCCTGATCTCCTGTGTGTCTACCACCGCACAGACCGCCTGCTGTTCACCTCCAACATCTTCTCAGCTCATGTGGCTCCCTCAGTGGTGAACACGTCAGGGGAGTCTGCAAAGGATGTTGGGGGCTGGGATCTGTATGGTCAGGATTGGCGCCACTACTTTGACTGCATGCTGGCTCCTGTGGCCAAGCAAGCAGCAGGTGCTGTGCATGACCCTCAACATTGCTGCTGTCACTGTTGTAGCTGTGGCTGACCATGCCTATGCAAATCAAAGTCTGCTGTCACTGGATCAACAGCCTGAGTGGGCCTGAAGATGAAGGCTGTCAGGACCCTTCAGCACGGCTTCCTCTTCTGCTTTATGTCTTGAGTTGCAGAGTCCATGTATGCAGCTGCGGCATGCTTTCATTAAAGACATGAGCAAACTGGGCTGATGACTGTTGCATTGTGACAATCGAGGCATGTTTGACAGATTCTGCATGCTGCAGCTGTACTCATGCATGCAGGTGGATTGGACAAGCTGGCTGACATCATATCTCCCTCTGCTGAAACCCTGTCAACTCAAGAGGCTGCCGTGGGGGCATTGCAGAAGACATTGAAGAGTGCTCAAGCAGCCCTAGAAGGCAGACAGGCTGCTGTGTTTGGAGAACAAGTAAGGCTGTCTATGACATGTTGGTATGCAACCTTGCGCTGCTTTTGTTATGTCAAAATGTTTGCTAGCCAAATCTTGCCCTGATGCCTGACACGGGTCGAGCATTGGCATGTGACCTCAGCTGTTTATCTGCAGGCAATGAGCAGTGGTGGCCGCATGACAGCCATCCCTCTGACTGTGAATGCCTTGTGCCCAAGTCATGGCCCTGTGGTGCAGTCCTCCCTCACAGAGCTCCTGCGCAGCTACCAGTGAGTTTTTGTGATCTGCAACGAAGGCACATGTTTGACCGAAGGCCCATGTTTGATCTGTATGACACTTGTCAGGTGCTGTCAATGCTGCGGAAACTCGCAGATGATAAATTTCGACTTCCTTTGTGGGATTGTTAGACATGCTGCAACATATCGACTGCATGCAAGGGCTTTGTGCTTCAATTCAGAATACATGAGTGTACTAGGGGATGTCATTCAAGAAGCACAGTCAATGTTGTCGCTGGTTTGTCATACATCTGTTTGCATTCAAACTGCTCCAAGAAATGCAAAGTCAAGGCATCCATGCAAAGGTGATGCTGTATAGCTGTCGTTTGTCATGTTGCAAACCAATGCTATGTTGCCAACGAAAGTCCTGACTTTCATGACGTTCACACTGCAGAAAATGGACAACAGACCAGATTGAGAATGCCAAGAAGGGCAAGATAGCGGTGCTGTATGCCAGTGCGTATGGCAACACAGCAGGCATGGCTCAGGCCATCAGCAGAGGCATCACCAAGGCTGGCATTGGTGTGGAGACCCTCAACCTGGAGGAGGACTCCGTTGATGATGCCTTGGCAGCAGTGAAGGAAGCCAAGGGGTTCATCATTGGCAGCCCCACCCTGGGGGGCCATCTGCCCACTCAGGTTGACAGGCAGACTCACCTGGCGTTGCGTCGTTGTTGCAGGGACTGTTGAGTAGACTGTTGAAGTGATGGTTGAGCAGATCGTCTCAAAAAACAGATGTTGGCAGGCTTGCCCCGCTTGTGTACGTTGATGTAGCTCACAGGGTTACTGGGATACACAACCAGCTGGGGGGCAACAAGCCAACTGCAGTGCTAGGAAACAAGCAGGCTTGTGTTGGCACATAGGCAGACTAGCTTCTCAGGAGGAAGTCTCACCCAACAGAAAACCTGGAGCTCTGTCACTGTGACTGTAACCAGTCAAGACTTCACATGTCAACACGAGAATGCTGACCTGGAACTTTGGCACCGTGGTTGGAACCAGTCAAGGCCTCACATCTCGATAATAGACAATTGGCTGTTTGGTCCAATGGTGTGTGTGGGGCTGCAGGTTCAGACTGCCCTGGGTGCCATTGTGCGGGAGTCGTCTGTGCGTGAGCTTCCCTGTGGCGTTTTTGGCAGCTTTGGCTGGAGCGGAGAAGCTGTTGACGAGCTCGAAAACCGCCTCAAAGTAAGACCGTGCCTTGCTCTGGAGTTGGGCTGACAGCGTGGCAGTGTCTTGATTTTGCCTGATCTGGGATACTTGATCACTTGTGCTCCACAGCTGCTGTCCATCTGCTTCTAGAACAGTCTGCAGCCAACAATAAACAGTCAGGCATTTCACACATACTTGGACCCTTTCACCACTTTTGACAAGCAGAACTTTGCATCTTGTCATGAGCACAATACCAGTCAACAAGTAAGGATCACAGCAGCTGCAATGTGCCCACCCAGGTTTGGTAATGACATGTCTGTTCTTTTCAAACAGTCACCCAAGCAAGGAACTTTGATGTTGCTGAGAACATGACGTTATGCTGCTCTGTCTGTGCCACAGAGTCCTTGATCAATGGCAACTATTTGACACATGTGTTGACAGTGCGCTTTACGGAGGTATGGCCCGCTCATCGTCTACTTCTCATATGTGCTGACAAACTCTTCTGTATGTTGCAGGACGCCGGATTCAGTATGGCCTTCAAGCCAATCAGGGTGAAGTTCAAGCCCAGCGCCAAGGATGTCCAGGTTTGCGAGGAGAGTGGAGTGGATCTGGCCCAGGCTGTCCACAAGGCCATGAAGGTGCAGGAGAGGCAGGCTGGCAGCAGTCAAGTCAAGACAGGCATGCCTTTCTAGCCACGTTACCTCTTCCAGCCTATCATGCTCCCTGTCACGTCTTCAGCTTGCGTCTGCAGACCACGAGTCATGCAGAAGAGTGAAAAGCTCACCCAGAATGTACGCCTGCAACAGCTTGGGCACATGCACGTGATTCTGTTGCAATATTACCTCACAGAGATCATGTTGCACAGCGCATGTTGTGACAGCTTGTCCAGAGGCCGCTGTCTGGATACACAGTGGGAGTGTCTCACCACCTATGAGCATCCAGTTTTGACGTAAGTCCGAGCTACACCTGTTTGATTGCAGGGGGTGCAAGTGGGGTGGAGCAGGCAGTGGGGCGGTTGGTGGGGTCGCTGTGTGTTGTGACTGGCAGAGATGAGGATGCCGAATCTGCCATGTTGGCTTCCTGGGTCTCACAGGTACGTTGCATTATGACAATCACCACAGAGATACTGACAGTCTTGCCACTAGCACTGACAAGCACCAAGGCTGAAGTGTACATATTCATTGTGTAACAGTGTGCTTGCCTGATTTCACTGGCATGCCTGGCAGGCTGCACTCCATATGTGCGATTGTAAACATGAGGGCTGGGTTGTGAACATGCAGGCATCCTTTGATCCTCCTGGCCTCTCCATTGCAGTCAAGAAAGACCGTGCAGTTGAGACCTTGCTAGTCATGGGCAACAAGTTCAATGTCAACGTGCTTGCACAAGGCAATGAGAAGGTGCGCTTTTGATACTTTGACTCTCCAATGTTCCTGTCTCAGACAAACGGTTGTGACAGCACAGCACTGTAGCATGACTGGCCCAAGGTCATGTCAAAAAAGTGACTGGTGCTACATCACGGTGTGGATGTCGCAAGTCTAGCATTCCCATTCATGTTGGTACACCAGCTGCCTGCTACTGCTGCTTTTCTGAGGTTGGGCATGTTCAGATACACTGCATGACATGGCCTGGCATAGTGTAGCTTTGCACAGCGCCCTTGCGGTGAGATCCGACAAAATACACGATTCATGGTTTCTGCTGCTCCCAAATCAGCATCTTTGTTCTGAGGATTCCTGGTATTCTAGCTTTCAGTCACCTTTGAAGATTGTCTCGAGACATTCTGTGTGAGTTGCAGGCTGCAGTGAAGCAGATGCTGAAGCCGTTCAAACCAGCAGAAGACAGGTTTGAGGGATTGGACACAGACAGATCTGAGGAGAATGACTGTGTGTTTCTGAAGGAGGCAGCAGCATATGTAGGCTGTACCATCAAGGACAGGCTGGAAGCAGGAGATCATTGGATCATCTATGCAACTGTCGACAGTGGCAAGGTCTTGACAGAGAGCGCACCAAGTGCTGTGCATCACCGCAAAATTGGCACATCATACTGATTGAAGTCAAGTGTAGTGATGGACCTGTGGGCTGATTTTTTGATTTTTATGTTGCAGCTGGTTTTCTTAGTGGTGTGAATCCGATGAGCAGTTCCCGAAACTGCACTCTTCAGCAAAGCTCGGTAAACTGTCGGGATCAGTGTATACGTATGAAAGTATTACTGCAAAATGTGTCGGCACGCATGTAGGGGTTCCACATGCATGTCGGATGTGTTGAATTACAACAAGGGCTGGCTGAGTGTTGACATACTGTAAGCTGTCAGCTGTAAGGGGATCTGAGGCTGAGCCTAGGTCAAACTGTTAGAAGCTGCCGGCCACGAGCTCAGGCACAAAGCATGTAGGTCCTTTGCAGGATGAAGCAGTGTTTATACCTGAAAAACCAGAAAGATTTTCATGTTGCAGCTGGTTGTGTTGAGGCAAGGCACATTCTCGTACTTTATGTTGATGTGTGTTACAACACTAAAATAGTTCACAACATTTGCATCTTGGTTTCAGGTCGCAGCTGATGGCACAGCAGAGCAATTTCCGTCAAATTGTAGCAGTGCATGACCTGCTTCATATGTTGCTTCTGGCCAATGCACAAAGATTGCATAGTAGTGCAGATGTCAGATGATTACATCACATGATACAGTCGGCAGTGATAGACGCTTGGCAACACCGTTGTCAAGCAGAGTCATGTCTGCTACCACGGTTGTGCCATCTAGAGGAAGCAAGCCAGTTCCCTGGCATCGATTTGCCCTTGCAATATGACAACTTCTGATTAAGCGGAGGAAGGGAATGTACACAGAAAAGCGAGAAAACACTCAATACACACACATATTACTTCTGCTAGCTGACTGTCATTTACTTCTGCATCTCAGCAGTTTGTAAATGTTGCAAAAATAACTACACAACTTTGACTTCTATGAAAAAGCTCAACACCAGCATGACCCAACTCACACAGAAGCTTGCTGGCATGTTTTGAATGGTACTCTGTCAGTAAAACCAGTGTCGGACGTAGCACAGCTTGTAAAGCAGAACTTCAGATCAGTGCGTTCAATCAGTCATGAAATCACTTCAGATGCCTCACTCTGCTCTGCTGTTTCACTCAAGAAGATTCTCTTGCTTTTGGACTTCAGAAAAGAAGCTTGCGTCCGGCAGTGGCAACAGAAGCTGGTGCGCTGCTACTGGTACTTATTGTGGTAGCAGGTGTCTGTGGCTCAAAGGTGCAGAAGCACGAGTAGGTAGCTGTTGTGTTGACAGCAGCTGCAACACAGGGTATGCTCTCTGCAGGAAGAGTCTCAGCGCCTGCAGCTTCTTCAAGAGCAAGTGCTTCTGGACCCAATGTGTAGGGCACAGCCTGGTCATCAGCATAGCCAAATCTGTTGTGGGTGCCTGCTTCAGAGCCTGACAGGCATGTGTAGAAGGGCAGACTGGCATCTGGCTGTACTGCTGTGCCAACCTCGCCGTCTAAAGTCTGTGCACATGTTTGATCACATGACTCAGCACCAGTGCTTGACTCAAGTCCTGGCGTCTGCTCAGGAGTAAGGCAGAGGCAGGCATATTGTGTGGCATTGATGACTGAGCTGTTGTATGTGGTTGTGCAGACTGGGGCTGCAGTCTGGTAACCAGATATCCATGCTTCCCCATTGACATTTGCAGCACACAGATAGGTGGATGCGTCTGTGTAAAAATTGTTGAGGAAAGCGGGCATTAGTGACGCTGCTGTGCAGGTTTGTTGGCAAGTTGCTCCCTTTGCTGCCACAACAAAGCCAGTGCCAAGCACCGGTGCAGCAGTTGCAGAACCTGCAGGGGCTGCCGTACATCAGTCCAATGCCCCACACATGGCACATCATTTGCGTCTTGGCATGACGGACTGTGCGTCAACATTAGCTAAGCAGTCTGCCAGCATGAGCTAGGTAGACAAACGATGTGGTCTGTTCCATGCTCCAAGGTCGAATGCACTTTGTGCAGTTATTCAGCATCAATCGAAACAGGTGGCAAGGACTCGAGGTTTACCTGCGGTGACAGCTATCAGCGCTGCCGTGACCAACAGGTGTATCCGAGACGACATGGCACGGGTATGAGTGCAGAAGACAAGGGGATATCGGTGCTTGAGCTTTGATTAGCCCAGAAGCCTGTCGAAGCCTCGATTATACGTAGGGGCTGGAAGACGGTCTGCCGACTGCAGAGACGGATCAACAAGTTCCTGCAAGTACGAGTGAGGTTGCGTGAGTTGTTCTGCAAATTGATTTCTGATCAAGTCAAATCGCAAGGATGACTCGCATAGATGGCAAATGTTGTACCTTGTCCAATAGAGCGGTGTCGCAGAGGGTGAAAGTTTGGGCAAGCTGGCAAGCTGGCAAACTGGCAGGTCCGGTTGCACGCAGCTGATTACTGAGGACGGTCTGCGCGTGTTAGCAGAGAAACTGCAGAAGGCTTAGCAGGACAACAGAATACGTGAGCAGCGAAAACAATTTGAACTCTTGTATCAGTCGTGAACGAGAATAGTCTACAGCCTTCATGACTATATCCCGATTTTGGACTCAGGGGAGTCAACGAGGAAGTCAACCTCACTCAAGCCTGACCTAATGTACAGCCACCTGTCCCCTTTTGGGATTTGACAGAAAGCTCTGGAAGCTGTTGGCGCGCAAACCGTAGCTGGCGGCATCAGCCTGATGCAGCGAGTCTGGTTCCATGAGGCTGCGCACTGCTCAGGATTGCCTCAAGGCTCCAGCAGACTGCATGGTGAGGTATGCACTGCTACAATGCTTGCAACAGCCACAGTGAAGGAATTGCGATGTGTCCTCAAAATTCTCGAGGTCAATCTGGGCTGACGAGCATTGCTTCATATGCTCTGCTGCTTGGCCGCAGACCAAGCAGCAGACCATTTCTAGGTCAAGTGGTGGAGTGCTGCAGCTGTGAATTAACATTAGAAGCAGAAGTGTAGATCAACCTAGAAGCTCATGAAGTGCAGGTCAACGCCTGTGAAAATCCCTTACAGACTGACTGACTGTCAGAAGCCTCCCGCTACACGAGCGATGCACATGAGGCTGCCAGCATGTTCCGGAGCATGTAGTTTTGACTGCTGTTTTTGGTGACAGTGCTCTGCTCGGCGTTTCCATCGTTGCCTAGTTTAACCTTCGGGCATGCCGGTGCAAGTGGACATCCGCGTGGCGCGCCAGGCGCATGTCATCATGGAAAGGGTGAGTACGAGTAACCCTGACGTTGCATAACAGTCCATTGCATGCTGAGGCAGCGGCTTCTGTTGTTCGTGCACGAGTATGTGTCTGTGTTGCAGCTGCACCTGAGTTTAGTTTGAAAGTGAGGACACACGGACCAATGTGATAAACTCAAGTCAACATGCGCCTAAAGTTGTGGGCTATGCTCTCCAGCGGTTTAGCTGCTAAACCTGAACAATTTGCTGTTTGATCTTTTGTGTTTGGAAACTCCTTAATTGGGTCTCCTTGGACAAGTGCATAGCACTCACATATGCTTGCAGTTGTTTACTGTTTGCAGCGCTTATCTGACAATCACGGCAAATGATGCTGATGCAGGGGTATGTTTCAGACCGCATGCTTGTGACTTCTGACCTGTATGACTCATCGCTGGCACCTGGGCAGGCAAGGGATGCTCTGCTGCAACACTACACATCCCCACACAAACGCCTAAATCCTGCTGTTGCAAATCAGCCTGCTCAGTTCACCGTGTACCCTCACAAACAGGATCCATTGTTGCATTGGCTGGCAGCAGGCATTGTCGGCTTTTGCAGGAGTCATAGCAGAAGTCATTGACCAATTGTTTGCAAAACGCTGTTCTATTTAATATGGTGGACCACGCTGACTCAGCACAAATTACAAGGCCATGGGAACAGGGTGCTTCCACCAAGCACAGTCAGACAACTGATGCAGCCTTGGTCTCAGCAGGCACTACAGACAGACACAATCAGCTAGCAGGAGGCTTCTGTATGCACGCTGGAGCCTTCAGCGGCTAGAAGCACCACGCAAGCACACAGAAGTAATATTGGCATCCAGCAGCAGCATGACAGAGTGGCTGGTCAGACTGCAGACTGGAGGGCCACAACTATGGCAGTCAAGAAGTGGGCTGCAGACCAAGTTGAGGAGGTCAGCCGCGCTGCCTGACATTTTGCCGGCCTCAATGTGGTTGCTGCACTGAGCAAGGCTCTTTGCACCCTGCCTCTTCTTCAGCCATTCAGTACAAACGGCAGCAGTGATTGCTGTGACCAAGACAGACAGCTGACGTGGGATCGGGATGCATTGCAGATTGTTCCTTGCCAGCAAGACAAAGCAGGCACTGGCACTCAGATTCCAGCAGCAGCCCTCAGCCAGCATGCTCAGCCTGATAGTCAGCATGTGTTCTGTCTCAAGCCGAGCTTGACCTGTTGCAAGCATAGGGCTCAACAGGAGCCTGTATGTAGGCATGCAAGACAACAATGCTGGGCATGGCAGCATAATGGGAGCTCAAACGGATGAGGCAGAGCAGCAGCTTACCAAGCAGCAACTGTTCGTGCCAGGTCTTGCACACTCAGCAAACCTGGGCTCCATGGCTCAGCAGAGCATCACCCTCAAGGCTCAAGCTACACCCAGGCAGCAAATGCAGCACATGATGGATGCTCAGGCTGGTCCCCCCACCTCAGCAGTTGTCTTCCTTTTTGCTCAGCAAGGGCAGCAGGGCAAGGGCTCAGCAGGCAAAGCAGAATGCTGCTGAGCAGGTGTGCATCAGCATGGGCACCGACACTAGGATTCTTGCCAAGCTGGTAAGGTTTGAACATCGATGGCATGCTGAGGCAATTGTTTATTAGACCTGCTGCTTGCTCTCTTGGGAAGCCTGGTGGTGGGGCTAGGGGCCTGACCAGTCATGGATGGGATTGTGCACGACCATGCTGTCACCAGCAAGGTCTTGCTGCAGTGTAGGTTGTCAACAGCTTGCTGCAAGCTGGAGCACTTGCTTCTGCTGGCAGTTTTGGGCAACAACTCAGACAGACACAGAATTGCAGACAAGGATGCTGGACCCCCTGTTCACCAACATGGAGGACTCAGGCATGCAAAGGCAGATGCAGAGTGCCAGGAGGACAATCAATCTACTTGAAAGCTCAAGTGCTGATTTGTCTGATGTTGGAGCAACTCAGTCAGCAATAGCAGCAGCAGCTGACAAGCCATGCAGCCTTGACACAGCTCACAGCAGCTTGCAGTGGAAGTTGACTCAAGGCAGCTGCAGCCAACTATAGCAGCAGCAGCAGTTGACAGGAGTTGCATCCTGTGTGTATGACTTGGCAAGTTGTATGCACCAATGAAATGGCCAAGCATATACCTCCCTCAAGGTTCATCAAGATGGTGACATGAATAGTGCAAGGCCAGAAGCAGGATGCCAAGATAACAGATGTTGCAATGATGAGGTGGAATCCGCACTGCCTCACATCAGTGTGTTGCAGTCTTTAACAGCTTGGCACCATCCAAGCTGTGCATCAGAAAAGCATAAAGCCTCATTCATGGATGAAGCATCTACTGTCTTCCAACATAGTGAGCAACATAATGCAGAGGCAGCTGCATGTTGCCTGTATGACTCTCAATGTGCAGATGATGTGGACGCTGATGCAGCCCTCCAGAGTCATCTATTTAACCATTCATGATAGCGACTCAATGCAAAGGGCAACAGCGCCACCACCAACTTCTTCTTCAGCAGCATGAGCAGTACAGCACAACTGTCTCTGCCTGTGCAGCAAATTTTGGCTGCAACCACTGCTGAGCTGCCCCATGTGCGGCAGGACAGCATGGACTCTGAGGCAACGTATGCCGCTCACTTGGCCTCAAGATGTCTGTCAAAAAAGGCACAGCATGACAGACCAGGTTGGTCAAATTGCTGAATGGTTCATGCTGGAGTATGCTGTTCCAAGCTGCTAAGCAGGCACTACACAATTTGAGTGTCATCATTCTGTCCTTGTGTCACTTGAGATGGCCCTACTTGGTCCATCAGAATGCTTCACATTGCACTGCACTGCACATTGCAGCAGGAAGAGGCAAGCTTAAGTCACAGCATGATAGCACAAGGTTCATCAACAATCAGCAAGTACAGGCTTGCAGGATCAAGGCCAGAAGGCTTGAAAGTCCAGCTTGAGCAGATGGCAGTCCAGCACTTGTACCAGCATATTGCCCTGTAATCTAGCTGAATGCTGTTTATCAAGCCAGCTTCTACTTGATGTGACTTCTGGTGTTGGCAGTAACATACTGAACTCAGGTGGCCATTAGGGGATAGCACATGCCATATGCGTTGCAGCTGGCTAACAATCATGGCTTTATGTATACTTTTTACATCGCTTGGTGATACACAAGCATTGTCTCTAGCAAAGCTTTGCTTTGACATCAGCAGCAACTGCATGTTTCGACATAGCGGTATGCTAACACCGTGCGTGTAACTTCCCTACATGCTTCAGCAAGTGACGGTCTGCGGTACAAATACAGATGCCACTGTTTGCATGTGATCCATGCCACAACATGAGCGTACTTTGTTCTAGAACAGATCTGGGTGCAGCTATGAGTCAGCTTTGAGTTGAATAGAAAGGAAAGTCCGACAGCCTGTCGGCACGCATGTGCTTATGAAGAATGTCGAACGCCTTGAACCTTCAGTGCTTAGTCTATGTTGATTTCCCAGTCATTGTCTGTTGACTCCCCTGACGAGTCCCAAAGACAGGAAATGTAAATTGATTGATTGATTGAATAGGTTGACTTTGCAAGGCAAGCCATGCGCTCTGTCTGTGCGGCCGTTGCAGCCATTGTAGATGCCACTGCGTCTCATTACGGTGCGGGCTATCTTTGGTGATCCTGAGGTGTAGACCCGGCATTTGTGGTGAATCAGCGCACCTGAGGCACCTTGCATAGGTCTGCATGTTATTGCACAACGCAAGGCCTGCACCGTTCAATGGAGCTTGCGGACACCCTTGCTGGCGTCAGCAGTGCGTGAATGCCGAACGATCGAATGTTCATGCATCAGCATTTGTCAAGAGGCGGACGCTGTTTCGTCGGCCCCTGCCCAACAGCTCTACTTCCCGGATAGGCAAGCGCGCACGCACCTCGACCGCTCTACCTGGTGGAACAGATCTGCAGCTGCAGCTGCCCAACAATGTAGAGGATTCATCCGCTTCACCGGACATATTCCAGTCTGCCCTGAACGCTCTCAGTTTGGGTTCTCCCACTGAATCCTATGATGGGTACGACGAATTTCATGAGGACATATCTTTGGAGCAAGGGCAGGCTGCTGCTCAAGTTGGGAAAGCAGTGTATGAGGTGAGACAACAGGATGCATATGCTGCACTTTGATGTGCACATGCACCTTGCGTCGTAGCAGAGACAGTGCTACTCTGCGTATGCCAAATCAATCATTACTCATGTGCTGCAGGTTCTCAAGCTGTCAAGCAGTGGAAAGACACGCAGAATTTATGTCAAGCGGAGGGACCTGCTTAGAGCAAATCATCTTCAGCCAAGAGATTTGCGGCGCATAGACCCCTCATTGTCTATCACTAAAACATCGCCCAATATATCAGTCAAGGAGCACTGCTTGCTGGTCAATCTTGGAGGCGTCAGGTGCACACATGCATGCAACATATGCATTTCATGCCTCTCTTCACCTTTGTCTCTACACCCTGGTGCCTCCTGTCTGTGCTTGCAAGAAGTTGCATTACCTGTCACTGATCCACGCATGCTGTAATTTGCTGAGTGCAATGTCAATGACAGCATGTGAGGACCTGTCAAAGCTTGACACATGCATCAAATGGGTCACTAGTCATCACATGCATTGCAGAGCGATCATCACAGCACACAGCTGCTTGTTGTTTGAGCCCAGCAACAATCAAAGCAAGAAGTTCCTGGAGTGTGTGACCCCCCGCCTGACAGCCAATGAGGGTGCAAGGGTGCTGGCTGAGTTCCGGCGCAACCATGATGATTATGCTGAAGGGGAGAATGAGCAGCCTCCCTTTGAGCTGGAGATGGTTGAAGGGGCCCTCATGGTGGCAACAGGTATCCCCCCTTTGATTCTCTTTGCGCAGTTGAGTCTCCCTTCAGGCGCCCAACCTTCTGTTGGCCAATTGCTGGGGGGCACTGTTTACACGTTGTATCCTGCCACTGAATGTTAACAACAGCACACAGGCTGCTTGCAAGCAGAACTCAAACAGTTTGCAAAGCAGCTTGCATGCAAAATCCCAAGGTACAATCTGCATGTGATTGCCAGGCTTTGGCTGCACAGGGTGACATGTGCTGTGCCTGCAGGCCGCTTGGACGCTGAGCTGCTGAATGTGACCAAGAGGGTGACCAACGTGTTACAGATGCTGCCCAAAAACATCACACCTGTCAACCTGGAGGAGCTGCGCAGGGTGAAGCAGCAGCTGGTGGAGCTGGAGAGTAGAGCTGAGAACATTGTGTGAGCGCTACATGCTTGCCACAGCAGCTCAGGGAGCTGGTGCATTGATCGCCTACTGTGTGTCTCGCAGGATTGCTTTTGCCTCAATTTGTTTCATGTGAAGCTGCTTGCCTTGGTCAAAGCGTGTCTAGCAAATACACCAGCGCATGCTGACTCGGCACACATTTGACAAGCTTGTAATGCGTAAGATGTGGTGCAGGGACATGCTAGAGGAGTTGATGGATGATGAGGATGAGATGCGTGACATGAATCTGAGCAGCCGCCCCGGCAGAGAAGAGAAGAGGCGAGTCAGGGAACGAGACAGGCTCGAGAGGGAAATGGAGAGGCGAGTCTGTGCTTCTGCAGTCCTGCATTGCCTGTGCTTTTGCAGTCCTGCATTGCCAAACATGCCTGCTGCAGTGTGCTGTGAAGAAATCAGGTGCTACTGTATAATGAACATGTACAACAGGTATGGTCATGAGAAAGTGCTCAGCGGAGGGCATAAACATGTTGTTCACATTTTTATGCCAGTGAGACTCACTTCTTGTCGCTGCTGAGCGCAAGCATGACATTGGCCATGACTCATTGGCCATGACTCGTTGATCGATGTCCTAGCATCTTGTGCAATGTTTTCAGGGAGCGTGACATTGTCCGGCGTGAGGACTCTCAGGAAGGACCTTTCAGCTCCCTTCAAGAGTTCCGGGAGTTCAAGGACAACCAGAGGCAAGCCAAGCAGCAACAGCAGCAGCAGCAGTCACAGCCAGCTCAAAGCAGTAGTGATACTCAGCGCAGGGCATCTTCATTGCAGGCTAGTAGCAGCAACAGCAGCAACGGTTCCAGCCCAAGCAGAGGCTCTTACACTATCAGTAGAAGCAGGTCTGGCAGGAAGGAGTATGACAGCTTGTAAGTTCTTGCAAGCTCTCTGGAACAGCATCCAGCTTACACAATGTATGCACGCAGCAAGACTGTTCCTGCAGCGCCTAATCTCAATGCCTGGCTGTATACAAACTTGTCCTCAATTGTACGTATTTTCCTGTTGCTCTCAGCCCATTTTGTTGTACACAAATATGCCCAGGCGTGTTACACATAGCCTGTTATGACCATCTGCCAGCTTAGCTGCAAATGAGGTTGAGTGTGGTGCTGGGCTTTAGATCACAGGACCTAGTAGCCCATGGCATCCACTTGAAATGCATGCACATGCGCCGTCATCAACCACAGACAGGTGTGATGTCATGCACATGGGTTTCCCGCGACAAACACTTGCATGTACAGGAAAAGCACCTTTTGTTGCTTTCTCATGCTTTGCAACCAGTTGCTAAGCCAACCTGCTGCACATTCAGGCGTAGTCAGGAGGATGCTGAAGAGGGCTACCAAGAAGCTGAAGCAGCCCTTGAGATCATGGAGGAGGCTGAAGCCGAAGAGGCCGAGCTAGAGGAAGTAGAAGACTTGCTGGAGTACTACCTGCAGCGAGCCACCACCACCCAATCTGAGGCTGAGCGACTGCTGGCAGGCAGCCGTGACCTGGAAGAGTCCATTGGAGTGTCATTGTCAGCCAGGCGCTTTGAGGTCAGAACTTTTGCTGGCCTTATGGCAGCATAGAGACATCCGGTCACCTGCTGCAGCGTAGCTTGTCTGTGCAAGCCTTTATGTTGCCTGTGGTTTACTTTGCCTGTGGGGAATGTATACTGTTCTGCACCAACACCACAGCTGTACACTGCTCAGCTCCTAGGAAGGATATTGACGTCGTTGTTATGCATGCTGTTTGATCTATTGTGCTTATGCTGCTGCTCGGTAACATTGCTTAAACTATGTTGTGAGGCTGCATCAGCTGCTGCAGCATGCACCACTGCTCATGGCTGTCGGCACGTCTGGTTCTGACTGGATTTCTGCTCCAGCTAACATGTACCTATCAAAACTTGTGTGTTGCTGATGTTGCATTCACCTGCTGCTGTTGTGAAATGTAGGTCAACAGACTCGAGTTGACCTTGTCAATGGCAGGCTTTGCAGCAGGCATTGGAGCCATGATCGCAGGCATCTTTGGCATGAACCTGAAGTCAACGCTGGAGGACAGTATCATTGGTTTCTGGGGCACAACTGCTGCCATAGTCCTGGGCTGCTTTTGGATATTTGTGGCTTTGTACAAGTACACATGCCGGCGCCGCATTCTTTAATTGATTCTCTGATTTGGTTGTGGTTTATGTCTCCTGTGAGTATCTTGTGTAACATTGCAGGTGCAGTCTGCAGGTGTGTTACTTTTCACAGGCCTATCCCTGAGGGCTTTTGGTACAGTTTCTGAGCATGAAACTGCATGTATGACTTTGACTTCCTCAGCAGCTGACCATGTAGCCGAATTTCAGAGGCTCCTACTGTGCATGCCTAAAAGCTTAGACATGTTTTGTTCTAAAAAACATCTCTAGGTCTGGATTTCATGGGTAATGCTACAGCTGACAGCCACTGCAAGTGCATCAGTTCAGAAACTAGTGTGCCGTCACCAATGACTATGCAAAAGGGCAAGTGGGCAAGCTTGAGCCTCAGGACAGAGCATTAAAGGCGCTCATGTAATGGCAACAGCTATTTCATGGCCATAAAATATCGCAGTAAGCTGCAGAAGTCCTTTTCTGCCCACAAACACCATGGGAACGAAGTGCGGCTGAACGCCTGTGTGAACGCTTTCAGCCTTGTCTTATACTAGCTGAAAGTGATGAGAGTATGTCTAAACGCTTTCAGCCTTGTCTTATACTAGCTGAAACTGACTAGAGTATAATCAGCAACTTTCAGCTTACATGTCTGATGTTATCTAATACATGGCTGAACGGTTTCAGCCTTGTCTAGAGGATCTGATGCTTGCTGAAGGTGGCTAGAGTGCCATCAGCAAGGTCTAGCTTGCAGTGTCTTGATCCTATCCACCAAAGACTCAAAGAGCTGGAATATCTGATGTGCTCTAAAGCTCATGCACGTCAGGAAGCAGAACACTGTTAAAGTGTAGCTATGAAACAAAATGCGCTGCAGAGCTACTGCAGTATACGACCACTGAACTAACTAAATTGACCCAAAACAGGCATACTTTGGTAACTACGTATACATGCCAACACTAGTAGTGGTGTTGTAACTTATATGATGGGCCTGGGTTGCAGCGTGAACACACTGAGCCTGCATCTTGAGGTCATGCCATGCCAGACGTATTCTTGTAGACCAGCCCAAACAGCTTGTTTCCCTCCGTGGCTGTGACCAGCTTTGTGTCCAGCTCTGAGATGTCAACAGCCAACACTTGCTGTGTGCGGCTGCTCAGGCTGGCTGTCATGACATCTTCAGCTCTGCCATACCTAGCAGGGTATAGCTTGCACACTAGTGTGCCGCCAACCTGAACACTTCTGATGACCCGCAAGAACTGCTGGAGTGAACAGGCTCTTTGTGTCTGGCTGACAAAGCGCAGCTTGGCGTAGAAGGACACCCTGCAGTGAGAGCGTGCACGATGTGCTGCACTTTGACTGAAACAGGGTACAGGCATCAACAAAATTGAGCCCTGATGAGACTGTGCTGACACGAGTGCATCATATGACTGCTTCCAACGAACAATTGCCAGCTGGCATGATCGCGACTGTGATGTGTGCATGCCAGCTTGCTTTGTGAGGCAGACCTACATTGTGTTCACTGCTTTCTGCTCAAGGTACACTCGCGCTATGGTGCCATGTCAAATTGCAGCCCATGCACACTGGAGAGCTTCTGATCAGGTGCGCAAAAGATCGCCTTTGGTCAAGGTCTTGCCGCTTGCAACACCTCAGTGACTTCACAGGTCACTGGTGCGCAAGTGCAGTGCGGCTGCATGCTCTGAGTTGCCCTGTCTTTTTGTCTGGAACCATGGCGGCAGTCCAGCTCACTTGCAGTGATCACCCAGT
>JAABUP010003968.1_pt1 | contig 25130 bp, 8 predicted proteins | sample 5559201 | NCBI WGS metagenome assembly JAABUP01 (sample SAMN10711887, study PRJNA513373) | rock metagenome | isolation source: Antarctica rocks | place: Antarctica
CTCTAATTAAGAGAAGAGATATTAAGTAGAAATTAAAGAGAAGTATAAGGCTTTATAAAAGATAATTATAAAGATATCTTCTTTATATAATAGTTAATCCTAGAATCCCTATTTAGGAAGGCTTCCTGCCTAATCGGGTAGTAAATATTTTTAAGGTATTTTTAGGGCTAAAGGATAAACATTAAAATTTTAGTGAGGTTATTCGCGTATCGTAATGCATTATTAATAATAAAGTATGATTTTAGTCTACTACATAGCAAATTTGCGCATGAATTATTAGTATCCAACGATTCAAAAATCGTGGAGTAATTGCGTAAAAGATATGTCCCGCCAAAATCCTGTACGACAGCCATTCGACAGCTATTACCCGTACCTAGAATGACATACCCTACTATTCAGCAAGCACGACTCATGATACATATCTGAGTAGCCAATTAGATGCGCCTAAATCCATGGAGTCTAATGCTCCAGAAATCACGTAAATCCGACTGTTAGTGCAAACGATCTGACTGATTTCATGACTTTGTCCACCAAAATTCAGTGTCTTGGCACTGATTTGCCCGCCTGTGCCTGTACCGACGTACTCTACGACTCAGCGACCACCGCTTATAATATATACCTGAGTAGCCAATTAGATACGCCTAGATCCATGGAATCTAATGCTCTAAAAATCATGTAAATCGGTCTGTTAGCGCTAAATAACTAATTCCATTAGGTATACCCGCTAAAATCCCGTGTAGCTGTCGGATATAAGCCCCGGGTACCGGAGGTAAGCTTACCTACGTGAAAATCTAGATTTTTACAGGCATTCTCTGGTTATTATAATATATAATAAGAAATAATGAAGTAAATAATAATAGACTTAAAAGGCTTTATAATAATTAAATTTAGAAAGAGGAAGGTAGTAACTAATTTATTAATATATTATAAGATTATAAGTAAAGACTAAGAGTTAAAGACTACTCCTAAGTTAATTATAAGAATAAGAAGGCTATTAAGATTTATTATAATTAAGTTGAAGTAAATTATATTAAGAGTAATAACTTACTTAATATTAATAAGAGATATTAATATACTAGTAAATAAATAAGGTAATAAGAACTCTCTTAAGAATCTTAATATATAAGAATATAGTATATTAATATATCTTATATATCTTATATATTAAGTATATCTAATACCTAGGATATAATTAATAGCTTGACTAATAATTTAAGATAGTAAGATAATAAGATAAAAATAGAAATAAAAGGCTTAAATATATAATCTTAAGTAGATATTTAAAATATTAAGCCTAAAAATCTTATAATATAATAATTAAAATAAACTTAATATAATAACTATCTTATTAATAAATAAGTTAATATAAGATATTAATATCTTAATATTTTAAGAAATATATTATAATTATAAGAATAAGTTATTATATAACTTAAGTTCTAATACCTTTTATCTAAAATATTAAGCTAGGAAGAATATATATATATATACTTTTATATTAATAAGAGGCTTAATATAAAGACTTAAGAGGCTACTTATATATTATATAATATAATAGTCTTAACTTTATAAATAAATATAAAACCTTTTAAGAAGTAAATTATATAATAACTCTTCCTTTAATTTATAAGATTATAATAATAATAATTAATAGTTATAATAATAATAAAATATATAAGTATAAGTCCTTCCTAGTAGTTATTAATAGCTCTAGATTACTAGTAAAAATATAAATGTATTAGCTAGGATAAAAGCCTTATAGAATAGCTAGGTAAAGTTATAATAATAATAATCCCTTTTATAAGCCTAGCTAGGCACGTCCTTATAATAACTATACCTATTAGGTAAGTACTAAAGATAAGGTGGAGGAGGATAATAAGGTCTTTAATAAGTAAGGATAATATAATATATATTAGGAGAAATATTATTAAGGTATCTATTAGTCTTAATTAAACTAACTAGTAACTTAAGTTATAGAAGCCTCTATTAAGGGTAGAGGTAATAATAAAGATATAGTTAAAAGCTATTTTATTAACCCTAAATAAAATAAGAAGTATAATATTAATTATAATTATAATATAATAGAATTAGGTTTTTATTAAAATCTTAAGGTTCTAATTACTATTATAATATATAGTCTTTATATTAGTAGCTCTATATTTACTAAGATATATAGTATAATACTACCTTATATAAACTATACTATACCTATTACTAGTAACTATTATTATCAACTATTTAAATCTAAAGTATTAGATATACTATTACCTTATACTTATATTATTAATACTAGTATATCTTATATATTTATTATAAATAATACTAACTTACTAGTTATACTTACTTATTATTAGGTACTTAATAAGGTTACTTATAATTAAATATACCTATTAGCCTTAATATAGTAATAAGGATAATTAAATATACCTTCTAGCCTTATAAGATAATAAGGATAATTAAATCTATTTATTAAGATAAAGACTATATCTTAATACATAGTATAAATCACCTTACCTACTAGCCTTATAAGGTAATATAAATAAATAAGTATACTTATTATTAAAATAAAGACCTTATTATAATAAATAGTATACTTTTATTAATATATTAAAAAATAAAATAAATATAATAAAAAATGTATTAATAATTATATAAGATAATTATATTAAGTATTAAAATAATTATATTAAAGTATATAATAATTATATTAGAAAAATATAATTATAGAAGAGAATAAAATAATTATAGAAGAGAATAAAATAATTATATTATGAAATAAAATAAAATATCTATATTAGAAAAAGATAATTATATTAATTAATTTAATTTATTCTTATATCTAATTAAATTAATTAATTATTTCCTTCTTATTATATCTATTTTTAAAGAGTATTAATTATATTTATTATTATATTATAATACTCATAAAGAATATTACTTATTAAGGAGGCTATCTATAATATTATTACTTATATAAATAAAGAGTTTAGTATATTTAATATATTTAACTTATCTAATATATTTAATAAGCCTTAATATTAATTTAAGAGTTATTAACTACTAGTAGCTTTAATAAAAAGGTATATAATTATACTATTATTAGTAAGAATTAAGATAATAAGCTTATTTATATTAAGTATTATAATATAGGCTTAAGACCCTTATTAACTAATATTAATATTTTATAAAGATTATTTATACCTACCTTATTAATAAGGAGTAATTATTAATTAATATAATCTAAGTAATCTATGAAAAAAATACTTTATATTCTATCTATTATACTTATAATTATAATTAAGTAATAAGAAGCCTAGGATATCAACTTTATATAAGAAATTTATAAGTCTAATTCTTATAATATAAGATTAAGTAAGTATAAAGCTCTTAGCTTTTAAGAGCTTATTATAAAGGCTAAGGTAATTATCTTATAAGTTATTATCTTATAAGTTCTTAATTTAAGAGATATTAAGAGAATTATCTTTATTATACTTAACTTTATAATTATCTTATATCTTAACTTATTATTCACTTAATTAGTACTATACTTTATTTTTAATCTTCCTCTTATAATAATAATTATTACTTTACTTAAATTCTTCTTAATTATTAAGGTCAAGAGTTTAAAGTACTTATTCCCCTTTTCTTTAATAGTAATATTAGAGGTTATTAGTCTTCTACCTCTTCTTAATTATAACCTGATTTTAATATAAGTATTCCTAATCCTTATTTTTAAGTATATCCCCTAATAAGCTTAAATATTAAAGGATAGTACTATTAAGAGTTACTTATATAAGTAAGATATATACCTTTATCTTAAGAACTTATATTAATATAATTTTATAAGCTTCTAAGTTATTTTAAATAACTTTAAGGTTATATATATATATATTCTTTATATCTTAAAGACCTCCTAATATATATTATATAAATATAGTATATATTATTATAATTTAATAGTTATATTATATACTTATCTAGCTTAGCTAAGTATAATACCTTATATTAGGGCTATAGTTATTTATAGTATTAATTAATTATTTCTTACTTAAATCCTCTTAATATTAGGGCCTTAATAAAGCTTCTTATTAATATATAAGTTAAAGACTTAAGTTTTTATCTTTAATTTAATAATTATTAAACTTAAATTAATTATTACTTATATATTAAATTAATATAATTAATATAATAAGTAAATTAACTTATACCTTTATAAAGTAAAGCTAGCCTTATATATATTTACTTATTTTAGGTGTAATTAATAAGTATATTTTAAGGTATTATAATTTAACTTTATAATATTATTATATAATAGGAGATAAATATTATTAATAAATCCCCTTACTTAAAGTAAAAGGTTAAATTTAAAGTAAGACTTTATAAAGGATATATTAAAAAATAGGAATAATATAAGTAAGATTAATAACTCTTATAATATACTTATCTTTATCTATTTTATTATACTTATTCTTTATACCTAATATTATAAATATAAGCCTATTTATAAGGAAGCTCCTTATCTAATTAATAATTTATATAAGTACTCCCTTTTTCTTAAGGTTATAAAGAAGTCTCTAATATAAAGTATTAGTAAAAGCGCTTATTATATCTAGTAAAAATAGTCTAGTTATATTCTTCTTCTTATAATCCTAGATTATATAAATGATATTAATAATAATTTTAAGTACTATCTTATAAGATTATTTCCTCCTAGCCCTTATCTATTTTAAGGGTAAGAGATTATAATCTCTTACTCTATTCTCTTATACCCCTTTATAATAGGATATAGTAGCTTTACTACCTTTCTTATTATACCTAAGTATAAAAGACTACCTTTATTAGTATAAATAATACTAGAATAGGTATATAAATAAATAAATAAATAATATAATTCTTCTTTTTTAATTTTCTTAAGATAATTATATTAGCTTTCTTAAACTCCCTTAAATTATAAATAAGGGAGAAGTAGCTAGGGCCCGGGGGTGTATAGAAACATCTACTCTTATAAGACACGGTCGGCCTGAACCAGCTACGACTAGTTATTAAGGGAGACCTCTATAAGTAACGCGAAACAGGCTTTCTATAGAAGGCTTATAGGGCGTGGTATATAATGGTAGCGACCGCAGTTAAATACAGCCTAAAGTGCATATATATAGCCCTAGGGACCTTAACCCTTTAATAGGCTCTAACCCCTAGCGGACGGTCGCCTCCGGCGGCCGGATAGCCGTGAGTTTATAGGAAGCTTACAAAGGGATACTATCTATATAGCCTAAGAAGATAGATACACGTGTTAGGGAGAGAGAGATGCCGGGGCTATATCGTTAAGACGGGTTAATAGGAGATAAATCGTTAAGACGCGTCCTCTACCTCTTAGGGGTTCAAGTCCCCTCACGCAGTCATCAGCTGAGAGCGGCTAGGAGGACGGGTACGGGCACCCTCCTATCTCCTCACACGGGCACCCCCTAGCAGGGGACAGACTAGAAAGAGATGCCGGGGCTATATCGTTAAGACGGGCTGATAGGAGACGAATCGTTAAGACGCGTCCTCTACCTCTTAGGGGTTCAAGTCCCCTCACGCAGTCATCAGCTGAGAGCGGCTAGGAGGACGGACACGGGCACCCTCCTATCTCCTTATATAGGCACCCCCTGGCAGGGGACAGACTAGAAAGAGATGCCGGGGCTATATCGTTAAAACGGGCTGATAGGAGACGAATCGTTAAGACGCGTCCTCTACCTCTTAGGGGTTCAAGTCCCCTCACGCAGTCATCAGCTGAGAGCGGCTAGGAGGACGAACACGGGCACCCTCCTATCTCCTTATATAGGCACCCCCTAGCAGGGAAAGGGCTAGGACTGGGTCTAAGGCCTGAGACGCGTTGGGTCGCGCCTAACATCTATAAGGGAAATCGCTTATAAAAACCACCCGACTAGTAGCTACTACGCGTCGTTAATATAGGCCGAAGCTAGTCTTAACTAGTAGATACGCTAGACTACTAGCTACTAGACAGGGCACCCTTAGGGTACGTGGACTACTAGATGTAGGGAACTTGTTAATACCGACTCTTATACCTCCTAGGGGTTCAAGTCCCCCCCGCGTAGTCACCGGCTAGGAGCGGAATAAAAAGTGGATTTCAATACAGGCACGCCAGAAACCTAGTGTAGCGTACCTTAGTTAGTAGGGTGGAAATACCGCATTATACTGCCTGGTTAGGGGCTTAATACTAGCAGTCCCTGCGAGATACGGACGGCCTAAATAAGGGAGACCTCTAATAGTAACGCGAAGCAGGGGTCCTAACCCTATAAGGCGTGGTGTTTAATAGCGGCCACTGCGGAGACCGTCTATTTAGCCCGAGAGGACAGTATACGCGTGTCGGTACGTTGAGCTGAGGGAATAATCTACCTAAATAGGGCCTGCGGCGGAGTAGAGAGCAAGCTAAAGCGGTAATAATACCTAGATCCGCTTAGGAGATATGCTTAAGGAGTAAATAAGGATTGACTTAGGTGCTAATAGTCCGCCTCCGCCGGAAGCATGAAGCCCCCCTGCGGGCGAATAGTCCTGAGCTCTAAGGCAAAAGGTGACGCCTGTAAGGAGGGGTGGAAACTAGGGTAAGGACCTGAATAAGCAGGATGCTGACCTTACATATCTATCCTTGGTACGCTAGACGGCAAGCTTCCTTATAGAGAGGGCGACCTCGATTACCCTCGGTAGGAAGACGAGTTAGATGGAGTTAGTAGAGATAGGGATCCCCTAGGGTTCGCCTATCTCTCCGATCCTATTCCTGTTTTTTAATACTCCCCTAATCGAGGAGTATAAAAAGCTAAAGCTACCAATCCAAGTTAGCGGATTTATAGATAACGTCCATCTACTAGCCTATAATAGGAGTACTAAACGGAACTGCGAGGTTCTAGACATAGCCTACGAGGTATGCCTACGGTAGGCGAAGACCTATAGAGCCTTATTTACACCGAAGAAGTACGAGCTCGTTTATATAACCCGTAGAATCAAGGGTATTAAGATAGACGTAATAGTTAAGCTTAAGGGAATTAAGGTTAAACTAAAGACGTCGATTAGGGTCCTAGGACTTATATTTAATAGCAAGCTAAATTAGAACATACACCTAAGGAAGGTACAAGCTAAGATAGATAACTAGATTCAGGCGCTCTACTACGTCGCCGGCTCTATATAGGGAGCGGTTCTACCGGTTAGTAGGCTTATATACGCGGTAGTAGTAAGGCCTACGATAATATTCGCGGCGCCAGTATAATATAGCCTAAAGAATACCCCCGGGGCAGTAGGGAAGCATATGAAGACCCTGAAGACGATCTAAAATAAAGGACTGCGTAAAGTACTAGGGGCGTATAAGGCCACCTTAATTCCGGTCCTAGAGGTAGAGGCAGGAATCCCGTCGGTAAGAGACTTCCTTGACAAGGCCTTACTACGGAGTAAGATCCTCCGAGGGATATATAAGACGGTCCTGAAAGGGAACGCGAAGATCAGGTCTCGGTTATAACTAAGAAGGGGTAGGAGGCGGCGCCCTCCGCTACCCCCGTCAGCTAAGAAGGAGTCTTAGGCGAAGCGGTCGCTAAACGGGGTACTCGATAGCCCGACGCTATAGAAAAGGATGCTAACCTAGTAGGAAGGCCGGTAGTAGGGCCGGTGGCGCTACTACCAGCGGGGATTAGAGGGCCGAAACACGAGCCCAGCATAGAAGGGTGACCTAGTAGGGGGGAGATAGGACCTCCATAAAGGCCTAAAGAAGCCGGAGAGCTCTATAACGGTCTAGTTACGCACGGACAAGATTAGGTTTAACTACTTCCTATTTATTAGGAAGGTGCCTAGGATCCTAAGTCCTAGCTACCCGTGCGGGGTAGCGAGGTAGACCGGTAAACACGTCCTACTATTCTATCCCGACTATTATACTAGTAGGAGTCAGATATTACTAGAGGCTGGGTCGGAAGACTACAGTACTATTCTCTTATCACTGATAGGGATAAGGGCGGCGGCGAGGTGGTTAACTAGGTCAGGCGCCCTCTACTAGTTTATACTAGCGAAAGAGATATTAGCGAGAACTAATAGAGAGGAAGGGCTCCGCCCTAACTAAAGAGAAGAGAATATGGTCGACGAAACCTTAGTGTTATAGACGGTAGACCCGACCCCTCGATATACCGCCCCGATAGCAGGCCTGTTAGGGGGGGGAGGGAAGGAGCCGAATAATAGTATGGCCTGCGGATAGTAGGTGGAGTTTTTATCCCTTAGCTAGGTTTCTCCCCGAACGACAGGTGCGCTAGGCGTACCCCCCGAATAGTCTACCCTTATTAGCTTTAGCTAGTATAGGAGTATAATTAATTAATTAATAGTTTTTAGATATTATACTTCTTATTCCTATTATTAAATAAAGAATTAATATTTATACGTATTTTAATAGAAATATTATAAGCTATTATATATATTCCTTATAATCTCTTATTTATAGTAATTATAATTACGTATAAAACCGCTTTATATACTACTTCTAATATACTCTTATATATTAGATAACGTGGTTATAAACTCTAGGAGATATAATTTTAATTTACTTATAAGTAAGCTTACTCTTCTTTTTATTTTTAAGTTAAATTAATTAGACTTAACTTAGATAGCTAGAATTTACTATTTACTTCCTTATTTATTAGACCCTTAATTCTCCTTTTCTTTATATCTTACTTCTTCCCTATTTATTATCCTTTATTAACTTATTTTTCCTCTATCTTTATAATATTAATTATAGCGTATATTAATTATAAGATCAAGCTACTTAATTAGATAATTATATTTTTAAAGAGAGCTTTAAACTATACCTTAAATAAGATTAATCCTCTCTTAAAAGAAGTAAGATAAACTATCTAAGAATATCTTAAGCTTTATAAGTTGCGTACTAAATCTATTAAGGTACTACTAGTAATTAAAGGGTAATAACTCTAATAAAACTATAATTAACTATTTACTAATATATTATAAGGTACTTATATTAACTATAAGATTAGTATAAGAATTATTAGAACCATTCTACCTACTATTAAGAATAAGAGATTAAAGACTTTAGCTCCTATTCTAATAACTTATATCTTTATAAGTTTAACGTATAATCCTTTATCTACTCTAGTACCTTTTATAAGCCCTTAATTCTAGCTAGTACTAGCTAAGGATTTAATTCTTAATATTTTACTTAATTATTACTTAATTATAACCTCCTTAAAGGTTACTATAAAGGGAATCTTATAAAAGATAGCTATCTCTTTCTTACTAGCGTATAACCTTATTTAATTATTTACGCGGCTAGTTATAATTAATAGATTAATTTCATAATATTATATAAAGTTATTATTAGATTAGCTTATTAATATATAAGGGGTAAAAAAGTACGCCTTACTTATTAATAACTTCTATCTTTATAAGTCCTTTTATAACTAAGCTTAAGAAGGCTTCGCGTGTATCTTTCTTTATATAATTCTAGGTATTATCTCTACTCTTACTATTACTCTAATAAAATATTTATATCTATTACTTTATAGTAATATAGTTAATAGTTTTTTTTATAAGAGGGTAGATTACTATATTAATATTAATATAATATATATAACTTAGGTAGCTATTAGTATAATATAAGGATAATATCCCTTATAAAAGAACTATCTCTAAGTATAATAGTACTTAGCTAGGCTTATAACTTATTAAATTTAATAGATAAGATAGTTAATTATTTAGTTATAAATATATTAGCTATTTATAGTTTATACTAAGTATATAAGGTTAATACTAATATCTAATAATATTATAATTAATATAAGCGCGTAGCTAGCCTATTATACTTTAATAGAATTTTTGTAATATTTTACTTATTAATTCCTATTTATATTTAATACTATTTTAGAGAGCTTATATAACTCTTACTCTTTATTATTTTTTAGACCTTTTATCCTATTACTCTCTATTAGTTAACACGTTATTACTTTATATCTTCTACCCTATTACCCCCTTCCTTATTATATTCTCCCCGCTAAGTACCTTATCTACCCCCTTCTCTAGTCTACCTCTCTCTTAACTTATACGCCTACTTACTAGTATAATCCGCCGTATTTACTATCTCCCTTACTATTTCTTATTTATCTATTTATTTTAAGATATCTATCTAGTATATTATTATATTACTAGGGATATATAGTATTATTTTAGTATTAATACTAGTAATATCTTTATTAATAATAGTATAAATAGCTTATTTTAATAGATAATCCCTTTAAGAGATATTTATCTTAATATTAGTATAAATATTCTTAATTAAATTATTAATAGTATTTCTAGGGGTATAATTATATTTCTAATATAATACCTCTTTATTAGTAGTAAGGCTTTTATAGATATTAATACTATTATTAATAATAAGTAGATTACTTATATATAGTCCTATTCTATAATATATAATATCTATTAGATTAGGATTACTAAGTTACTTCCGCGAAATTCTCCTACTTCTTTAGACTTTTCGGGTAGTATCTATTCCTAGGGTTCGTAGGGCCCTTAGTTGTCCAGCTCTTATTAGTCTCGATATGTAATAGCTTATAGAGATGTTTATGGCAAGCCTAGAGAAATTCATCAAGAGTGGTTCTTTGATTGCGCTGCTCCGCCTGCTGCTTGTCCTGCTCCGCCTGCTACTAAGCCTACTCCGCCTGCTGCTTCGGTCGATAAATATGTCCGAGAGCTTTATATCATTTCGCAAGCGATACTGGCAGAGGTATGAAAAGGCGAAAGGAAGAAGAAGGTAGATAAGGAAGGCGTTAAACCGCGCGTGTCAAATTAAGCTAAGTAGAATCCTAAAAATAATATTCCTACCTATCTTTGCCTCCGTCTGAATTCCCTTAGCAGCCTAAACGTTATATTCTAGTTCCGAAAATAAGTAATAGATCCCCTTCTCCACCCGTATAGTCGGTGCTAAAGCGAAGCGTGTTCTTCTACTTATACCTATACTTTCACCTTTTCTATATCTACTAAACTATATCTATCTGCCTCTAAATCGCCTGGATGCTTATACTCGGAATATCGCGTATAAAAGTAGTTAGCGTATAAGCCCTCGGTATTAGTCGCAGTAAAGGAGCGATACTAATAATACCGAATTAAGTTGCGATCTATTACGTCGCTGAAGGTCTACGTCTTAAGTGCCTCTATCTTATATCTCTGTTATATTTTAAGTTCACTGAATTTCTCGCGAACCCAATCTATTCCTGCTTCGATATCCTAAATATTAGAAATATCGATCTCGATGGAGGGTTAAGCGGATGACGGGGCTGACGAGTAGATAGCTAAAGAAGTTAGCGACGTAGTATTATTCTAATGCTCTCTTATCCTATTATCCGCATTTCGATAAGTAATAGAGCGTGTAGAGTACTATTAGGGTCTAAGTGCGTTCTTCTTCCGAGCTTCTTCGCTTTCCCTTATTACTCCTGTACTGCGTCGCTTGCGGGTTTGTCTTTAAGGGACTTGGAGTTCGGATATTTCCACTGGGGACCTGCTAATATTAGTATTCTCTCTGAAGTGTTTAGTACCCGTACGCACTCTGAAATGACTATTATTTTAGGAATATGGAGCATGAGAGAGAAGGGTGATTTGCTGTAGCAGCGGAGACGAGTGAATAGTAGAATTTATTGAAACGTTGATAAAAGGTTCCTTCGTAACGACGATAGTGGATATGACTTGAGCGCTTTGTAATTTAGAACAAAATTGTCAGCAGTAAGGCGTGGGACCACCAAGCTCCATTTACTAACTTGAACCCAATCAAGTTCAAGGACTTCCGTCCTAGAAAAAGATTAGGCGTGGCCAGCGACGATTTCATCGGTAAAAGATTAATATCTGAATTACAGCTCGAGTTATTACTTATAGTTTCACTTCTGTTAGACGACGTTGAGTTAAAAATACTAAAAGCGATTGAAATGTTAGTTATACTCGCGGCGACCTGCCTGTTTCAAGGGGCTACTAATACTATATAGACGCACGGTACGCTGACGAAATATGCCGACTATAGGGTATCTCCTTATAGAAGACTAATAAATGACGGGAATAGTTACTCGCCCATCTACTTGACGATCTATGTGCTATATATGCATGCTACAAAAATATTATAACTCAAATAAAATGCTATTGTAGATTGAATTGCATTTAGTGCGGTGCTATAGCATGGAATGGCTTGGTTTGAGGATGAGATAGCACTTGTGGCCGCGTCCTCTGTTGTAGCACGTGTGTTATGCGCTTAGAAGGGAACATGGGCGGCGACCGTATACGAAGATAGCCCTTGAGGTACATATACACCGTTGCATCTCCGAGTGTTTTAGTTCTACAGGTGAGTAGATATTGATTACTCGCGTGACAACCTGGGGACTATCAGGCCAACCGCATCTTAGTCCTTCTGAAGGCGTTTTATGTATAAGTGAGACGTTAGTCATGTACTAAGGTCTAAACATGCATATACTAAAAGTATTATTAGCCTTATAAGCGGCGATATTATTCGTCTCGTATCTAACAGAGTCTAATTCTACTTTCACGATTGCGATCCGAGTAACGTCGTTAAGTACAGACTAAAAGATAGATATAGCAGCAGCTCTATCTATAGTAGCATGACCTAGCTGACTTTGAGGTGCCTCTTATACTAAAGTCGTAATTAGAATAGATATCTTAACACTAGCTGCGAGTCCTTTAATGATGGTAATAGGCGTCGTATTCCAAAAGTTCGGAGGTTTAGCTGCTTCCGTAACCGTCATCTTAGTAGAACGCCTTATACTCGATAAGGCCTGTTTAGTCTAGGGGACGAGGTTGTCGTAATTAAAAGATGGCCGAATTATGATTATAAAAGAGACCACCTTTTTCTAGTACACGGTGGCAGATTCTCGCATAGGTGCTTTAACTCGGCGGAAGTCAAGGCCTCGTCCTATCATGGTGATTCCTCCCATGTCCTCACTCCATTTCATGTGCTCGAACACGTCCTAAAGCAAGCTCAGATGTGCTCTCTTTTCCCTTTCCGATAGCTAGAAGCCAACCGCCCTCCTTAGTACGAACAAATTGGCGCCCGAGAGGCAGCGTATAAGTATAGTTCGACATTCAGGTATGTCCTGGAACACCCTCCTAAATTTGGGCAACTCCATAGTTATGACTACGTTTCCACCTCACTATGTGTCAACTTGAGACACTGATTCTGAAGACTTGAAAATTAGATGTAAGGTCTCCGTGACTCATCACGCAATTTCAGTAAACAATCTAATGAAACATTGAAAGAGGAAGAGCGATAGGGCTTTTGAAATCAGACTTAGGAGCCACAACTGGATGGGAGCTATGTTCGGATGCGGTTCCTTTAACGTGGCAGGGCTTCCATCCCCAATGACTTGAGGATCGCTTGCTCTTGGAACATCTAGTTCTTAGTCGCAAAACCCTTCTTCTCCGGGACTAAGTGGTTTGGCTCTCGCAAATCGCTCACGGAAAGTATAGCCGCATTGATCTTTCTCTCTAAATGCAGGGAATCTGGCTATACCAAGATTGGAATGCTATTAATAGAGCGCTGGTTATTTTACTAACCTAGAGAGTAGATCATTCTTTCCTTCGTCCACGTAGTCGAAAGCATCTACTAATAGTATTGAACCTGGAGCGGCATTCCGAATTTCATCGTTAGTGGCCAGCTCTATCTTAAACTGGCGGGTTTTCAGCTTGCTCGGGCTAGATAGGATATCGAAGAGGTGTGCCAGCTTAGGTACATAGCTCTATAGGTGTAGGCGAAGCTCGGCGAGAGCTTTAACGAAGAGAGCCTGAGCGTTATATAGGATCTCGGTTTAGAAGCTACCGTAGATCAGTCGATGCTAATTAAACCTCATCATCGACACTTACGAGATCCCGAAATACTCTGAGAAGAGGCAGTATTCGAATATGATGTGGCACCAGAGCGAGAAGAGTGAGAGAGGAGAACCGATTTTGGATTAAAGACTAGATAGCCCCCTCCTATCTCCACCTCCTTAGATTACGCTGAACTTCCTAAAATGCGGATCTTTCGGTAGGATCGGGGGATAAGTCCTATCCTTTTATCTTTAGATATATCTTGACCACCGCAGCTTTAATAGATCTAGTTACTATACAGCCGTTCTAGAACACCATATGCCTAGCTCGGTCTTAGAAAAGGCGCGCTCCTTCGTCGATTAGTAAGGTAAAATAAGCGCGCACGAAGCGTTGAAGGATAATATTAATTAGTCTGAGACGTTCTATCTAAACGCCTACGATATACAGGTAGCTTAATAAGTCAAGTAGTACCTAGATAACTTCTTCTAGTGCTAGCAGGTAATAGTAAGCGATAGCGCCCTTTAAGGCGACGAAATATTCAGGATAAGTGAACGCCGCTACTATTTCGAGGAGACGAGAGGCCCGCGTATATCCTACTAGGGCTTTGCTTCTTTAGAGACGGTAGTTAGCGAAGCGCTCTAGGTATTTCATTTATAGGCACGCAGGGGACGACTTAAAGAGGGTTAAGATATTAGCCTTTATAGTCGCGAGATCCAGTCGCTGAGCGCTACCTTTATCCCTATTAGAGTCGCTTTTATTAACGCGAGTGGTTTGAGCTTTAACCTCTTTAATCTGTAATTTCCTCCGTTTTACTCGTGTGGAGTCGAGATTAAATGTATAGGAGCGAGGGGTAGTACTAACCTGCTATAACCTTGAGGTTTCCGGATATAGCACGCTCTTTAATATGGTCTGCTCGCTAGCTTCGTAAAGAGACCTCGCTAGTAATAATTCGGTATAAAAAACCCTTAAGCTATCCGCCTTAATTAGCGCTCCGTTGACGACCTCGCCTTGGCTGAGGCGTCTCGCATTCTCTAGAAGGTATATCCCGCAGTCCGCACCATTCGTCTGCTGATATGAACTCTATAAAGTTATCAGCTGACTGGACTTATAGAAGGGGAAAGCGTACACTTACGCCTTCAAGGGGAGAATTCCAGCCGGAATAGTCTTGACCGAGTTTCTCCCTAACATGCTTCATTTGTGCCTCTACAAATTCATAATAATCGCCTAGATAATACCTAGGTAGCGAGCTGTAGTAGCTTATAGTTCGGATCGGAATATCTACTACGATTAGGATCTAATAATCGCTAGGGTTATACGGAATAATTATGCGTGTATATTTCCGTCCGATTAGCCATATAGGCCCGCCTAGCATCTCCGTTCTCTTTTCGACGTCATTTATATCGAATTCCGTATGCTTACTATATAGGACTGTCGTAGATTCGCCCTATCCGAAAAGCGATAAAACATATATAAGCGGGGACGTCGAAAGCTAATACGAGGGGAGAAAGGGACTTAAGTCTTCTCTTACTTCTTCCTTCGTTCTGGTCCTAAACTGTATATCCGAATAATTACCGATGGAGATTAGTTAAAGCTCAGCCTCTTTAATTACTTCATCGATAGTCTCCGCTTTTAGCTGAAAGGCGAAGCTATAGGAGAGACGCTAGGAACCGTGTCCCGCCTTATCTTCCCGTAAGGTAGGTTCGCGTGCGGTAAGGTCTCGCACCTAGAAGTCGCAGTCTATTTCAAATATATGATCGACTACGGGCTTAAAAAATGCCCTTAGGGGGGGTTTATTATTGACGTATATCACCTTCCCACCCTTCCGACGTACCGCCGGAATCAGCTTGTTCTTAAGCTCGTACCTCGGACCGTTGATAGCCAATAATATACTAACGATAAGGAGGATATCCGGCGTTAAATCCGCGTCTTCGTTAATAATCCTCGCTTTTACCTCGCTTAGAGGATCGTTAATATTATAGTAGAGGATAATATTAGGTCGTAAATGTCTAACGTGGATATTCGTTCTCCCTCCCCTTCTCCGCCGTTCTTCTACCTTTAACGCGCATTCAGGATATAATACGATCTCTCTAGAAGTAAGAGCGGTCTCGCGTACGCTATCCCAGCTTATAAAATAGCTGTAATAAGAGCACCTGAAGGAGTCAAGTTTACTATATAGCTAGACCACGTCGCAGTCTTTAGACTCGATATTAGCATTTAAACCAGCCCTTATCTCCAGTCTATCTAGATTCTAGGTATAATATGTGTAGAGCTTTCCGGATCTTTAAAGGACTTAGAGGAATCGATACGTATCCGTCTAAACCAGATCTTCGGATTTCGCTTTATTCCTAATTTCGATCAAGCATTTATATAATTCTTTCCGTCTTTCTTCGTTATCGAGTACTTCTCTCTCGAAAAGACCTCGATTCGTCTTGTGAAGGCCAGTCTCAGACCGAAAGTCCTGGATGATTGTTGTTATTATCTAAAGATAGTTAGAAGCAGAGATTAATACTTACCGGTATACCGTAATTAGTACTTATCCCGGCGCCTACGAATATAATAATTCGACAAGCCTCGTTTATAATACTAGCGACCTCCTGTAGCTCCTACTCCATATTATTCGTAATATCTCCCGTTATTAGTAGGTATCGCTAGAGTGAATGGTTTAGGGGGAATTACCTGGCGGGTTTACTACTAGAGAGGATTCGGTGCAGCCTGTCTCGATATCGTCTATTAATATATATGATGAGGCATCTTGCGAATCTTCTTAGGTGGATGTTATCGGACCCGCCGTTAAAGAATTTTTACTATCTAGGTTTACATGATTACTAGGAGTCGTACTAATATTAATTTTATTTTACGGATGGATAGTTCGAGTGGAGACTAGCCCTGCTTTATTATTTGGCGGAGTCGTGTTAAGCGTAGTGTTTAGCTATGGATAAGCCGGTAGAGGCTGTAAGACCTTTTCGGTTTCTCGCCCTTTCCTAGAGAGTCGCCGAATCTGCGTCTAGAGGACGTTAATAATCTTGCGGTTTATATTATTATCCTCTTCAGGATTTAATTCCTCTAGTAAACTCCTGAGAGAGCGTTTAAACTAGGAAGAACGTTAGTAGTTTTTCGAAGGATATACTAGACAGCCTCACTTTAAGAGTTCGAGCATCTATTATAGATGTTGAGATGTCTGTAAATAGTCATTTCCTGAGAGAATCCGAATATCTACGAACTTTTTCGGCAGACTAAGAGTCTATATCTTATCGATTTAGGATCTGAATTCGCGGTAGCATCTATAATCGGCTCCAGACATTAGTATCCATAACAGGGGCCTCTTTTAAACTACAGTATCTAAAAGCGAACCTCTGTTCTATACTCCTCGTTAGCGTAATTTAACACTATCGATTGCTCACTTTACGGCAAGAAGCTAAGGGGAAAGTAAAGCAGGCGAAACGCTCCGGACCGTACAAACCGCTAACGAGAAATAGTAATCAGGTTGACCGATTGTTTATTACAGAGACAGAAAGTTAAATACAAGTAGAATATTAGAGGTGGCTAAAGGTTACTATCTTTAAAGTAAAGCCGGTGTAAACAAGGCTGTAAAATGCATGACAGCTAACCTAACCGTCTATATCCAGGCTATTTAGAGGTTTAACTATAGGCGTGGCTCTTAATATGCTCCGTAGGCCAGCCGTAAACGCTGACTAAGAAATGTAAAACAGCTTCAGACCTTATCTATTAAACGATATTAGTGTTAGAGATATTCTATAAAATCGTTATATACCCTTTAATATCAAGGTCTATAAATTTATTACTAATTCTAATATCTAAAGCGTAGTCTTTAGCGTGGGCGATCTCATCTTCGCTAATTCTAAGCTCGTCCTTTAGAATCTATATAATAGGGCTGCGATAGTTAGCAGCCTCGTGTTTATACCTACGCCGATCTATTACGTCGAGTTCGTTACGTACGAGCTCGTCAACACTTTCTTAAAGACCTTAGGGGATTTCCCTAGAAGGCCTTATCCAGTTATAGCAGGTGTGCCCTAGGTGTCGTAAATAATCGAGCGCAGGTACTAAGGAGTGATTCCAATTCGATTCTCCTCCTTCATCCTCCCTATCTTTCGGGAAGGCAGGTAGATATTTGAGAATTAAGGAGAAGATGTTTCCTAGAAGTAGTTAGTAAATAACCGTCAATATTATGGTAATTATTATAACTACGGCCTGACTAATACCGGTAAAAACACCCCGATTATCGCGAATAGATAGGAAAAGGCCTATTAGGTATAACTCCATTATATATACCCCTATAAAGAGTTGCTTTAAAGTAGTCGGATAAAGTTAACCTCTAGTATCGTACGGAAAAGCCGACACGTAGAGCAGGTTATAGCGGAATACGAATCAAAACAAGCTGAAGGTAGTAACGCTAAACGGGAGTATCAGGGGAGCGATAATAGAGTAGGTCAAGCCTAATTTATTAGTAGAAGCGTCGGTAAAGATGCGAGCGTCTTACTAATACATGCGAGGTTCGTGTAAAGAGGGTAGAATATACCCTATTAAATCTCCGGTAAACCTATCTATCTCTCCTACTTCTATCTCGGTATACGATCCGTCTACGGGGCGAGGATAAGCCAGTTAATTAGACCTCCGGCTTATAGGAAGGCACCTGCACTTATTAAAAGACCTTGTAAAGTGAGATAGGAGAAAAAGTAGTTACTCGCCTTAGGCAGGTTTCTAGCTAATAGTACGGGTGCAGATTTCGGGCTATAGAGGAGTTCTTAAGCGATGGCCGTAATACTAGATGAAAGTAACACCATAAGAAAATTTTACGTGAAGAGAAAGACGAAATAGTATTTCTATAGAGATAGCTCGACTGTCGTCTCCGTTAATAGACCTTACTAACCCGTGATAATGCGTAGGACCAGCGGTAGTAATACGTTTAGTGCTACTAATATTAACTACGGTAGCACACCTTGGATAATCCCACTCAGCCACGCCGGAGCGCTAGATATCCAGTGAAGCCACGATACGGAGTCTCCGAGGGTAGTAATTTAGGATAGGAAACCCGTGAATGCGACGGGTATCGCCTATATTATAAGAAGAGAAGCGATAGCGATCTATACTAACCTACTCCGTATATATCGATTCTACTATCGCTAGGTTAGAGTACTCTATCTTAATTCCCGCACGGAAACGCTGATATGTCGGGCGGATAAGTGTAGAGGGTTGGCGTTTAGGGGGGTTTAATAGGCTATATACGCGGCGGATTAAGTGTTAAATTATATAAAGGCGGAATTCATTCGTAGACACTTGCTTAATTCTCTCCTATTCGACTCGACCTCGGCTAGCTCTATTAATTCTGCCCTGATCTCTTTATTTATTCGTGCCAGCTCGCCTAAGCAGTGGTGGATAGTATTAACCCTTTTTCCGATGAGAGGAATTACTAGCATCTAGTTATATCCTTATCGTGGAATATATATATAATCACAGTCCTTCTCCTTTAGGTAGCGCCTCTATAATGATCCCTCCTTTTTAGTATCTACCCCACCCGATTATATAAGCTCGTGGCTCTTACGCTGACGGAACGACTTCGTTACCGATAATATAAGACTGGTCTCCGCGACTTCCACTATAGCGGCGAGCTTTTTCCGCTCTTAGATCTTCCCCGATAGAGTAGAGAGATCTCGATTAATCTAGACGGAATAGACTCCACCTGGGAATATACCGTACACATCCTTTAATACCGGAAAGTCTTCCTCGGGAATATCGGTTACTAGAATCGTGTTAGCGGCCTCTAAGAGACGGTGCGTAGGAGAGACTAGGTATGAATTACGGACGTGAACGTAGAAAAGTAGTTCCACGTAAATAGTGTAATATATAAACACGATTATAAGTAAGGCTATTAATAGATAGGCCTAGTAGAATATAGTGTAATCGAGCCCGATATTCGCCCAGCTATATCTGTCGAGACCTTGGGTTCTACCTACAACATCATTGCCACCAAATAGGTTCAGGGGAACAAGGCACGGTAGGATGACGACCGATAGGCTGGTAAAGATAGTAAGAAGAGTGCGAATATATCGAAGGAAGAAGAAAGCGTCTAAGCCTGAGTGCTATAAGATGATCCTGTCGGGAAGCTGGAATATACGTGGGATCTAGGATATAGTACCTGAAGGACGTTGAATTATACGTTGTCCCTTAGGTTGACTAGCACACCGACTCAGTATCTTTGCGCTTATAAGGTGACTGGGGCTCACTAGATTTATTTGAGTCTATCCTTGAGTAGAATAAATATATAGACTTCGGTAGTAAATATGGCCGCCGATATTACGAGTGATGCCAGAAAGTTTCGGAGCGAGAGCCCTTAAGCGTGTCTTGCTGCTTCTGGTGAAGCGTAGAGCGTAGTACTAGTACCACCGAGCGGGGATGTCATTGTCGTGGACACCGCCAAATGATAGAAAGCGAGTTGGGAGAGAAATGCCGGGAGAGACCAGCACTCTAAGTGTTTTCTTTCCAGATATCTTGTTCGCGCAGCCTTCGGTGGAGGGAAACTAATTTGAGGCTTTCATGTTGAGCTCCAGTTATTGCTCCCTTAAGCCCCAACTTTCTTTTGCATCCAATATTAACTCTCTTCGGCTCTAATTTTACTGCATAGCTCAATGTCGGGCTTAGGACTCGCTCGTTTAAAAGGGGAGAAATAGTAAGCGTTATTAGGGTTTCAGACAACTGTCAATCCACGCCCACAATTTCTTGTCCGTAACGAAGATATTGCTATTAACTCTAATCCCGTGAGCTAATAATTTATAGTATCGCAGAGACTACTAAGAGATCAAAGTCAACTTTCTTGTAATCGTCAGGCTCTATATATCGTCACGGAAGTATTCCCTCTCTAGTCTAGCCACTTGTTCTATTGTCTGGTCGTCTTCTTTTAATTCGTTACGCAGTGATATATATTACTGCGACGACTACCTTAAATAAAAGAATTCTGAAATGCCTTAATCATAGTTTTCTATAGAATCCCAGAGGGCTTTAAAGAGATGATAATCCGTGGTTGAATTAAAGTTCAAGATACGAGAGAATAGCTATATCGGACGACTACAGATTAACGTTCGATATAATATCATCTCGGTTTCGATATTTTCGCGTTATATATTCTCTTGAAGTGCGCATCGAAATCCATTTTCAAACGCAGGTAAAAGTGACATATCAACTTCATATCGTGATTATGGTAGGCTAGGGGCGGTAAGGAGTATAGATAGAGGTATAGAGGAACAGAATGCCCAGTCAATTATGCATGTAATGTTGAAACCTTCATCAACGAAGATATTATCGACGCTGAAGTCAGGGTAGTAGATCGAGAACCGGTGTTTACGGTCGTTTAAAGGAAGTTTTAATACATCGTTCGTCCACCTTGTAATCATTTCTGAAAGCACTTCTCTAACAATAACATAATCGGTCCTATTATCTGAACCATTAATCTTAGACTGCATAGTAATAAAGTTACTCCACTAATCTGACGCTTTCCGAAATCCAATATATTCATCGTACTCACTTCGCGCGGGAATAGGCGCAAAAAAGCAGTGATGACCTAGTTAAAGATATTTCACATGTTCCAAGAATGCCGAGATATGAGCCTCGTAATAGTCCTTCTCAGATTTGAAAGGTCCACGATCGATATCTCCAAGTGAATATCATTCATTTAGTAGCAGGCCACGGGATAGACAGGTCTTGATTTGAAATGCCCCATCTTCCTTAAAGAGTGATCCAGCCTGATCGAAACAAAGTCGAGATAGTTGCCATGTAATAACTCCGAGCTGGAATATAATCTTTTTCTTTTATTCGTGGGATATATTAGGCTTATCTTTCTCTGAGTCCTTCCATGTACGTTGCAGAGGCGAGCCGTGAGCTTTACTTATAAGGATATAAGGGATACCGATATCGTTGTCCTTAGAACAACTATTTGATTATTAGCCCGTTCCGAAACCGAATAAGGAGAATGGTCTACCTGTATGCAAAGACTTCAGGAACTGGGATTGTACTGTTGGCCCTGATGTACATAAGAGTAGCGGCTTCACTAGCTAACAGCGAGAGGTTCGTTTCATCCGATTTGATTGCACCGTCGTCTCGTGGGGAGCGGAGCACCCACTCCACCCCGTCATAGAACGAAATTAGGATTGTCCAGTTGAAGCTACCACATGCTGGTACCTGAGAAGTGTCGCAAAAGCAACGTTGCCCTCCGCGTAGATTGCTGACCAAGCGGCAAAGTGCAGGCGTATTGAATTCTGCATATTGGAAGGCGGTCGCGCGTTCACACTCTGATCGCATGGCTCATAGCGGAATTGTTGTTGCGCAAGGAAGTTAAGTTGGTTCTGCCTACTGGGGATGACTTGGCAGGGCAGAACGGCTAATCCATTACGGGAGCCTCGCTGGAAATCCCCCAATTGCTTCAACTCTCGAAGGGTTCTAGGTAGCAGGCGGGGCTGAAGGTATTGAAAACAACGAGGGCAGCTCAAGCCGAAGGCCAGGGGACCCATTTTAGGCTCCCATCTGCTGCGCCCCTGCATTGCCCCATAGTGCTCCCCCTTGCTCCCTCGGTGCTCCCTCAGTGCTCCCCCTTGCTCCCTCGCTGCTCCCTCTAAAGCGGCCCTACTCCCTTTCCCGTCCCGGAACGGCAATTTCCAATCCTAAGTTCGGGGTGTAGATAATATATAATATATATATTATCTACACCCCGAACTTAGGATTGGCCGCTTTAGAGGGAGCAGTAAGGGAGCAAGGGGGAGCAGTGAGGGAGCAGGGGAGACTAGTGAGGGAGCAGGGGGGAGCACCGAGGGAGCAAGGGAGAATAGTGAGGGAGCACCGAGGGAGCACCGAGAGAGCACCGAGAGAGCATTGAAGGAGCACAGGGGGAATAAAGGGGCGCAGTAGAAGGGAGCCTAAATTGGCAGCCTTATAGCCGGCTAATACTTCTTGCTTTAAGATCAATGATATTCGGTCAACGCTTACTAATTAATTACGCCTTTAATGGCTTTAGGCTTAGCTATATGCCTCCTGCTGATGCTCCCCCTCTGTTCTCCTGTGCTCCCTCCAAGGCGGCTCTACTCCCTTCCCCAATTGATAACGGCAATTTCAAGTCCTAAGTCTAGAGTATATATAATATATATATATTTTATATGTAACCCGAACTTGGGATTGGAGATTGCTGTTTTCAATTAGGAAAGGCAGCAAAACTGCTTTGCATCATGGCGCAGGAAGATGCTGTGCACGGCGTTTGTGAAGTCAACCATGTCACGTGGGCGAAGAGACCGTAGCCGAGGCAGGAAGAGCCTGACGAGGCAGCAGAAGAAGAGGAGATCGTTGTTAGTACTGGCGATGATGGAGAGGTGAAGATATTGGGGCTCGATATCAATGATGGTGGGTCAGGGATACGAGGTTTAATATCTTCCTTACTTTGACGGTATCAATACCCATCATATCGAACTGTAAGGTGTTCTTCGTGGCAGAAGGGGGGATGTTTGCCTTTTTAGATCGGATTGATAAGAATCAATTCTATGTCTTCGGCTCCAACGACTACATCGACAATCCTTGCTTCCGTCCTCTCTCTTGTCCTCTCTCTTGGCTACCAGAGCACCACTTCTGCCTTAGCCGTGCTCAAGAGGCATTTTGCCGCCATTATCGTATGGAAGGCGCAGCGACTGTACCTTTGCCAGCTGGGCATTACCCGCCCTACAGATACAGGGTCTTTGCAACCTGATGTATCTTGATGATGCTTTCTAAGGTTTCTGCAAAATACCCACTGAGGCATCACACAGCTTAGATATTGAGACAACTTCTGTATTAGTCACCTCAAGACCTCTCACAATTTTCCTATACTCTTCCTCTCGTTCCGTCGGCAGTAATGCACCACTTGCAGCGGGTCTCAATATACCATCATTTCCAGCTATTACGGCGATCCCGTGTTCGAACTTCGTACCCATTTCCACTCCTAAGCCCCATATCTCGCCTTCTTCACCCATATTTAGGTCACCGAAAAGAATGCTTGCGTGAGACGCTATGTTGGCATCTTTATATCTCACCATGACAAGAAACGCTCTCGGAATCTTGAGATCATCGACTTCTTCATCATTATAGGGCCGTGAGTATTGAGGCGATGTCCGCCTTGGAATCGTCATGACTGTGAAGCAGACGCTATTAGTCATACGACCTAGGGAGTGCTTTAACGCTCTTGCCAGCTGCAGCAGGTTTTTAGGTGAACAGTGATCGGATAGGCAACAAGATGTTAATGTTTCTATCTCTTCAAAGCAGTCGCGCACGTTCCAAGATGTCCTACAATCTGCTGCTTTAGCCCACAGAGTTGCTAGACCGAGGATGTGGCGTGCTGTTTCTAAAGGTCTACCTATAATGTCGATTTCGTCGAGTACCCGGTATCGCGGGCTACTATTTGGTCGGTAGACCATGAGTTCGGAGTCATTACTGCAGTCTCTCTCTTGATCGTGAAACCTTTTTGGTAATACTAAGGGACTACCTACTGCGTGGAGAATATCTGCCAGGCCTCCTTTCTCATTAAATGATTCCGTAATTATCGGTTTACCGATCGGAGATGCAGCCTTGCTTGGATCCAATCCTATGATTGTCGCCACCAGCTGATAAGCGTGCAGGAGTCTGCGAAATTAGGACGCTGCGTCTACTGCAATGGCCTCCAGGGGCTTTGACCAAGGATTTCGTGGAACTTGATAACCTGGAATAAAAAGCATTTGAGAGATGATGGCGTCTCGTCTGTGGGATATGTATCTTATCGAGCCGTTAAGTAGCATACTCCAGTTGAATGTAAACCATTCTGCAAATGAAGATTTTGGTAGCACATTCGATACGTCCTCTAAAACGATAGTTTCCTCAATGGGCTGGCCTCGTATTAAGGCACGAACAATACGTGCAATAACAGCGGGTGCATAAAAGCGAATGGGTCGTCTGTTCTTCGTAGCCCAGGTGATAAGGCAGCTGCTAAGCTCATCAAGACCTTGCGTTACTGCTGGTGGAATATAAAATTGAGGTTTCTAAACCCAGATATCGGATGATGACTTGTGGTGTGGTGAAAGCCATAAGTTTGCCGTAATAACGATGATCTTCCGTGAGTAGAGCAGCTCCTGCCTTGTCCACACCCGAGTGAGCCACTCATCTATGAGTGGCAAGCAAGAGCAATCTGCAAGATGTCGATTTGACCACTCTGCTAAAGCATCATATTCCACGGTGGATGCATCATCGACCGCATCGGTAGTCGAAGCGGGCTCAGGCATTGCCAT
>JAABUP010003969.1_pt1 | contig 25126 bp, 23 predicted proteins | sample 5559201 | NCBI WGS metagenome assembly JAABUP01 (sample SAMN10711887, study PRJNA513373) | rock metagenome | isolation source: Antarctica rocks | place: Antarctica
GACCCTAAGCAAGCATCCTCACTGTCGCCGCCGAAACCGACCTCACCGTCACCGCAGCCTCAAAACACCCAATTAGAGTCCCAATCGAACGAAACCCCCTTCCCTCTATCTCTTTCAGATCTTTTGAATGTGAAGAACACATCGGATCCTTCTAAGGCAATTGACTATTTAATAGAGTATCAATTTGCCTATGAAAAAGATATACTTCTGCAGGATTTCAGGGCTGTCAAACTTTGAGGCCCTAAACACTTTCAATATTGAAAGACTATGATGAAGAAACAAGAACTAGCAAAAGAATATGATGATATACATAAGTGACAAATCAATAAGGTGCATAGTAGGGCTAAGATCAGACATAAGACTATGAAATCAAAGAAGAACTCTATAACAGTGAATTTGGCTAAGAGTAATAGCTGGTTCAATATAAAGGCTATAATGATTCAATGAGTTGAATTAGAGCTTTAAATTGCAGACAAAGCTAGTTTAAAAAACTGATGATATGATGAAGAATATCATAATACAGTGATGTTGAAGATTTTAAAGCAGAATGCAAAGCAAATGACATTGAATGCTATAGATATAAAGAGAATAGAGGGATAGAACTTTGATTTACTATATAAATTGATGTAATTACAAGTATATTCTTCTAACATTGTATATGCAAACTGCAGAAATGAGTCTCAGAATTGTCATATATTGATAAATTCTCAACTGCTAGTTCTATAAACTTCAAAAAGTCATTATAGCATGCTGTCATAGCAGAATGCTTTCTCATTCATGTCTTTAACTGAGTAAAGAACTGTTCTATAGAGTTGAGATCTGATGAATAAGAAAGTAGGTATTTAATATGAATCTCTGCATTTTGACACATGTTGATCAACTTCTGTACATATGTTAGCATAAATGTTATGACCATACTCAGTTAAAACTAATGAAATGAGTCAAACACAGAGACTGCATGATCTTCAGCATGAGATGACAGGTTGAGTGTCAACTTGACTGTGAGAGTGTTGACTCAACCCTTAGCAGGTTGAGTCAATTCTTTGAGAGTCAACTTCTATTCTATATAGAAAGAATTGTTTCCCTTATGAAAACAATCATGTTCAACTCAATACAAGTTACCAACTACTGGTTTACCCTACACTGCGCACTGAGACCCTTACATCAACAAGCACAAACCTTTAGCTTTAATATCTGAGGCATCTCAGATCAGGACGTAACACTTTGAACACTCTTACAATATAAGAATGACAACCAGTGCACAGAAGTCAGCTTTGACAAGTCAAGTCAACCTTCAAGGCCTTCAGCAAATGATCGATGTACTCAAGGTACCAGCACTCAATGCATTCACAGGTGAGAGAGGGAAGCTGCAAGCCTTCTTGATCAAGCTTGAGTTATATATTGAATTCAACCAGGCAAAGTTCAGGTTCAAGATGAACAAAGGCCTGTTTACCGTATCGTACCTCAAGGATGCAGCATTCAATTGAGTTGATCTCAAACTGCATGAGTTTCTTAACAAGACATTGAAGAAATGAATGAACAATAAGAAATTCATATTCAACAACTATAAGAAGTTCAAGGATGAGCTTCGAAGAGCCTTCAAGGTAGTCAACGAAAAATGAGCAGTGAAAAGACGACTTCACATCCTGAAGATGAATAAGTTGACAGTCAAGTATGCGGCAGAGTTTCAGCGAATTGCGGCCCTAATGAATTGAGATGACAACGCTTTAGTATTGCAATACTATTGGGGACTCAACAAGACTATCAAAGATGAGATAGTCAGAATGAATTGACCTGAAGAGCTTCAGAATATGATCAATATCTTCATCAACATTGACAGTCATTAGTGAGAACAACAGATGAAGTGTACAGAGCACTACACATCAAAGATGTGAGAAAGATGTAATATTCTCAGAAGAGGTGACCCTATGAACCTCAACATGATTGAGAAGCATCATGAGCAGCAACCACAAGTGAAGCAAGAATGGTGCATGAGCAAGCCCTATAAGCCTCAACCTTGATGAGTAGAAACTTGTGAATGTTATAACTGTGAAAAGCCTGAACACCTTGCAAAGACCTGCAAGAAACCTCAACAAAAGAGAAAAGAAGTTACAGCAACAGATACACACGTAGTGCACAACGCTCTGAGCTGAACAGTCTGCTACAACAACATGTGCTGAATGCATATGAGCAGCAAAGACAAAGTCAGATGATACTCACAAAAACTCAAGAAGGGACAAAACGGTTATGACACAACAGGTCAACTGAAAGAATTAGCTATTCTAAAGAAAGTCAAGATCAAAGAAACCAATACTCATGAAACTCAGGTAGAAGAAGACTACAGTGATAGCACCTGAATAGCCCTGAATTTGAACGCAAACTCAGAGGATGTCAACAACTGAGAAGTTGACATGAGACTCAAAATGAGATATGAGCACCCTGAGAATCAGCGCTGAGAGATGTGTCAACAACTGCTAAAAAGACAGCAGAAAGAGCTCAAGAAGAAAGTCAATGACCTTAAGAAGCAACAGAAAGAAATGAAAGAAGCAAAAGCATGCTTAAAACTCAACAAGTTGACAAAAAAAGTGTGAACAGTGATCAACCCAGTACTGAAACAACTTGTGTGAAAAACTAAGAGCCACAAAATCAAGATCCGTTTACCCACAGGGTATTTGACACCAGGCGGTGGTTGATGAACCTTTTCAGAAGGCTACATGCCACCTGAGTTCCTGAGTAAAGTGAAAGCACTTCAGATTCAGATTCAGTGAAAATATGATCAGTACAAACCGCGCCTACACTCAGAACAGTATATTGAGAAAGGCAGCAATGAATACATACAACTGATCACACAAGAGATAGAACCTAAGTGGTTCAAGAACCTCTGAAGAAGAGCAAGCGACACAGTACAGTCAAAAAACTGCAAGCTCTCTCAAAGAGACTAGAGAACAAGAAGCTTTTAATGTCTCAGAAGAACAGCAAAGACCATAAGATATGAGTTGACGTTCAGGTTGAACGGAATAGAATTCTTCAAGCAATGGTAGACTCAGAAGCAATCAACAACTATATTTTGCAGCAAGCAATAGAAATGCTAGAACTAACGCCGCAGCGAGCGTCAAAGCCTATGCAGGTATATATGATTAATGAAGAATTTGAGTGAATAACAGAACAGGTTTACATCAAAGCCATAATACTAGAAGATTCACAGAAGTTGACGTTTGATGTCCTCAATTTGATCAAGTATGACGTCATACTAGAGATGCTCTGATTACGCGAAAAGAACTCAAGAATTGATTGGATCAGCAAAGAATTATACATCATGGTAGATGTGTATGAGATTCTCAAACAACCAGAAATGAGCTTATCAGAGCATAAGCCATGAGATCACAAAATACTGCTATTGAATGACAAGCAACCAAAGTGAATGCCACTGTACTCAATGAGTGAAGATCAACTCAAGAAAGTAAGAACTTACCTTGACAAGAATCTCAGAAGAGGATTCATCAGATCATCAAAGTCATCAACAGAATACTTAATCCTGTTTGTATCAAAGAAGAATGGCACAAAGCAACTGTGTGTCAACTACAGACAACTCAACAAGATAACTAAACAAGACAGTTATTTCTTATCATTGATCAAAGAGTTGCAAGACCGATTAGATGAAGTCAAGTGGTTCACAAGTCTAGACTTGAAAGAAGCCTATTATCAAGTACAAATGAAGAAAGACAAAGAATGAAAAATGGCGTTTCAAACAAGATACAAACACTACAAATACACTGTTATGCTGTTTGGGCTCAAAAACGCCCCCGCCACCTTTCAAAGGTTAATCAATGACACATTGAGAGAATACCTTGATGATTTTATGATCACATACCTTGATGACATTCTGATATACTCAGATGACCTTAAGATGCACTGCAGCCATGTGCACAAGGTACTTGAAAAGCTTAATGAAAGGGCTTTGTATGTGAAGAAATCAAAGAGCAGGTTCAAAACAAAGGAAATTAAGTTCCTTGATTATGTTATTCAACCTGGGCAAATTGAGAAGAACTCAGAAAAAATGAACGCAGTCAGGAACTGGCCTTCGCCAAAATGAGTCAAGAAAGTACAAGCCTTTCTGAGGTTGATGAACTACTATCAGAAGTTTGTACCTAGTTATGCAAAGATTGCAGAACCCCTCACACAACTAATGCACAAGAACAAGAAATGACATTGAGATAAAGAGCAGGAGAATGTGTTTCACACATTAAAGAAAAGCCTTAGCAGAACGGCACACCTGAGAATACCCAATTTAACATGTGAAAAGATACTGGAAACTGACGCATCAAATTTCGCAGTAGGCGCATGCTTGTACCAGATTGAAGATGAGCAACAAAGACTCATAGCCTATTAATTGAGAAAACTATCAGGGCCTGAGAAAAGGTATGAGGTTCACAACAAGGAACTTCTTGTGATAGTGAAAGCACTGCAAGATTGAAGACCTTACCTTGCAGGTACTGAGAAGCCTATTCAGATCTATACAGATCACAAGAATTTGAGAAACTTTGCAACAATGAAACAGTTGAATCAACAACAGGTTCGCTGGGCTGAACAGTTAGCTGATTACAAATTCCAAATTCATTACAAGAAGAGAAATGAGAATGATGAAGCAGACACTTTGAGTAAACAGCCTGACCATAAAGAAGTGAAGAAAATCCACGCCAAAATTCTGAGTGAAGACAAAAAGGAAATCCTCACAAAAGGCTTAGCAACAATGTACAAGGTGAAGCAAGCTCTCTTGACAGATGAAGAATTAATACAAGAATGTCACAACAGCAGGGCCAGTGAACACCTTGAAGTCAAAAGGACTGAGGACCTTGTACAAAGAAGGCACAATATTAGCAACCTTAAGGATTGAATCATCAAGTACATTGTCAGATGCAATTCATGTCACAGGAACAAGATTCAGAGAGATAAAAGGTATGACAGAGTAACACAACTAGATACACTGAATGCGCCATGGGAGTCAGTTATCATGAACTTCATAACAAAGTTACTGACATCAAAGGATTTGGCATGAGAAGTGAAATTCAACAGTATATTAACTATAGTTGATAGACTAACCAAGTACACCATGTTTATTTCATTTAAGAAAACCACAACAGCATCAGTATTGATGTACACCATACTGCAAGAATTGGTTAGCAATCACGGGCTATCAAAGGAATTTATCATCAACAGAGACAAGCTGTTTACAAGCAAGTTTTGAGAAACGCTCACAGCGGAACTCAGAATAAATCATAAAATGTCAACAGCATACCACCCACAGACAAATGGGCAGAGCGAACAAATGAACCAAACAGTTGAAATGTACTTGAGACACTACGTCAATAAGAACCAAAACAACTGAGTACAACTGTTGTCAACAGCACAGTTTGTGTACAATAACACACAAAATGAAACCACAGAAGAAACACCATTTCGAGCAAATTATGAATATAACCCAAAGGTATGACAAGAACCACAAGCACATGGGTCACAAAGCCAGAAAGCAATACTAGACATTGCAGAGATCAAAAAGTTGCATAAGGATCTGGCGGACAGAATTCAACAGTAAACAGAACAAACAACAGAGATAAAACCTTTTGTGGTTGAAGAGAGAGTTTATTTGAGAACAAACAACATTCATGTAAAGCAAAGAAGCAAGAAGTTGAACAACAAGAGCATAAAACCGTTTAAAATCAAGAGAAACATCAAGGGATTAAGCTACAAGCTAGACTTACTCAAGAAAATGCAAATACACCCAGTATTTCATGCGTCAATGCTCCAGTGTTGCAACCAGTTCATACCACTTCAAATCATTGAAACGTTTGTTGAACCTGACAAAGAATACCAAGTTGAGAACATTTTAGAAAAACGGATGATTAGCGGAAAAACCCACTATCTCATCAAGTGAAAGGGGTACAACACCTCAGAAAACACATAAGAACTCATAAAAAACCTCAATGGTTGCACAAGAACACTTCAGCACTTTGAGAGGGGGAGGTGACAAGATTAGACTGTCAAAAGTCATTTGACATGTTATCAAAAAGCTGAAACAAGGTCTCAGGCTGAGGAGTTTCCTCATCACCATTGTTATTGTTGCTCATTTTCTTTAACAGACAGAGAGTTTTCTGTTTAGCACAATCTTGAGTCTGACACAACATTTTGTGTAATCAAGAAAGCTTTGTGAAGAGGTGAGCTTGTTCTTCTTCAGTTTGAAGAATCTCTGACTTCAGCTTGTTGTGGACATGGTCTAGTGATTTTCACATCACACTCACACATGAATGACCTTGATGAGTACACTCAGCACATTTGAAATGTGGCTTCATCATCACACAAAGAATAGAGTGATTGAAACAGTAAACACAGGCAATGTCCAAGGGACTGCCAGCTACAGTGATCTCTTTTGCAGCGCGAAGGCGATTGTTGTACTCACGGGTGAGAGAAGGTTTTCAAGGCATGGCTGATGTTAAGAGGTTTCATTTATACCCTCACTTAAATAGAATTCTGAGAACAGGGATCACAAGAAGAAGAGATAGTGTTACAACCATACTCAGTTAAGACTAACAGAATGGGTCAAACGCAGAAACTGCGTGATCTCCGGCATGAGATGACAGGTTAAGCGTCAACTTGACCGTGAGAGTGTCAAGTTGACCCTTAACAGGTTGAGTCAATTCTTTGAGAGTCAACTCCTATTCTATATAGAAAGGATTGTTTCCCTTATGGAAACAATTGTGTTCAACTCAATACAAGTTACCAACTACTGATTTACCCTACACTGCGCACTGAGACCCTTACATCAACAAGCACAAACCTCTAGCCCTAATATTCAAGGCATCTCAGATCAGGACGTAACAATAAAGACATCAATTAGTATAGAAAAACATACCTGACTGTGATGAATTAATGCATTATCAAGTACTAAAACAAATCAAAGATCAGAGAATGAAGTGCATAGGGGTAGAACCTTCTTCTTCACAAATGCATTAAATAAAGCTGATGTAAAGAAGCTCTGAATAACTCGTCATGCTATATAGCCCTTCACTGTATATGCAGACAGTATACTTCAGTGTTTTGACCTTCTATGTAAGGTGAAAAGAGTTGTCTTAACATCAACAGATGCTCACTTATATTTTCTATCTTTTGTACATTCATTTGCAGCACTCTTATCAAGAAAGACTAGTTAATTGACAGTTCATTGACTCAATTAAGTTATTCAATGATTTTAAAGAAATTAATTATGTTTTAAAGCACATCTTTAAACCTATAGAATTGCTATCTGATTAGTCATGTGAATACTCTATATAGAAATAGCCCTATCTTTTTTCTTAATCAATGAAGTCATTTTAGTAGTTGACATATATCAGGCTGACTGATCTTCACCTCAAATTTGTTAAACAGAAAGTACTGCATATCTTATTGATTTACTGTAGGTTTCTCATCAAGATATATAAGTAGTTTTTAATAGATTTGTTAGTAATAGATGATCTATCTTCAGATTTAACCTACCTGCTTTATATCAGGTGTCATCTTCAAACAATGACCTCATTTTTTTCTCAAAGAGTATAGGGTTTCATATTGTTTGAAGTTCAGTTGATATTGACATATAGTACATTCAGAAAGGTGAGTTCTTGTGATTAAAGCCTCATTACTGACAGGGTCATTCAAAAAGGCAGTCACTAGTAATTGCCTCACATTCTTATCAGACTTACTAGACATTGTGATGATGAATAATAAGTGATAGGTATGTCTATCTGCTTTTTTATGACACCTCTATATTTTTTGATGAGGTGTGTGCTTGCTACAATTCTGACATACATTTTTGAAATTCACTGTATCATGACAGAAGTCAGTGACAAGTTCAGAATTTTTTGAGAAAGCAGTGTTGAGGATGAGAAACTGAGCAAACTTGTCACATGATAGCTTGTCTGAAAGTTGAGCAAAATGATGCTTAGCCTTATGTTTCATTGAAACCTGCTAGTCATTTTAAACATTTAACATGTAGCATGTTTCATGATAATGTCAGTTTCTCAGACACTAATGTTTAATTGACTTGTGTCACACACTACTGTGAAGAACACAATAACCACACACTCTATATCACTCATGATTTGCAATTGTATCAAAACATACAACTTGTCATACTCTTTACTTGAAGAACTCTTATAAAAAGCCTTGAAGGAATTTGTTTAAAAAAGTTTTTTACAGTTCTTTCAGCACTTTAAACTTCTCAAATTGTTACTAAAAGTTGTCAGTATCAACATCTTGAACATTGGCTTCTATCATCAGTCATTCAGAATCACTTCAGATATCATGTTCACTGCTACTGCTAGAAGACTTATTCAGTATGTCAGAAATGTTCAACTAGAACATATTACAGATTCAGTCTGATATGAAAGTGTAAAGTCTTTCTGCAAAACAATAGAGCAGAAGGTAAGTGCTCAGAATATAGTCATTAATAAAGTGAAATTGAGTCTGATGAACTTTTTAGAACTCAAGGATCACAAAAGTAAAAATTAAGTGAGTAAAGATAATTTCTTAATGAGAGAATTAATAGACAATTGACATAGGGTGCCTTAACAGAGGCTCACAGCCACATCAATTCAATGACAATTTTAGTGAGACAGAAGACATTATTTCTGTTTGTTTCAAGAACAGTAAGAATAAGAGAGTTGCTACAGCACACATGTACAAGAATGAAGAAAAAAAAGTAGTACATTGATAGAATCACATGTTATTGAAGTTGCTGTGAGGAACATTGTGAAATTTCCTATCTCTATGTTGATTGTGAATTCATTGTACTTAGCTGTCAGTAGCTAGTTTTTAAATGTCATCACCTCTTCTGACACAATCATTATTGCAGTATATTTCAAACAGATGCACACTTAGTAAAGCAAGCAGAGTTAAGCAAGCCTGAGAAGTCAGGTCATTGTGCATGTTCAATTATCAGAAAGTGCGGCATTCATTTGACCTTTAACAAAAAGGTATCAAAGTGAAGGTCTGAGCAATTTTACTTGTCTGTTTCAGAAGCTGAGCTTCACAGCATCATATTCAATCAACATCACAGTTGAGTTTCATCTATGTTACTATGACTGAGCATTCAAGAAGCTTTCATTATATTTTGATTGTTTCATCACCCTCTCAACATTTTCAGTCATTCATTCAGACTATACCATTCTCAGATCTAAAGCCCGTAGGTGTTTCAGTCATTCTTCTTAATCTCAAAGTATTGTATGTCTCAAGCTTGACAGTACTTAAATCTGCCTGAAAATAGATGATGTTAACATAAAAAATGTTAACTTCTGAAGCCTGAGGCAGAAAATATGTCTGTGAATATAAAATGCACAAGGTCACTGATTTCTTGTGCAGTTCTATTCCTTATTGCTGCTTTTATCATGTGGTTGCAGTTCATCTGTGAATACTGCAGGGTTCTCAGTTTCTTGTGTAATAGTAGAACTCAAGACAGCTTTTGTTCTGCAAAAAGAGTCATTTGTGTACAATCACAGTAAGTGCAGAGTTCTCAGTTTCTTGTGAAGTTACTGTTATTGCATAATAGTAAACCTCAGAACAATCAGTTTTCTGTGAAGTTACTGTTCTTGTGTGATAGTAAACCTTAAAACAGTTATTGTTTTGTGAAAAGAGCCATTTGTGAACAACTTACAGTAAGCACAGAGTTCTCAGTTTCTTGTGAAGTTACTGTTTTTGCATAATAATAGACCTCAGAACAGTCATTGCTTTGTGAGAAGAGTCATTTGTGAACAACTACAGTAAGTGCAAAGTTCTCAGTTTCTTGTAAAGTTATCATCTTTACATAATAGTAAATCTTAAGACAATCAGTTCTCTGTAAAGTTACTGTTTTTGTGTAGTAGTAGATCTTAGAACAGTGACTGCTTTGTAAAAAGAGTCATTTGTGAATAAGTACAGTAAGTGCACAGTTCTTGATTTCTTGTGAAGTTACTACTTTTGCATAATAGTAAACCTTAAAAGAGTCATTGCTTTGTGAGAAGAGCCAGCACATCATTCAGTCAGTAGATTGAGCAAAAATACTTTACCTTTCTTGTCATGAGTTCACAATGAGATCAACACTCAATTGATAATTTTTAAATACAAGAAGAATACTTTAAAAGAAAAATAAGAAAGAGAAACTTTTGTATGAAAGTTAAAGAAAAAGGTGTTATCTAGTCTTAAAGTTCTAGTCATCATGAACAGTTCATGTCACAGAGCTTTCAATCTTAACATACAAAATTCTGTGATTGGTTTTGCTTACTCAAGTTTAAAATCTAGCATCATAGTATGAGAGATCTCAAAAATTTAATGATAACTATTGAGACTTAAAGATCAGAAAAGTATTGAATGAAATAAGATCATTGACAAAGAAGCTGTTTGTTTTAATAAAAGTACATGAGCTTATTAAGGTTAAAACATCATGAAAGGCTAAAAGCAGTCATTCATTCATTTCACTTTTTCTGATTACTGCATAATAGGGGCATTCTTACTACCCTTGAGTACTGACACAAGTATAATCTCAAAGTGCTTCAACTTTTGATGCAACTTAATGTAGTGTCAACTCATTGTCTGTATATAACTCTGCAGCACAGTTGTTGACTTCTTAGTTGAGAAATGACCTTTCATTGATAGACTGATTGTTTGTTGTAATACAGTGTCAATGAGATGACAATTAATGACTTGAATAAGAGCTGAATCAGTATCAAATGATTTAAATACATGTCAAAAGAAGAAGTTGTTCAACATCTCATTTAACATGCAAAAGTTTTTGACAAACATTTGCTCAAAGTGACTCAAGTGATGAGCAACTCAAATCTCAGTGTTGATAAGTGACTTCTTCTGTGAATGTTCATCTTCTTTATTAAGATTAAAACTGCTGATTTCTGAAGTGAACATGCTGACATTTGATGTAAGACCCTCAGCAAAGCTGTTTTGAGACTACTTTTTAATCTTGTTGAAGAACTGATGTCACAGATTGCTGTTTGATTCTGTTATAAGAAGTGATTGTGATAGGTGATATCACTCTGTAAGGTTAACTAATTCTTCAGTGCTGAGTACAGAGAGTGTTTGTGAAGTTGAAGATAATGATATGTGAAGAAAGCTTCAAGAATCTGCTTCAGAGTCTGTGATCTGTTTAATAAAGCTGTCACTGCAGTAACTTAGTGATAAAGAAGAAGTCTTGAGTGCTTCTTTTGCTGATTTAATGCTTGAATTTGCACACTGAGAGTTCTTATCTTGAAATTCTGCTGTTAAGAAGTGTTCAGATCTGACAATGCTCTCAAGAATGTGAGTAAGAAATGTACAGTTTCACATTGTAGTAATTTAAGAAGTGTAATGAAGTTTGTCTTACAATGTGTGCAAAGAGCTGTATTGTAAGGTTTCACACCTATCTGTCTCAGATAGGTATCAGAACAGGTTTATGACAGTGTGAGGTATGATAATGCACAGACTATTTGATGATAGAGCAAAACCATATATTCTAATTGATGTCAAGACTAACTCTGAAGAGTCTTCATGTGCAAAGAAGCTCTTCTTATATGGGTTCTTGCTTAGCATGCTTAGTTACATGAACTATGTCTGTATTCACTCTGACAATTGTCTTCTCTCTTAAGTGCAGGTTCTTTGATGTCTTCATAGAGCTGAGATATCACAAGGCCATCATTGTGTTGTGCTCACAAGAGTGAATTTCCGTTGTTTGTTTTGATTAAGCTTGTTTAGGCTTAGTGCGCTTGTTGTGCTAACAATGCTATTCACTGTTGAAGAGCATGAGAATATATTTCCTTTCTTTCTTTCACTTTCTTTCAACTTCTCTTTCACACAACATCAACATTAACTGTCTCACTGTTGCTATCTTGTTGTGTTGTTTTCGCTTTGAAACTCATATTACAATGTCTATCAAAAGTCAGATCTCTATCATGACTTCTGTGAGTTTCATACACATCTTTTGTGTGTAGTACTGACACTGGCTTTAGGGTCATGCTTGCAATAGTGCTTGTGGCTGTGAGAAATGTGCCGCTTCTTCTAACATGCCTGTCACTTTGATGAAATGTGCTTATGTTGCCGCCACTGCATTATCATCTTTGTCATCTGAAGAAGTCAACTCTTCACATACTTCTGCTGGCTTTATCTTCTTTTCTGTTGTCATAACACTGTTGGCCCCTTGTTCTCATGGTTTTTTAATTGCACTCATTCATTTCTGCTGTCTTTAATGCAGCAAAGTCATTGTCACCTTGTCTGACCACAAATGCAAAGTGGTGAAGAATGTTCAATGCAGTCAGTGTTTCAAGAACTGTAAAGTCTGTGACAGCATATGTAAGATGTCAGTGAAACATCATGTTTGACTAATGATTCTACTAGATTCTGACCAAGTTCAATGCTCAAGTCAATGAGTTATTCACTGCTGTCATCATCATATCTGAGAGAGAGAATGAAAGCAAAGAGCTGGTTCAGCAACAGACAAGCTATATCAAAGTGATTGAGGCTCACTTACATGTTGCAAACCGTCATGATCTCAGAAAGAAATCAACATCAATGATAGAGATAGGGCTTCTGCAGCTTGAGAAGTCATGTTGTCAAACCTGTCTCTTTAAAGACATGCTTGATTCATATTGTGCTGTGGTACACTGTCACTTTTCACTCACTATACATGCTCTTACTGACATTTTTCAGAACAATCTTTCTGCTTTAAAGCACATTGTCATCACACCTGCTGAGTTTGTGAAGAAGAAAGATGACAATGAATCAGCCTTGTCATAGAAGATGCTTTGTTTGCGCTTTGCTGACACTTTTCTTTGATTTTGTTGACAGTTATCCTCTCAGGTTCTTAGTGTACTTTTAGGTGCAATTGCTCTATATGGGCTAAATACAGCTTCTTGTCTTTGCCTTTGCAGTGTTTCATCTCTGATGTCTTTTCTTTATTCTGACATTGTACACTTCACATAACTCTGATGTGTCAAGGTCTTGTTCAGAAATTCACTGATCATACTTTGAAGGATAGTCTATTCATTTAACCTTATATTATAGCTCATCTTTTCTGCATTGCTTTCTTAGAATTTCCTCAACTTTGTATTCTTTTTTCTCATTGATCAGTTTCAGAGAGGGTAACACCTGCATTATCTCATCATCTAGATGTTGATTGTACAGTTCAAGGTATGAGACATGAAAAACATTATGAATTCAGTAGTGAGTAAATAGATATAGACAATACACTTGCTTCTCAACAATATCTTGTATGTGAAATGATTCAGCAAACTTATGTGAGAGTTTCTTATTTGAGCGTTTCTGACTCAGGTTTTTCATTGACAACAGAACTAGATTGCCCTTTTTGTATGTCTTAGACTTGTGTCTTTGATTGTAAGCTTTGACTTGTGATGCTACAGCACTTTCTCATCACTTTGATAGCTTTTCATGAGCTTCATGTAGTTGCTTGACTCTGTTCTTAGCTGCAGACATCTCTTTTTCTCAGGCGTTGTTCTCAACATTGTAATGAATGAAAGCATTATACCCTGTCATTGCATAGAAGAAGCTACACCTTAGTGTAGACTGCTTTGTGTTTATATATACAAATTTTGCAAGAGAGAGAAGCTTGACCCAATTGCTTTGCTCTTCATTGCAATAGCATTGAAGGTAGTGTTTCAAGGTTTGATTTTGATGTTCAGTTTGTCTGTTCATCTGTGGGTGGAATGCAGTGCTAAGTCAGCGCTTTATCTTTGTCTGATAGCATACTTTCAATCAGTAGCTGCTTGTGAAGATTGAACCTTTATCAGACACTATTTCTTTGAGAGTTTTGTAGTGACATACTATCTTCTCAAAGAATATATTAGCTAGTTGCATAGCAGTGAGTGTCTTACTGATAGAAATGTATTGAGTCATCTTGATGTAACAATCTACTATCACCAGAATTGCATCATAAACATTATCACTGTGCTTGCTTGAAGGCAAGCCAGTAATCATGTTCATGATTATCTTTTCTCAAAAACTATTTGAACGGGGTAGTGCCTGCATTTCACCATATGAATGATGTCTAAATGCCTTCACCCTCTGACATATGTCACATGAGAAGACATACTTCTTGACATCTTTAACTAATTCTGGTCAGTAATATTTGTGTGACACTAATTTTAGTGTTCACTCAATACTGAAGTGTCTTGTCAACTCATTGTCATGATGGCGCTTCAGTAGTTCTGTTTGAACTGATGCTTTAGGGGGTATATATAACTTTCTCTCATATTAAAGCAATTCAGTCATATCAAACACTCATCTCAGGCCTTCAGTGTTCTGACTTCACTTATTCTTCACTATTGTTACTTTTTGTGCTTGAACAAAGAGATTATTCATTTGCAAAGAACGTACTAACAATAGGAAGAATTCACTACTGTCATCATATACTGTTTTGTGACTAGCCAATTTCAAGGCTAGTGCACATGAAATGAGTTGTCTGCAGTTAACAGTTTCAGCAGCAGGGTTAAGCAACCTCACTATGCTGTGTTCACAACAGACTGACAGTTGACTGTCTTCTAGTTCTCTCAGTGTATGTCAACTGAGTTGAGGTTTTTTAAACCTCATGTCAATTCACTCTTCACAAGCTTGACAAACTGTCTTAAGATGACTGATAATTGCTGAGAACTTAAACATAGTTGCAGACATAGCTGCTAACTTTCTTTGTAACGTTGACAAGAGTCTATCAATGTTTTCACTGATGGCCTCAATGTAGTCTGAGTGTCTTGACAGCACATTTGCAGAGTTTGTCTTGCTCAGTCTGTGCTTAATTACAAAATCAAAGGCAGCAAGCCTTACAGCTCATTGTGTCTGTCATTCATTCAACATTTTAATGTTCATAAACCCACATAGATTATTGTGATCTGTTAGAACTTTTACTGAGTGAGTACTTCTTTCAAGGTAGTGATGTCACTGTTTAAATGCCTCAACAATGACTAAAAGCTCAAGATCATGTGTCTCATAACTTTCTTCTGCTGAGAACAGCTTTTGTGACCAGTAAGTGACAGGGTGTCACTGCTCTGACATCTGCAACTGAGAGTAAATTTCTGTCACTGTGTGTTTGAAAGCATCAGTCTTCATTTGATTCTTGAGCTCTGAATCAAAGTGAACAAGAATGAGCACTGTCATAAAGACTTTCTTAAGATAGACAAACACCTTCACAGCGCCTTTCAGTCACTCAAAGAGCCCTGTCTTCTTCTCATTCTTACTGCCTTTCAATAGACCTGTAAGTGGGCTCACAATTCACAAATAGACTTTAATAAAGCGCCTATAGAAGTTGACAAACCTTAGAAAGACTTGTACTTTCTGAAAGGTCTTGAGAATCAGTCAGGTTTTAATAGTGTCAATCTGTTGCAGATTCATTGTCATCTCAGTGATCAACACTATAAATCTCAGAAACTCTACAATGTCAATAGAGAAAACACATTTTCTCAAGTTGACAAACAGCTTGTAGTGTTGCAACTGCTTAAGTATTTCACATACATGGCGTTTGTGTTCTTCTTCTGATTGTGAGTATATGAGGATGTTGTTCAAATACACAATACAAATAAAGTTCATATGCTCTGCAAGTGCTCAATTGATATAGGCTTGAAAGGTTGCAGGCGCATTAGCTAGCTCAAATGACATAATCAGGTATTTAAAGTGACCATAGCGCATGTGAAACACTGTCTTTCACTCATTGTCAACACATATGCAAATACAATGATAAACATCTTTAAGATTCAACTTGATGAAGATCTTAGCACTGCTTAGTCAGTTTAAGGTTTCATTGATCAACAGCAATGAGTGGTGATTCTTCACAATGATATTGTTTAACTCATGATAGTCAACACACAGTCACAAGCTACTGTCTTTCTTTGAGGTGAATAACACTGACGCCTCTGTCAGACTAATGAAATGCTGAATTCAACCCTTCACTAAGACATCATTTAAATAGCTTTGTAGAACTTGAAGTTTCTTGTCTGACAAATTGTATAGAGGGTTGTGTGAAGGGTTCTTCTCATTATTGTTAATGACATAATCATGCTTCTTTTGTGCAGAGAGACATTCTGCTTTAGACTCTGAGAAAACATCAGCATAGTCAGCATATGCCTGAGGTATAGATGACACTGTAGCGGTGCCTTGCAGATGTACCGTCAGCAATTTGAGTACAGCTCAAAGAAAAGTGCAGGTTACTGGCTTCTCAGCTGTCTCTTCAAATTTGTTCAGGTCTTTTAAGCTCAACATTTGCAGATTGATGCTAAAGCGTCAGCTGTGTAACTCACAGTCAATACAAACTTGTTTCTTCTCTAGGGCTGATAGGCTCATTATCAGGTCAGGTTCATTCTTTTTCAAGGCATAGAAGACATGTTCACAGTTGTGTTTCTGGTCTCAGCTGTCTCTTAGCTGATACTTCATCAAATATACCCTATAGCAATAGATGAAGTGGTTGCTCAGAAGAAGAAAGTGTGATATCTTTGCATTCAATTTGATCATCTCATTTGCAACAGTGAAATGCTGGTTAATTACATTGAATTCAGCATCAATATTCAGAAGAAAGATGCACAGTGCTTGACTGACCTTTATGACAACAGTTTCTTCAGCTATAATGCTGAGCATGATCTTTACTTTCACTCTTCATTGCATCAGCATTAAGGTCTTGACATAATGTTCTCTTTTTTTGATGAAGTCATCAAGAATATGTGAATCTTATTTGAGTTGTTCATTGACTTTGTGCAATCACTTGAGTAATGGCCTTTTTCTTGACAGTGATAACAGATTACATCTGACCTTGCTCTTGAGTGAAAAAAGATGAACTTGATGTCACATTGATGTTATCTCATTGTCTCAATGATGTCTACTCAAATAGTCTTCAATTAATAGAAGAAAATGCTCAACCTGAAGTATTTCTTGAACAAGGATCATCAAAAGTCTTCTTCAGCTCTGTAGTGTCAGATGTGTGAAGATTGCTCTTCAGTCACACAGTCAGAGTTATTAAGCTGTCTTGCTTGTTCAGAAGATCTTAATAATTTAACAAGATCTTTTTAATTTTTAATTGCAGCTTTGTGAAGAAATGCATTATCAGCTGTTTCTCATTGTACAATGTCAACTGCACTTTCAGAGTGCTGAGGTAGGCTGCAAAAGTGTGCACACTTTGACTCAACTTCTGTACAGCCTTGATGTATGTCTGCACATTATGCAACTGATGATTCACTGAGTCTTCAACAAGATTGAGAAGGTAGTTGATGAAGTACTCTCATGAAATATTCTCAAGAGGAATGGTTTTCTGATGTCAGTATCATGCATTTTGTGGTTTTCTCACCAGAAACTGCATGATGTATAGAATCTTTGCTTTGTTCTTAAGAAAGTTTTTGAGCATCAGGCAAAACGCTGTCTCTGCACTGTGTACAAAGTTGAGATGCTTTTATACCGTCTTCTCAGTATAAATGTTCAAATGCTCTGAGCAAATGTTCCTTTTCAACATCATTGTGCTGAGGTAGTTCTCTGCAGACCGCTTGATGAAAGCTATGAATTGAGTGTGCTTCAATATAGAAGAGGTATAATCAGTCTTCAGATCAGAAGGGTCATCAACAAGCAGCTTGTTGATGTCTTGACTTTGCAGCACTTGAATCTCTCTCTGAACAGATGCAAGATGATGTTTCTTTAGAAGCAGATTTCTTTTCTTTTCTGTCTGTTTCAACTCATTGTTTAAACCTTGTATTGTAGACATGAAATCATTGATCTCATGTTGCATTGTTTGCAATGAATCAGCTGAAGATGGATTTTCTTTAAAAGGGTCATCAGATTCTGCACAACTTCAAGTTTGATGAGATGAACTTGATATGTGACTGTCAGTTTGATGGTGTCAACTTCTTGTCTGCATATTGTCACACAATAAACTGTTAATCAAGAGAGATTTAAGAGTTAAAATTGTAAGGTTTCACACCTATCTGTCTCAGATAGGTATCAGAACAGGTTTATAACAGTGTGAGGTATGACAATGCACAGACTATTCAATGATAGAGTGAAATCATATATCTTAATTGATGTCAAGACTAACTCTGAAGAGTCTTCATGTGCAAAGAAGCTCTTCTTATATGAGTTCTTGCTTAACATGCTTAGTTACATGAACTACATCTGTATTCACTTTGACATGTATGCAGTATGCTTAAGAAATGAGAAATTGTTGAAAGCTGATAGAATATTGTATGAAAAAAAGATTGAGAGAGAAAGCTGACTCAGCTTACATGGCTAAAGACACAGCTTTCTCATGATGCAGAGCAACTTTAACTGATTAAGCTTTGTCACTCATGAATTCTTACATCTTTGTGTGATACATTTGTCAATGTTGAGTTGTTAAACACAGCTTTTTCATCAGATCAATCTGTGAGTGATTCTTTCATCTGCATGTGTAATGCAGCACATTCATCAATGACTGAGTTGCTGAACACAGCTTTTTCATCTCAAGCACAGTTTTTTCATCAGATCAATCTTTGAGTGATTCTTTCATCTGCATGTGTATTGCAGTACATTTGCAAAGCTAAGTTGTTAAACACTGTCTGTTCATTTAATTAATCTCTGAGCAAACCTTTCATCTTCATGTGTAATACAACACATTTGTCAATGTTAAGTTGTCAAACACAGTTCTTTCATCTCAAACACTGTTTGTTCATCAAATCAATTTCTGAGTAGACCTTTTATCTGCATGTGTATTACAGCACATTCATCAATGCTGAGTTGTCAAACACTGCTCATTCATCAAATCAATCTTTGAGCAAACCTTTCATTCACATGTGTGATGCAGCACATCAGTCAATGCTGAGTTGTTAAACACTGTCTTTTTATTGAATTAATCTCTGAGCAAATCTTTCATTCACATGTGTAATGCAGCACATCTGTCAATGTTGAGTTGTTAAACACAGTCCTTTTATTAAATCAATTTTAAGACATGATAAAGGTGCTGTCTTCACTGAAACACCTTGCAATCACAGCTTTTTTATCAAATCAATTCTCAAAGAGTTCTTACATCTTTATATAACACATTTAACAATATTAAGTTTCTTAAACAAAGCTCTCTCATTGAATCAATTTCAAAACATAATGAAGGTGTCACTGAGACCTGAGCAACAATGTAATCATGATTGTTCTTAATAAAGTGAGAAAGTTAAAATTCTTTGTCACACTATAGTAAGAGCATGACACAAGACTGTCTGTTTCATAGTTTCTTTCACAAGTACTGACAAGTTAAAGACAGAGGCTGTTAATGTGTGCTGTGCATCAACATATTAAGATACTGATGTATCAGCTGATCATAAGTGTAGTAACTGACATAGACATCAGCTGCGCATCAGTGTATTGCTGTGCTAGTCAAATATTGACATATTAGCTGATTATGAGTGTAGTGACTGGCATAAGCGTATCAGCTGTACATCAGTGTCTCAATATGTCAGCTAGATATCAGTGTATCAGCTGACATAAGTGTGACAGCTGACATGAGTGTATCAGCTGCACATCAGCGTCTCAATATATCAGTTAAATATCAATGTATTAGCTGAGCATGAGTATAGCAAAAATGTATGAACATATCAGTGAGAGATGAGATTTACAGCGGTCTGATGATATCTGCACATTAAATGTTAACACTTTTCATGAACAGTCTATGTCATTGTTGTCACACATCATGACCTTGTTCTTAAATATTAAATTGTGCATTGACTGCAGCTTTGTTCAAATCATGAGGTAAAAGAAAGTGACAGCATGTATAAGTCAACATCTGTATTCTTAAGCAGCCTATGTCAGTGCTGATTTCATTGATGATGATGCCTCAATGTGCATTGACTGCAGCTTGTCAAAGAGATACTGCATTGTTCTTAATGCTCAAGCCTTTTTCTTTTCAATCTGATGTTAGAACTTCTTTATTATCAGCTTTTCTTACTCTTGTCATCTCTTCTGACTTAACACTATACTTGAAATTCTATTATAAACATCATTCAGAGAGCAATGTGTTCATCATTTCTGTTATCTCTCTTCAGCACTGCATTACTTATATTGTCTGTGACACTAATCACTCTGTCACATAAACATGCTTTAATTGATTCAGTAGTCTGTTCTCAGAAAGAACAGCATAGTAGAATTTGTATAACTCTTAAGCTGTGAGTGAAAGAAGAGCAAGATTGCAGCACAGATAGTAAAACAGAGTGTAATATGTTTGAATGTATGATGTAGTGATCACACCTTGAGTTGAAGAAGAAGAAGCAATTAAAAAGTAATCAATCTCAGTATATAGTATAAACTGATGTACACAAAAGATTCTGAAGACACATGTAAGTTAGGTTCATGATGTGCTGACAAAAAGACACTACAAAAACATGATTCAGTGATTTTAATGAGTATGCATGAATCAGAAATTGTGCTGAACAAACATGTTTGAGCTGATATAACTGCAGTGTCATCTTTGTATGTTAACAACATGTAAGGTATAAATTAAATTACAGTAATGATGATCACAAAATAAATCAATCACATAAACAAAACTTCAATTATTTCATCTGAAATCAGCTTGTCAAAACTGACTGCATCAGTCTTGATATTACTTCTTAAGCTTTATACTGTAGTGTATCTGAATTGTCTGTTTAGTTTAACTCAAAAGAACAACACAGATCTCATTTCATAAACAGTTCTTCTTTTTCATCTTAACTACTGTTGTGTTCTCTTTATTTGTTCATAAAACTCATTTCATAAGTAAAGATGAGGCTACTGATGACTGATAGCATGTACTAGCCTGACAAGATCTTATAATCTTGCTTAATGACTTATAAGAACTTTCAAACACCTCTGAGTGAATTAAGAAATGAATATGCTGTGAGATTTGAGGTAGCTTGAACTCAAGATTATATAACATCTCATCACTGATAGTGATACGCTTCAAAAAGTCTGTGAACACTCATTTTTGATACTAAGCTGCAGGTACTGACGCTGTAGTAAAGAAAAGCTGTCTTTAAGACTTTTTAAAAGAACGCTTGTTGTCTGTAGAGCTTGATAGACGCTTATGTTTAGTTTGAGATGATGCATTGCTGATCTTCAATGAGCTATACTTATAGATATGATTTTTTGCAGAGCATCTTCATTACTTTATGAGTTATGAGTCTTTCTTACTGTTGTCATCTGTAGCATTGTAGATGTCACTGATTTCTTTAGTCATGTTCTCAAGTTGTCACTTCTCTGTCTGTTAAGCTCTTAAGTTGTCATTGTCTTGCTTGCTTGTTGTCTTAACTGCTTCATCATGCAGTTTCAAGAAGAAAACAGCAAGCTTCTCTGATGTACTTCAGATGATTTTATTATTGTGCTTGTTAATCTGACATAGTGATAACACATGAGATGAGCCAGAAGAGTGAGAGACATCTTAAGCAGAAATAGCAGCAGCTGACTCTTTCTGTTCTGCAAGGCTGAGAAGCAGACCCTCATCAATGTAGCAGTCAGTGTTAACATCATATCAGTCATAAGCTAATGAGTTAACAGACTGACTCAGCTTTATTGTGAAATCTTGTCTTGAATGAGTATTGTGTAAACTCAAATCTCATTCAGCTTTGCTTTCACTACTGTGAACAGAAGTGACCTAAGCCTCATTCTTAACATGTGTGCTGATTACATTGACATCTTCAATAACTACTGAATAATCTGTGTGTTGTTAACAAACTGCTTCTTAAAGCAAAGAAAACAGAAGACACTTATCTTGACTACCTTGATTTTTGCCTTTCTGATCAGTCAAACATAAGCACACTTAATGATGAAGAGCAGACTTTTCAGAATGTTGAAAAACAGACTCAGGTAAAGACCTTGTTGTTTTAAGAACTGTGAGCAGATAAAAGTGTAGCAACTTTATGATGATCAGAAGATAGTCACTGTTTGAGTTATTGTCAAAAAAGCTGTGGTCACTGCTGATTGTGTCTTTGTTTAAATGAGATTAGCAGAAAATCTTGTAATGAGCATTTAATCATACCTTATAAGCTAATGATCTCATCTTTGTTCATCTCAAGCTGCAAGGCAACTTTCTCTTTACTTTTGAGAGTAGTTGTCATTTTTGATTCAAGTTGGTCAGAGATGTCAAGTGCACAATTCAGATTCTTACACTTTGCAGATAATAATAGTGCTTTAATTAAAGAGCTGATTGCACAGTAATTCTGAGTATGAGTCTGTAATGATGCATTGAGAGTTTGATGACAAAAAGATGAGTTCAGTGAATGTTGATAAAACTCAATGTATTTTATATTAACAGTAGTCATGATGAAGAAATACAAAAGCAAAAAAAGAAAAAAACACAGGTTGAGAGTGCTGACTTTGAAAAGAGTGAAAGAAATGAGATATATATACTGATAAGTAAAGCTCTTCATCAAACTCAATTATTTTTACTTCACACTGTCTTCAACTTCTCTTCTTAAAGTTCATATTTGCTGCAGTGTCTTTGATTCTAATTAAAATCACAGTGCATGAAATTCTCAGCTTGCAATTCATTTTTAAGTTTTAACAAGACACACATTTTTCAGCTCTGTTCTTTCTCAGTTTCAGAAATGATCAGAAAAGAATGTCAGAATCAGTTAATTCTACTTCATCATCATCTGCATTTATCTCTCAATCTGTTAACACTTACATTTAACTCAGTCAGACTTTGTCTTCATAATCTTTCTCATAAGACAGACTGTGTAATGCAAGGTGGTCTTCTACTCAGTCAGCTGTGTATGATTATGTGAAATATTGCAACCCTCAGTATGCTGTGTCAGTGATTCTTAAACTGTCTTTAAGTACTTAAACTTTCTTTATTCTTGTGAGTGTTTCAGATACACCTCATCTGAGATTACACAGTTTGCTGTTTTAAGATGCTTCACAGTCTTTATGTAGCTTCAATGATTCAATCTGTTCTTAACACATATGCAGATGTCTGTTCTTCATGAAACAAGTCAGTTTGAAATCAGTTACATTGCATTTTACATTGACACAGTCAGACACAGTCAAACAGAAGTCAATTAACATCTCTGTGAGGCATTTTCTTCATTGATCAAATGATAACTGCAACAGCACTGCTGAACAGAGCCTGTTTGCATCTTTTTGTTACATCTTTAAGAAAATGAGCTCATGTGATGCAATACTGAGTCACAAACATATGCAGTTTACCTTGTCTTTCTTGTATGTCAATTAATGTAACAATCTCTGAAGAAAGAAAGATCACAAAGACTTAAAAGAATTGCAATGAAAGAAACAGATTAACAGTTCAGAAAAACTGACTGTGTCATTTAAATGTTCAGCTGAGGTCAATCAATTGTGATGTGAGTGAGTTTAAACAAACAAGAAGAAAAAATGCATAATGAGACTAAGAGTCTGAGTGTGTAAAAAAGTGTTGAGAAGAACAGAATGAAAGAAGAAAATGAATGAGAAGTGAGAAGAACCAGCTCTTTTACAAATGAGAAAAGTAATGTGAGGTCTGTGTATGTGTCTTGTTCATTTGAGTGAATGTTAAACTCAGCAGGGTCAACATCATAACTGAGATTATATTATATATATTTATATTAATATTAATATTATTTAATAACACTAAAGATCTTAGTTATACATCTTATATGTATTATTAACTAATTATCACTTTATCACTAAAAGAAATAAAAGTATTTAACTCTATTCTTTATATATGTTATATAATGTTAATTATTTTCTGTTTATTTTTTATATTTTATATTTAACATCTCTAAAGATATCAGAAACTTTAAGTATTTATATTTATTATTAAGTTACTTTAAGACAGTTACAGTATTATGTTATGTGTTAGTTATGTATATTACAATATTAACTGTTTTTTATTAAATTTATTAGATTTATATTTAACATCACTGACTTCATCAATAATACACAGTAAATACATTTGAGTTTGTTTATTATTCAGTTATTAAAAACTGTTAAAAGAATAATGTTATGATATTTAATGTATAATGTTAAATGTTAAATGTTATTTTTATGATGATTTACACTCAGAAATACTGAAAATATCAAAATTACTCTGTATGAACTGTCTTTTATGACCTGTTACTCAGTTATCAGCAGAAATCAATAAATTATCAAAAATACAGTAAATTATAAATAAATTATCATTTTTAAATGTGATTAAGCATATATTTCACATGTAATATTTTATAATTTATAGAATATCACATAGATTAGCACTTTTTATGTCAGACTTTTTATGATAAAAATTGCACAACTGACATTTGCATGCACTGCACCTCACACTCAAAATTCACTTTTTACACTGTGACAAGGTGCAGTTTAATGTATTTTTCTGTTATTTAAGCCACCTGTTTATTTGAGCCACCTTAAATCTCATACAGATCATGAAATTTTAAGACTTTATAACTTCACTGTCATGAGTTTGCAATGAGATTGACACTCAATTGATAATTTTTAAATACAAGAAGAATACTATGAAGAGAAAAAGAAGAGCTTCATACAGAAGTGAAAAGATAATGTGCTTTAGTCTTAAAGTCTTAGTAAGCAACTAGACCATAAGACCTTAGTATGAGTTCAACTTATGACATCATCTTTTTCTTTTTCTTCAAGATTGTGCTTTAAGTCTTTGAAAAGGTTGTTATACAGTTGTCAATGTTTGTTGACATGTGTTTGCCTGCTTTGTATGAGTAAGGTTTGCAGATGAAAATTTTTTCATTGCTTGCATGATTTTCTCTGACAATTCACTTGAGTTTATCTGTCAGTGAAGTGAGTTATAAACCCTCTCACCTCATGTATAACTTTTCTTTTTCTTTCTTCTTCAACTTCTTCACTGACATCTTTTGTATGCAAAATCTTTCTTAATTGAATATGTTAGCACTGACTCTTGTATGACAAGCTCAGCAGCAACAACAACAACAACAACAATGTAAGTGTCATACAAGTATGTGTCTCAGAGCTGACAGCTCACAGGGCTCTCATTCTTTACAATGCATACATTGCTGTTCTCATTCTTGTGACTGTTGATGTTGATTCAGTTCTCTTTGTTGATCAGCAGCAGCTCACTCAGTATGCTCACTTTTCTCAGACAATGATCATTTTTGTGCTGCTCAATGTGAATGTTCTGTTTATATGA
>JAABUP010003970.1_pt1 | contig 25111 bp, 28 predicted proteins | sample 5559201 | NCBI WGS metagenome assembly JAABUP01 (sample SAMN10711887, study PRJNA513373) | rock metagenome | isolation source: Antarctica rocks | place: Antarctica
ATCCGAATAAAGTTGCGCTGAGTGGGCAGCCTTGCTTGACTCCCATCAAGCAGTCAAAGATTTCTGAGATGCCTTCTGAGTTCCTCACAGCCGCACTGTCATGAGCGTACAAGGACTTGATGCAGTCCAGGATTGGTCCACGTATTCCTACACGCTCCAACACCTGCCACAGCAAGCCACGAGGAACGGTATCAAATGCCTTCTTGAAGTCAACAAAACAGCAATACAGTTTTCCAGATGCTTTCCCTTGCCGTGTCTGTTTCTGCTTGTCAATCAAGGACTTTAATACAAAGATATTGTCTGTCGTGCGGAAATCTTTCCTGAAACCTGCTTGCCCTTTAGCTTTGATGCCGTCATCTTCAGCCCAAACTGCAATTCTGTGATCTAGTATCATTGCAAACAGCTTAGCAATCACAGAGCCTACTGTGATGCCTCGATAGTTGCTCATGTCACATTCATCGCCTGATTTGTAGACAGCAGTGATCAAGCCAACAGACAACTGCTTGGGAAAGTGACTCACAAGCATCAAATTGAAAATGACTAAAAGACAGCTGTGCAAAACTTAACAAGCAAGTTTGAGAATCTTCTTCTTCGATATATCCATGACGAGATGGACGTTGACATTTATGGTTCTTGACATAATCCGAAGTAATTGCATATGTCGCAAAGAGTGAGGCTTGTGCTGCTCGCGACAACACGCACTGCAACATTGAATGCTGGCTTCTCAGCTATGCGTCTTCACCAGGAGTTGAGCGACCTCAACTAGCTCTCGTGGCTGAGGTGATATGGCGCAACAGGGCCTTGCTTTCACATCGGGAGGGGATGCTCAAGAAGCACTCGGAAACCCTGTTGAGCCAGCGCAGCTCCAAGAACACGTAAATGGCAACAGTAGACCCAATAGTGGCAAGGCGTTCGACCAGCTGCGACGATTTAGCTCTCAGCAGCAGCACAAAAAGGCTGCTGAGGCTGGGGGTGTCACTTCTCGACAGGCCATATTCCCTTCCCAGGTGCTTCTTTACGCTGCGATGTAGCATCCTGTGATCACTTGTTCCATGCTGTTGCTGCAACCAGCCATAATTCCAGTTTTGTCGAAGTCGTTTCGAGTGGCAGCCATCAAGATATATATCAGCTGAAAGGGTGTTGCATTCCTGCAGTCGCCTAAAGATGGAGAAACAAGCAAAGGCCCCAATGATGTCAAAATCGTTCAGCTTGACAAGGAACTGACACTTGAGGAGCGTCAGCTCATAATCAAACATGCTTTGGCCACAGAGGACCAGGATGCTGAGGGCTTGCTAAACAACATCAGAGCGCGCATGGAGCGGTAAGACTCCACACAGCAGATCGCACCATCAAGCAAAGTCTCCTCCAGCAGAATGACTTGCATCAACAAGACACCTGTGAGCTGTCCAGTCTGCCTCATTTGTTTTGCTGAAGTGCAGAGTTGGTATCAGGCCTCCTGGCATAGAAGTACGGTTCCAGGACCTCTTCATTGAGACGTCAGTATACACCAATGTCAGCCGTAACTTGCCATCCATTCTCAATGCCTACCGAGGCTTCTTTGAGGTGAGCCAGCACTTGACCTTTGCTGTGTTGTCTGTGTTACCGACACACAAGCTTGCAGTGTCAGTGGTGTAGTCTCTGTGCCAGCAGTCACCATCATCACTCACTCATAAAAGGTCGTCTGGCAATACGCAAGCACTCCTTCATGCAGTCGCCTGGCTGTTTGGAACCAGCTTGCTTCCCACTCTTGCTGATTGCTTGTGCTGCAGTATATTCTGGTTCAGCTGCGGTTGCTGCGTCCTGAGAAGCGCAAGATCACCATCCTGAACAAAGTCAGCAGTATCCTGACTCCAGGCCGCACAACTCTGCTGCTGGGACCTCCAGGAGGTGGAAAGGTATGTATGACATGCTCAGCAGATGCTCTGAAGGTCATACCCCTCTGTGGATGAACACATCCCATTTAAGTCCAGTTGGAAGCTGTCACACTGGCAACCCCTCCCGTTCCCCTGTAACTGCATGTAGTCCTTCGTATTGCCTTCTCATTCTCAAGTTGCATGTGTGATATGCAAGGTCTCTAGTAATGAAGCAACCAGAGGAACTGCCTGACCATTGCAACAGGTCCCAACTGCGGCACTGCACCAATCCTAAATGGCTCCACAGCCACCTTTTTTGACCCTGGTGTTTTTCTCTTTGCAGTCCACCCTTCTGAAGGCTCTAGCTGGCAAGCTGGGGCACAGCGGTCTTCAGGTCCATGGCAAGATCATGTACAACGGCACCCCCCTCAGTGAGTTCTTGCCTCAGAGGACCGCTGTCTATGTGGAGCAGGAGGATCAGCATCTGCCTGAGCTGACAGTCAGAGAGACCTTTGACTTTGCGGCTCGCTGCCAAGGAGTTGGCACCAAGGCTGGTAGGCCACCAGCCAAAGATGGCTTCTGTCTGTAATAATGATAGTACTGTTCCTCAGTTGCTTCCCGTAGTGTCTATGCTGCGTTGAGAAACCGTACCAAGGTTCTGCTTGTAGACATTGGGGGTCCCCCCCCCCCCCCTCCCCCCCCTTGTTTTCTTGTTTTCAATTGGATGTATGTTGAGTTTTTCTTTACTCTATCTTGAGGAAGAAAACTGCTTGTAGACATCAAGATAACATGGTAAATGCTGGAAGTCGTATGTCAAGCATTTCAAAAGCTTGTGCTCATAGCCGACGTGTATGTGCTCATGGGCAGCTTCACAAGCCTGGCTGCAGCCTGCATGCCAAGCATCTTTGACGTGCAACACACAGTGAAGTGATTGTTCTGGAGTGAAGTCACTGTCAAATGTCACGCCCGTGCTACAGTCCGTGCACCGTACTGCTTGGTGGTGAAACACCGTGCTGGTGTTGCAGACTTGCTGGCACAGATGCGCAAGTATGAGAAGGAGCACGACATTGAGCCTGACTGGAATGTGCACGCCTTCATGAAGGCCCAGTGTATTCAGGGCCAGCAGTCCAGTGTGGCAACAGAGTATGTGATCAGGATGCTGGGCCTGGACATCTGTGCAGACACCATCTGTGGGAACCACATGATGAGGGGTATCTCTGGTGGTCAGAAGAAGCGTGTCACATCAGGTATGCTCCCTGTCTACTGATCATTGAGGTTCTGTTCTGCCATCCAGCTGTTCTGTAAGTAGCATCGTGGCTTGGAGGACTTTGTTAGGACATGTCACCTGCAGCAACACGTCAGGTGGTGCTATCAGTGTGACAGTTTGGACGTACTGCACCACTGGCCTATTGTACTGCGCTCATCTGCTGCTTGGGATATGTGGTGGGAAAAGCTGGCCTGCTGAAAGCATTCTGGTTCAAGTGCGCATCAACGTGATGCTGAAGTGTAGCTGCATCCCTGACCAGTTCCTGGTGCGCCAATGTCCCACTTGCATGAAACGCTTTGCTGCTTTGCTCCCACTAGAATGCTTCTGGTGTCCGCTCCTCACATGAAGCACATTACTAAATAATGTCATTATTGTACTACTGTATTATACTAATTCTGTCGTGTGGTAATACATGATTATCATATTACTCCGTTAAATGATTATCAGCTTCAAACGCAGAGGTGCTCCTGACGCTTGCGACACGCTGCAGGTGAGATGATGGTGGGCTCTAAGCAGGTCTTCTTCATGGACGAGATCAGCACCGGCCTGGACAGCAGCACCACCTACGCCATTGTCAAGTTCCTCAGGGATCAGACGCACGCTCTCAACTACACCACCATGATCTCACTGCTGCAGCCTGCTCCAGAGTCCTACGACCTCTTTGATGACATCCTGCTGATGGCAGAAGGTGGGACATCACTCCCTGGCTATGCTTCACCTGCCTCTTTTGCATCGTTTTTGCCCTTTTTTGCATCCTGTTTGTTTGTGTTTGCTTGTCCATGGTGTGCAGAGCTGTCAGCTCAGTCTAACCCATGGTACAGTGTGACCGTCTGGCTACCCCTGCAAAGCTTGCCTGCTCAGGTGAGGCTGCACATGACAGCTGTGGTGGCTCAGGGGTGCTGAGTTGGGGATTGGTTCTTGCTGAGCCGGCATTCAGTCCTTGCTGTACATTGTTACGCCTTTTTGCTAGACTGTTGCTTCTTCTCACCCTTGCCTGTGTGCATCATGTACCAGCAGAGCCTTGATAGCATTACTCAGGTGGAGTGCATCTGCTCTTGACCATGCTATGAACAAGCTGGTGATGGCTTGTTCATAGCGTGGTCAAGCCATCACCAGCTGTGAACATTCTGGAGCGCTGTAAGCCCTTCAACCCGTCCTGACTCTCACAAACGCTGGCGTCTCAGTACCCTCAATAAACCCCAAACTCAGTTGACATCTCCTGCCGGGCGATTCACAAGGTCTGTTGCTCCACCTCTTGTATGCATAAGGTGGTGGCTCCTTCTGTGTAGGTTGCTTGGTGTACCATGGGCCCAGGGAGGACGTGATGGACTTCTTTGAGAGCTGTGGCTTTGCCTGCCCAGAGCGGAAAGGCATTGCAGACTTCTTGCAGGAGGTTACATCCAGGAAGGACCAAAAGGTGCGACACTGTCCAAAAACTTGGCTTGCTCAGCGCCTGCTGCTGCCTCCCACACATGTTGCCAGACTGCGCGCGACAGCCCTGTGTTATATCCATTGTGTGGATGTCTGTGACAGCTGCTCCTCACTTCTGCCTGTCCTTGTGCTGGATTTTTCCAACAATATACAAAATAGAAGCTAAATGCATTGGGGTGCAACGGCGCTAATCCAGACACCACTTTCTCAGCGGCTTCCTCGTCTTACACCATAACATGTGTGATCTCTGTTAACACCACGCTTCAGGGTAAGATCCTTTATTGCACGCTTGCAGCAAGCTTGGTGTTGCAGTCAGCCTCAAAATGTTGCTCAGTCACCAAAACACATCTTAGCACAGGGTTTCCACAAGCTTCTTAAACACCACAATGTTGCCCAGCAAACTGCTGCACATTTGACTAGCACTGAGACACATGACATTGTGCTTGCAGCAATACTGGAACAGCAGCCAGCCCTACAAGCACATCTCAGTGCCAGCCTTTGCTGAGCTCTTCAAGCACCACAAGGTGGGTCAGGAGACAGCCGCCCGCCTAGCAGAGGGGCCCGACAGGGCGGCCCTGGAGAAGCAGGGGGACACCAGTGAGCTGCTGATGAAGAAAAAGTATGCGCTCAGCAACGGAGCGCTCTTCCATGCATGCTGGCAGGTAAGGGTGACCTCTGTTGGTGGCTGTGTGCTGCATATTGTGCCAAGGAGAACTGCGCCCTCAGCAACATGCAGCTCTTCCGTGCTTGTGGGCTGCTGAGACGTTCCTGTACGGCAACCAGTGATCCAGGGGAGCCTTTCCCTGTCATAATTTGTCCTCATCACAACTTCTGTGTGTCAGCAAGCGCAGAGTCCTACATTATAATGCAAGCTACTGGATCAGGTGGTGCCAAATCTGACCAAAGCAAGATCTGTCTGTATGGTGTCCCCTACTCTGCCTGACTGCCAGATCCCTTTTGCAGCTCCCCTCACACTGTTTTGTCTCCTGATGCAGCGAGAGTTTGTGCTGGTGAAGAGGAACTCCTTCCTGTACATCTTCCGATTCTTCCTGACCATGTTCATGGCGGTCGTCACGGCCACCCTCTTCCTGCGCACCCAGCTGCACCCCAACTCCCTCTCACAGGGCCAGCTCTACTTCGGCGTGGTCTTCTTCTCCCTCATCATGCTCATGTTCGATGGCTTTGCAGAGATGACCTTCACCATCTTGCGGCTGCCGGGATTCTACAAGCAGCGAGGTGGGGCTCTTCTCCTCTCTCTGCTGTGCACCATGCAAATTTGTCTTCCTCTGGTGAACCTGTCGTGCTACGTCTGCATCTTGACAGACCACATCAAGTAAGTATGTATCATATCCGGTACTGTGTAGTGTGCTCAAACCATGACATCTATTCATCCCATTTGATGCTACATGTGATGGTTTGAGCATACACAGTTATTGGATTTGCTATATTGTTAGTTGATGTGGTTTGTTGGTATGAATGCGATGTGTTGTGCTGCTCAGTGTTCTTGACTCATTGGTCAGCAATGTCTACTGGAGCCTGTCCCCTTAGGCAAACACACAAGCCTGGTAGAGCAAGTTGCAATATGCCCAGCAAGACAGGATGAATGCCCAAGCTTGCGTGCTCGCACTGGGCAAGCTCGAGCAACATCCTGTCTTGCTGGGCATGATGCAAACGCCCAACCAGGCTTTGTGTTCAAGCAACACAGCGATACACCACTGGTGCTTCATGTGATTCAGAACACATGAACTCATCTGATTGTTGGTACGTTGACTGTCAAAATAGGACCCCATACAGGGAGCTACTCAAAACTGAATGTACCTGACCCAGGGGCAGACCTGCATTTGAGCACAAATACACAAATGTCAGTTACCATCAGCTCCTGCACTGAATACACTTCATGTGTTGTCCTTGCATTGGGCTGCTGTCTAGCGTTTAGGAAGTTGCTGACTTCACCTAAACCCTAAAACCTTGTCATTGCTGCAGACAACTACTTCTATCCTGCCTGGGCGTATGTGTTCCCCACCACTGTCCTGCGTCTGCCGTATAGTCTACTACTTGCTACCCTCTGGGCATGTGTGGTCTACTATGAAGTGGACCTGGCTCCTGAGGCCAGCAGGTAATTGGCAGCTGTCAGCATGCTGTGCAGTTGTGTGTGCGAAGCATTGTACTGCTGCACACTACAGGACCACTTACACAGCAGAAAGCATCTAGTTCTGCAAGCAACAAAGCAGAATGCATCAGTTTTGCAGCCGACATAACACAAGCTTTGTTGTGGTTTTTTGGTAATGCACAGCCGGGTCTAACACGTCTTTCTGTCTGCTCAGGTTCTTCACTTTCATCCTGCTGCTGTTCCTGGTGCACAGCATGGGCATTGCCCTGTTTAGATTCATCGGTGGACTGGCAAGGAATGAGGTCATTGCTAGTACTGGCGGCAGCTTCTTCTTCCTTATCCTGCTGCTTGTGGGCGGATTCCTACTGGCCAAGAACCGCATCCCCAATTGGTGGATCTGGGCATACTGGTGAGAGCGTACTCTGCCGTTTCAGGGTCCAAACCCTATCTGCTTAGCCTGGGTGAGGGTAGGCGTGTGTTTGCAGCTGTCTGACGTTCATTGGTCGCCCTGTGGTGCAGGATTGATCCTATTGCATATGTGCAAACAGCACTGGCACTGAACGAGTTCCTGGCTCCTCGCTGGAAGAATCTGATTATTGATGGGTCAAGCGCTTCCAGCCAGATTCTGGAGGGGCGCGCCCTTCCACAGAAGGGTGAGTGCTGCTAGTGATGATTTGATTATCCTCCCAAGCTGAACTGAAAACCACCTCAAATTGTCAATCACAGCCAGTCTGCCTGCACCGCTTTCCATTTGGACCAAGCAAACCAACCCTAGCCATTTGGCCTTGTCTGCTGCATTCATCACTTGCAGCTAAACACACTGTGCATCTTCATGTGCCATCCAAGCGCTGCATTCGTTGTGATCCAAGTCTAGCGCCCTTGGGCTGTCAGTGGCACACAAGATCATGTCTTGCTCATTATCCAGCAGCTCAGCTGAAAGTCACACTCCACTGTACCTTGCCATGACATGCAGTGCCATGACATACAGTGCGGCGTGCCTGTCTGCACAGCCACATTCTCAAATTTGTGTCAGGGAAAAACCAATATGTGTGTATCTGTATCTGCAAGCTACAGCAGGCTGCTGAGTGTGTATGGGTCTGAGTGTGTATGAGTCTGAGTGTGTGAGATGCTGAGTGTGTGTGTGTGTGTGTCTGCAGCCTGGTGGATATGGTTGGGTGTGGCTGTGCTGATCTTCTCCTGGTTCGTCTTCAACATTGCCTGCTGGGTCTGCCACGCATACCTCAGCCGTGAGTCTTCTTCACAGTCTTCTGCCAACATGCATACTACAGCTGTTGCGGTTTGTGCTGCCTAGAGTTGCTTGAGCACATCCACTGCCTGCGCTTGCTGCATGCACTGCACAGCCTGACAGGCCAGATTGACCGCAGCGTGCCAATTAGCAGCATCTGATCGAGTATTGCACCATTGTGACAGTTCCACATGCAAACCTCAGCCGTGAGTCTTCTTCACACTTTTCTGCTCATGCATACTGCAACTACAGGCATCCAACACCATGGTCTGCTGCCTTTGCCACGCATTTTCATCCCTCAATTCCCCTTGCATGGTACAGAAAGCTGCGTCGGCCTGTAGCTGGGTAGGTCCACTAACATACGTGTTGCAATGGGGATGATGCTGATGTATGAACATGCTGATAGATCATGCTAAGCAATCTCCCCTTGTTTACTGTTGGCAGGCTTGATTCGTGTCCAGGACACAATGTAAACATCTAATGCATTTGCAGCTCTTGAGAGGCACGTGGCCACCTTGCCTGAGGAAGAGGTAGAGGAGGAAGCAGAGCTGCGTCAGGAGAAAGAGAACGGCTCAGCTTCCATCAAGGAGCCAACCACCGGCGGCGACTTCACCACCGACAGCGGCATGAGTAAGCCTAATGGCATGACTAACGGTGTAGCAAATGGCCACCACCCAGATGAGGTGGTGCCTCTGGCCAATGGCAATGACCCCCATGTGGACAGGAACGACCCCAACTTCCTGATCCCCCCTAGGTTCAACCCACAGGGCGCCAACCCCCCTCTGGAGAATGGCCTACCCATTGCCGGCATCACCCACCCTGATGCTGCAGTGGTGCCTGCCCACGTCCATGCCGCCACCTCACCAGTCATCACTCACCCCCCAGAGCTGACTCAGCAGCAGAGTCAGCCTCGCCTGAGCATGGACGCCATCAACAGGATGTCACAGGACGGCACCACCAGGTCTAGGAAGAGCCTGGATGTTGGTCAGGGCTCCAAGAGGAACATGCAAATGGGGGGATCCAAGAAGAAGCTGGGGCGAGGCATGAGCCTGTCTCAGATGATGTCGCAGAAGGACATGCAATCAGGCAAAGGGCAGGTTGCCGGTGGGGGCAAGGGTATGGTGTTGCCCTTTGAGCCCCTCTGCCTCACCTTCAGTGATCTCAACTACTACGTGGACCTCCCTAAGGTATGGTTCTCACTCTGCCTAGCTAGGTCACATGGGCAGTGCCATCCTCCGACAGTCGTTGCACATGTGTTGCTTTGCACAGCTGACCCGTTCATATGCCAGGCATGCGGTACGATGCAGTGTCTGCAATCTGAGCAGGCCACTAAGACACAGAATGCATTTGCACAAGTGTCTTTACCACCAACAAGTAGGGTTGAACTGTCAGGTTGCAGAGCCCTGCACACAAAGCGGGTTGCCATCACTACAGGCAATGTAACAACATCTGCATGCCATGTGTGTTAGCCTCCAACGTCATGCATGACAGATCAATCATCTGCTATTCTGGCTGAGTGGCATATTGCGTGCATCCACCATGTGCAGCTGCTGCAGACATGTCTACTTATATCTTGCAGGGCGTGTCTACTGACCCTGAGAAGCTGGGACCCAAGGCAGCTGTTGTCAATGGCAAGAATGTGCTACAGCTGCTGAACCACTGCAATGGCAGCTTCAGGCCTGGAATCCTGACTGCCCTGGTGGGCAGCAGTGGTGCAGGCAAGACCACCCTCATGGATGTGCTGGCTGGCCGTAAGACAAGTAAGCGCACCTGTGCCTTTCCTACATCAAGCTGTGCCTTGCCTGCATCACACTGTGCCTTGCCTGCATCAGACTGTGCCTTTTCTGTATCAGACTTGGCCTTCAAGCATCAGTTGCACTGTTTGTGTCACTCCCAACTGACAGAGTTTGCGTAACAACCGAGCAGAGCTTCGCCTGCTATAAGCTGTGGTATTTGTACCCTTGTATACATGCATGTGTAGTTACTCCGGTAAGCCTTCACCAGGTGCATGGACCCAGCTGCTGTCAGAACCTGATGTGCTCACATGCTCCTTGAGTCCGTGTCATGACATCACCCCAAGCTTGTTGCCTGACAGTCATGATCATGACCTTACCTGATCATTGTCCACAGCTGTGTACACATGTTGTTGGTAAGCTACTCTCAGCTCATCGTTGCCCCTGAAGACATGTGTGGTGTATCGCATGGTGCGGGCAACACACCCTCTCACGTTGCCCTCATCTAATGTTGTGGTCTTGCTGGCTTGCAGCCGGTAAGATTGAGGGGGATGTGCGAGTGAGTGGGCACCCCAAGGTGCAGGCTACCTTTGCCCGTGTCATGGGCTACGTGGAGCAGACTGACATCCACTCTCCCAACGTGAGTCGCTGCTGCATAGTCAAACAACCAGCTGTGCTGTTGCTGCATACTCAATCAGCCGCCGTGCTGTTGCCTTGTGTGCTGTTGTGCACCTATGCCTGTGCCTTGCTGTTGTTTGGAGCCTGTTTGAGACACTGACAAGACGCTCGCTGCTGCCCATTGTTTTGTGCTGATTTCCCTCTTCATCCGTGATGTCTTGTCACAGGTTTCATCTGAGCCAGTGCCTCACTGTGCAAAAGCTTGCGCTGTCATCCTGAACACTCACACACACTCACTAGTGTACCAAATTATTCATCGTGCCTGCCTTGTGAATGTATATATGCAAAATGTCCTCCAACAGATCATGTTCTTGCTCATTGCATGCTTCTTGTTGACCTAGCTACTTTGAATTGAGGTTATCACAAGTGCCCACAATCTTTATGTGTGGGGGATTGATTGAACAGTTGGCATGGCTCAGCCAATCAGCAAAGGCTCAGCCAATAAGCAATTCAAGTTAACAGGCTTGCAATTATGCACTCTACTGTGTGTGGTGTACTTCTCATTGAATGTGAGACACAGTCAGATTGACCAGTCTGAGTTCAAGCATGTTTTGTTGTTGCTGCAGTTGACAGTGTATGAGTCGCTGATCTTCAGCGCCCGTCTGCGTTTCAACAAGGACGTTGAGATCAACACCGTCTACGCCTTTGTACAAGAAGTCATGGAGCTGGTGGAGCTGGAACCCCTAGCTGAGTCCCTTGTGGGTGCCCCGGGGGTGACTGGTCTGTCCGTTGAGCAGAGGAAACGGCTGACCATTGCTGTGGAGCTGGTTGCCAATCCCTCCATTGTCTTCATGGACGAGCCCACCTCAGGTGAGTCGCATGGTTTTCAAAGACAGGCTTGGTTGTAGATCTGATGTAGGCTTATGAACTGCACCTGTCACAATGGTGGAGCCTGCTCTAATGTCAATCCCCTACTTGTTGTCCTGGCCCCCCACCATAAGCTGACAGCAAGGTGTGGTCACTTTCTGGACTTCTGGGGAAGCACAGACTGCATGCTTTGGCCTGAGGTGAAAACCCAGTCTGAGAATAACATGGACGCAGGCATGACTCTACGGTGTTGTCTATACATGTGCTCCGCTGCACTTGTATATCAGTGCAGCATGCGCCATCTGTTTGGTCGAGATAGAGCTTCTGCCAGCAGCAGCCAAGCATTTTACCCTTCTGCCAATCCTCAACTCCACACCCTGATCCTGCTATGCTGCCACATTAGCTTCTGCTGCCCTTTCAAGCAGTTTGATGCCATTGCATGCTGCTTGCAGGCCTGGATGCCAGAGCAGCAGCCATCGTCATGAGGTGTGTGCGCAACACTGTGAACACTGGCCGCACCGTGGTGTGCACCATCCACCAGCCCAGCATTGACATCTTTGAGGCCTTTGATGACCTGCTGCTGATGAAGTCTGGGGGGTATGTCACCTACCATGGCAGCCTCGGCAAGCAGTCCACCAAGCTCATTGCCTACTTTGAGGTGAGCATCTGACAACAATCACTACACGATTGTAGTACAATAGCAATACTAATCAACGAATCTGTCCTATCTGTACATTCATATCGCTCTTCCAGCTGCAGATTGGCTGAGGGACAGGCTGCCAGAAGAACTAACATGGAGCACATCCATGCATAATATGCTTCACATGTCATATTGCGCGTTTCATATCTCAGAGAAACTTTGTAGTCATGTAAAGATTCTATCACGCTGTCTGCTGGGCATTCTTGAGGCCCACCAGCCATCACAGATTTCACATCCTGCTTGCTCCTGCGTCCTGTGTTGTACCACTCATCATGTCCAGATTGCCGACAATGTGTTGTCTGCTGCTGCCTGCAGGCTATCAATGGGGTACCCCGCCTGACAGAGGGGCTGAACCCTGCCACCTGGATGCTCCAGGTGTCTACCCCTGGCATGGAGGCCAACATTGGTGTCAACTTTGCAGACATCTACAAGGGCAGCGGCCTGTTCCAGTGAGTGTTTTTGCCTTTGCCTGTGGCTACTGCTTGTGTCACCTCACACAGTTGCTCCTGTTGGTATTAAACCCCTGCGCCTGAACCCCGGCAGCTTTGCTGCAATGCGCATGTGCTTGTGTGTGCCACATGTCTGGCAGGGTTGTTCAGCTTCGCAGGCAGCCCCATTCTTGTCATCAAAAGCCTGATTCCAAACAACATCAGCCAGCCAGCTATCCTAGTCAGCGGCAGTCATGTACAGCTGGCCTGCCGATATTTGTTTGCGTAAGCACTTGTCAATAAGATGCAGCACGACACTGTCCTCCCCCATCTATCCCTCTCCCAGTCACAAGGCTCTAGTAACAGCCCATGTGAACCCTTGCAACCGTCCCTCTTCTTCCTGTTAGGCAGAATGAGGAGCCGAGCATCCCCAAGGAGGGCTCCCAGTCATAGGATTGTACTGATCCTGCGCAGTCGGCTGATATGACTCATTATGACTGGCCGTCTTCTTCCTGTGCAGGCAGAACGAGCAGCTGATCCAGGAGCTGAGCATCCCCAAGGAGGGCTCCCAGCCCCTGGGCTTCAAGGACAAGTACCCCCAGGGCTACCTCACCCAGCTCAGGATGATCTTCTGGAAGTTCTGGATCAGCTACTGGCGTAACAGCGCCTACAATGGCACGCGTTTCATTTTTGCTGCCATCATGGGAGTCCTCATGGGCTCCATCCTATACAAGGTCAACCACCACAAGTGAGTCAACCTCTCCCTCAACATACCTCCTTTGCACAGGCTGAAACTGTGATGTTGCATGGTTGCGTCATGTACACGGCCAATCATCACATGCAAGGTTACCACTGGCTTGACCTGTTTGCTGTGCACATGCTGAAAGTGTGCTGGTGTCAACAAAATAAAAGTCTGATGATACACAAGGAGGACAAGTGACAGTGTCCAGAAAAGAAACTGGCATAACCTCCAGAAATGAGTGAGAAAGCGCCGTGAGGGTAGTGAAAATATTGTGACGGTGCTTTGTGATCAGAGGGTGTTGCTGTACCCGACTGCGGTGATGCTTACTATGTTTGCACTTCTGTGGCCTGTTTGCTCTAGCAATGTGTACAGTTTTGCCATCTGGCATGCTTGATATACCTCCCACAGCCTGCGGCTGTTACTGCTATCATCCCTTGTACACAATGTTCCTTTGCGGTCTGTGGTGCTTGCTGTCAGGCAGCGAAGCTGTGTGAAGTGCCTGTGTACAATTGAGGTTAGCATGCCTAACAGTGGACATAACATTGCAACAGTGCTGCAGCAATCACGACATCTTAAGCAAGCGCTGTGACTCCCCGGGGTCGTTCTGACCTGTGAAGCATCCGGCAGGTTTCATGCCCACTTCATAGACTGCTCAACCCCACTTCGTACCTTTGCAGCCACCAGCACATCTCACACACGTTTCACACTTCACATATTCCATACCTTTGTAAGGGGTTGGCTCAGAACTCTGTCATGCTTTTTGCTGTCAATATGAGCAGCTGCAGCAGTAAGCAGAGCGTGAGCAAGCCCTACGACTCCCCACGCCTTGTTGGCACTTTTGCAGCCATCGTCAGGTGTTACACACACCACCAGTTCCTGACTGTGTACTGTACCTTCGCAGAGAAACAGCTCAGGACCTGGGCAACATCCTGGGTAGCCTCTACCTGGCCATGCTTTTCTTGGGCATCATCAACTCCATGACCGTCCAGCCAGTGGCCTTCACAGAGCGTGGCGTCATGTACAGAGAGCGCGCAAGCGGCATGTACCATGAGCTGCCTTTTGCCTTGGCTCAGTGCTTCATTGAGCTGCCCTACAACCTGATACAGACGCTGCTGTTTGGTGCCATCTCATACTACATGATGGGCTTTGCCGGGACTGCTGCAAAGTTCTTCTGGTGGGTTTTTCTATCTGCCCAGACTTTATTCTTGCCTGCCTGCTTTTGATCTTCTTTTTGTCACGAGTCGATTAGATGTCAGCAAGTGACTTATGTTTTCACTGGGGCTGTCTGCTAGGCGCTGGTCATGCCTGAGCAATGTGTCATGCTTTGCAGAATTTCCGTTCGTTGACATGCAACCGTGACATCAGTATTCTGTGAGATTGCGCAGTTGTGCAATGCTGTCTACAGATACAGCGGACTTCACCGTCATGTTTCCATGTCATGCGGCATGTTGGAATCTGCCTTGGACAGATTCTCCTGAGATTGTTGACCAAGCCTGTATAAACATACACGGGCCTTCTAGCTTGTGTTTCTCATATCAACAACATGTGTGGTGTTGCCTACAGGTACCTGTTCATCATCGACTGCACACTGAACCTGATGGTGTTCTACGGGATCATGGGAGTGTATGTCACCGCCGACCTCAGTCTGGCAAATGTGCTGTCCAGCTTCTTCTATGGGTTGTGGAATCTGTTCACTGGTTTCCTGATTGGTGTGAGTCAAATGGCCGGCTGGTGGAAGTGGTTGTAAGTACCTCAATCTACTGTGATGCCTGCCGTGCTATGCTATGTTGTGTTCTGCTATGCTGGCCCTTCCTCCCTACATGCTGCTTTGTTGCACTGTCCCTGTTGTCTCACACAGGCCGCCCTTCCCGCCTGCTGCCTTGATGCAAGGCTGTGGAGGATGTCATCCTCACGTTTCCCACAATGCTGCTCTGTTGCTCTGCCTCACTTTCCCTACGCATGCATTGCCAACTTCAAAGCAGAAGTAGAGTTTGTGTCCCCTCATAGCTGTCACGGCTTTTTGTTTTGTTGCCTTGCTACCAGCCAAATGTGTGCTGCCTTGTTGCACCAGCTCAGCATCGCACAGTGCCTGAACCGGGATGTACTTTGTATGTGGTGGCAATGTCATTGGCAAGATGCTGGTTTCTCTGGCAGTGCAACCGCAGTCGTCTGCAGCAAGTTTCTTACATGTTTCATGTTGCTGTGCAGCTACTACATCAATCCGCTTTCCTGGACGCTGTATGGCATCATTGTGACCCAGCTTGGAGACGAGACCAATCTGGTAAGTGATGGCAACCAGCCAGAAATTTGCTGCCCACACACATCCACTCGCCATTGCACCCTTTGATTCTGTGGTCTGCATCATCGCTAAGTTGTTGAGCTTTGACAGCTGGCTCTGCTTCTTTTGTGTCATATGTGAGGTAAAGATTGCATTGATGCCCATGGCCATCCTTGCACAGAGCTTGGTAGTTCTCAATGCTCATGCACCTGCTTCTGTGCCGCCAATGACTTGCTGTCGCCCTGCAGATCACAGTGCCAGGATCGGATCCCATATCAATCCAGGACTACTTGGCAGAGAACTATGGCTACCATTACAGCTTCATTGGGCCTGTTGTTGGCATCCTGTTGGGATTCACAGTGTTCTTTGCTGGCCTGGCTATTGTAGTGTTGATGACCATGAACTACCAGAAGCGGTAGTCCTGTAGTAATGCTTTTGCTTCCTTTCATTCGTTCGTTTCTCTTCTTCATTCTCGGGATGTATGCCTCGTGTAGTACTTCTGTTTGTGCACCCCAAGATCAGGTTTTCAGGGGCACAGCCTGCTTATCAGAACTACCTATGCTGCATCTGGTCTGTTTTATATACTTTATTTCGTAAGGGGTTGACAAATTTGTACTGGGAAGCATTTGATCGTTCTGACAATGCACAGGCAGTGAAGTTCATATCTGAGCCGTCTGCTTTACGCGGTGCACACTTTATATGCTTCTATTACCTGTAAAACACAAAGTGCGATGTTGCGCAATGCCCAGTCATGCAACTGTTGTTAAAGCTTCTGCACAGCACTCGATCCCTTCGTAGACCACAAGATGACTTTCCTGGTTGCAATATTGTCATCAGCAATAACAAGTTGATGCTTGCTGAGTGTTTCATGGATAGATGAATGATTGTTTACTGTTGGCCTGTCAATGGAAAATCACAATCTATACTGTTGCGACCAGTATAGATTGTGATTTTCCCCCGGCTCAGCTTATGCGCTGCAATGATGCGCTAACTGTTGCGCCAATCACACACGGTGTGCTGACCCCAAAAGCAACTTGCCTGATTTGTGCAGTACAGGAGGAGGAGTACGCAAGTACGTGTTCAGGTCTCGTAGCAGTGCCCCTCAAAGCGCGTTGTGCAACACAATTGCAGGGCGATGTTGCTTTGCTTGCTACATATGTCTACTCAGCTCGGTGTCGCTCTCTGCCTTCGATTTGTAGCTCTGTGTTGGTGCTGCAGGTACACAATTGTCAACCACCTCCTCACCTCTTTTATCCTAAGTACCCGTTGTATGTACTCAAGGCAAACATGGTGAGGAGGCCGGTCTTGTAGTTCTGCTGTGTTTATATACCGCTGTACATGCTACATGCTACCTGCAAGCAGGGTGCCATTGATTGCTTGAGACTGCGACTATGTGTTTGTCACAGCATTGCTGGTCAGTGTGCTGAATGCTATGACTGGCTGACTTGCTTGCTGGGGGTATCAATTGGGTCTACTGCCCAAGCAGTTACCAAGCTGCAGCAGTGAGATTGCTGTCTTGCTGTCGCAGGTGATCATCACTGTCTGGTGACTGCAGAATCACAGAACCAGTACTTGCCTTGAGCTCAGAAGTCATCTTACCTTCACCCTTCAACATCCAACCCTGCCCTCCTATTCACAATCACAGCAAAGCCTGCCATGCGCATCTTGATCAGTGGAGCAGGCATTGCTGGGCCTACATTGGCATGGTTCCTGGCAAAGGCAGGAGCACGCGTCACCGTCGTGGAGAAGAGCCAGTCTCTCCTTTCCCATGGGCAGAATGTGGATATCAGTGACAGCGCCATCAAAGTGATCAAGAAGATGGGGCTGATAGATGAGATACGACGTTTCAACACAACAGAAAAGGGCACTCAGTTCTTAGACCCAAATGGCCAACCATTTGCACGCTTCCCCGTCAAGGTGGGATCCACTGCTAGTCCCACCTCAGAGTTTGAGATTCTGCGTGGCGACTTGGCAGCAATCCTATATGACGCCAAGAAGGACCACCCAAACGTCAGCTACATTTTTGGTACAACAATCAAGGAAGTTGTCTCAAATGATGACAAAGCTGTCGAGGTCAGATTGAGCAATGGGGAGGTGCAAAAGTATGACCTCTTGGTTGCAGCGGATGGCCAGTGGTCAAAAGTGCGGAAGCAGTGCTTCCCTCCAGAGTGTGTTGGTGTGGTTGATAAGGGCTTGTACGTTGCCTACTGGACCGCTCCCCGCTTGCCAAGTGACAATGATTGGTGGAATATCTACTTGGCCCTTGAGTCAAGGGTCATTAACCTAAGGCCTGACCCATATGGCACCATTAGGGCAGCATTTAGTCTCATGCCATGCAATGACGCCCAGAAGCAGGCGTGGCAGGAGGCATCCAAGGGTGGCAAAGAAATGCAGGAAGAGCTGTTGAGAAAGGAGTTTGCGGATGTGGGTTGGCAAGCGCAAAGACTCTTGGACACCGTAGCTCAAGCCCCTGACTTCTACTTCCAAGCGGTCCAACAAATCAGGATGTCCACATGGTCTAGCTCTCGCGTTGTGTGTCTAGGAGATGCTGCCCATGCCCCAACGCCGCTCACAGGCATGGGCACTTCCTTGGCCATCATTGGGGCCTACATTCTTGCAGGCGAGCTAAGCAAGCTTGGAGACAATGAGCATCCTTCCAAGGCGCTTCAGGCTTACGAAAGCGCCTTTCGCCCATTTGTCGAGCGCGTACAAAGTATTCCTTTCTTTGTTCCAGCCATTGTGCATCCCAAGACGGCTTGGAAGAGATGGTTGTTCCAAACCGCTATGTGGGCAGTCTCCAAAGCCTTGGCAATTCCATGGTTGGTAAACAAATTTGAGTCAGGCAACAATGACCATTTTGCATCGCCTCAGTACCCAAGCTTGGACGACAAGAACTTTTGAATTACAACATTGGTTAACATGGTGTCACTTCTGTTTTCAATGGTTTTGCTAGGACTGTATGATAATATTCATGTTGGTGTGACAATCTTGATAGGACATGTCCAACTCTGGTTTTGCGATTTTCTTATGTTCTTATGCATCCTGGATCAGTCTGTTCTTACCATATTGTTTGCCAACAATGCACTGTCAACAACCTTATTAACGACAATGACGGAAAAGAGTAATGCACTAATCATGTCCAAGCTTTCCACTACTTTTGGAATTCCAGGTGATTCAAAGCTCAGGTAGACACTCCAGGGACTCTATAGGCGACCTTTCCAATGCGTTGTTATGGCCTTCTAAATGTACTCTGATGTCTCTGCATTTATACACACTGAAACCATCAGAAAATCAAATAGTGCCAAGCATAGGTGCATCTTTGCAGCTCGTTAGAAAGACAAGACGGCTGACTCTGTATGTGCACATATGCATAGGTCTGGTCAGACCATTCTGGAAGTTCCCTCTGATACCTTCTGCCGTGATGATTGTGTTGACAAAGTAACATGGCATTTGCCGTCAGCAGCGCGTGTGGCAGCATCGCATTTGTGGTGCACATGCCTGTTGGATGTTACAGAAAGACAGTTTGCCTTACATATCGTACAACACTATGATGCCAAAGGCTTGGTCTGTTCAACGAAACACTGCGCAAGCCTAGCAGCTGCTTTCGTGATGGAGAGGGCGGCTTGCCACTGCACACATTTGCTGTAGCAATCATATAGGAGTACAGCAAGGTAGGTCGCTGAAGCACAGCTGATCAAATTTGAGGCTCTGCCTCCCTCTTCATAGGCTTTGCTCCTGTTTCAGCGACGCTCTTATCATGGTCAGCCTTGTTGAAAACAGACTGCATGTCATTTGCGTGTCATTACGTTCCCATACGTTTTGTGACCGCAGCCCATAGAGCTCCTGCAGTGCAGCTCCGGCATGCATGGCGGTCAGGCGCACCTGTGCTTGCGAAGCGTGAGATCCCGCCTTGAGGTGGTTGTCCACTGTCTGGCTTCCTGTGCTCATCTGCTCGCTCTGCTTCGCTGCAGCGTCTTCCTTGGGGGTTAGGGCCGATGCAGTGGTGTCGGACATGTCAACTCCTTGCGGTTTGCGGACGGTCAGCAGACAGTACAATTCAGAAGCAGCAATGCAAACAGTGAAATGATCTAGATCAAAGCTTTGATGGGTAGTTCTGTGCAACGGCAGACTGATGTGCGTAAAGCAATGAATATGGAGGTTCCGGCGTGGCAAGTCCTTTTGGGAGAGAGCGTTGACCACTTCAAGCTTGACTTCTCCGAAACCATTAGCACTTTTACAACTGCCCACCTCGAGCGCTACTGAGATGCCACTTATCATACGGGTGGTGGCCGTGCTCTGTCTATGTATAGTGTGCGTGGTCATGTCGTCTTCTCCACGTTCTTTGACAACAAACGCGGTGTGACAAACTTTTGAGGAAGGATCAGACTGGTCATAATCGCGGCAACGATACCTGGCCCCATGCGCGTTCTGGCGCGGTGTCGTGCGACAGTGACACACAAATGTCTACACCAAGTGCTACGAAGCTTTCGCACGTATGACGCGAAGCTTCTTATTGACGAAAGCCTTGGCTCCGGATGTGTCGCTCGAGAAGTGCTCAGGAACCAAAGCGAACCGCTGCATGGTGTGAAAGGTACACCTCATTTGTTTGCGTTGCTTGCTTCGTATGTGAGCCTTCAAAGGCCATTGCTTCTGTGCAGAAGCAGTGTCCAAGCCACCCAGTATCTCGGTCACCTTCGAGGTGACAGGTTGCAGCGATCTATTTAATGCGCTGGCTCGACTGTACAGTCCAAGCGCGGCCACTCCTGCCCGGCCAGGAGTCAGAGGCACAAACCCAGCAATGTCTGAGACGCATCCTGATGTCACTGAGCATTCAAGTAGGTTTTCTTGTTCTACTTGCAAGCTGTGTTAACAGGTGCGCAAGCCTCATTGCCAAATCTGAGATGAGTACACAGAGCTCACAAGATATAGTGTCTGTTGTGCTCACAAAATGGCCGTCACACGAGCACGTCCAATACATTGCAAGTGCCTTCAAGCCATTCTCCAAGCTGCATGAACCACAGCAAGGCAGTGTTTGCTCCCAAAGTGACCTCAGCAAACATGTTTGCGCCAGTGCCTCTCTGACTCTATTTTGCCCTTGGAAGTCAGAAAGTTTTCGCCCTTTCCTGCAGAAGGCGGTTTGAATAACACCGCCCTGGTCTCAGCCACGCCAGACACCGGCAGCAGAGAGATGCTGCCTGATTTGGGTCTGCCGGTAAGACTCTTCCACAACTGCTAGGTGTCTACCAGCAGCAGCAGGAGAGCAAGTGTATGTAGCTACTTGGCATGCAATCCATTCGAAATGGCCCAGAACTTGACCTAGAGAAGGCAGCACACTGGCAGGCACACTCATGCATACCTTAGTCACCACTGCAGCACGCATGGCACCTGCAATACATGCGAAGCAGAACAGCTCAAAGATCATGCCACATGTTTGCAGTACGTGTTTGTATGTGCCTTTCTCATATGCCCAAAGGGCAAAGTAGCCTGCCATGCCGCACTCTGGCAGCACCATGTGCGAGGTGTGCTTGGTTCAGAATAAGGTGTATCGCCACCTATGAGGATCTGCTGACCAGATTTGCCATGCTTCAATGCAATCCCCAGCCCTGAACCCTGATCCCTAACCTGTGTGACTCTTGTGCTGCAGGCACATGCAAAGGATCCTGGATGGACTTCATGTGAGCAGCGTCAAGAGGCTCCTCCACCAAGGAAGACAGCACTACTCCCCACATTGAATATGGGTTCAGGCAAAGTCGATCAGCATTGCAGAATGTGAGGGCCTTGCCTGAGGTCAGCATTTGCTGCCTTCATGCACTGCCAACATATGTCCTTGCAACAACTAAACTGCTGTGGACCCTGATGGTTAAGACCCTCTGTGTTGAGTACACCTTGCTTTTTTGACAATGCCAAGCTTCTCTGCTGTGCTGAGTTGTTGCTGCAAGTATGCGTTGTATGAGTCAGACGAGGCACCTATGTACGCCTTGCATACACCAATGGTAGGCACCAATGGTAGACACCAATGGTAGACACCAATGGCAGACGCCATGGGTAGACACCAAAGGTAGACATTCTTCCTGCAGCAAGGACCGTGCTGCAACAGATAATGCTGTTGCAGGCTTCATTGTCTTAACCTCAGCCGTCAAGAACAGACAGACATGTTAGACATGGCAAGTCTACATACATCATGTGTGTGTGTGTGTGTGTGTGTGTGTGTGTGTGTGTGTGTGTGTGTGTGTGTGTGTGTGTGTGTGTGTGTGTGTGTGTGTGTGTGTGCAGGCTGTCCAGCTGAAGGGACAAAGGGCATCTGCGCCTAAGGCACTGCTGAAAGGATTGGAAGATGCCAATAACTTCAAGGCTCAGAGCACTGCATGGGAGTCTGCGCTCACTGCCAAGTCACGTCACATCAACGAGCCAGGCTGCTACTCTCAGACCATCACTGAACAGGATCAAAGCACGCTCTCAGAGCTCAGGCACCAGCATGAGATCCAGCTCAGTGAGGCCAAGGATCAGCTCAGCAGACGGATGACTCAGCATCAGAGTGATCTCAGTGAGCTCAGTGACAACATGACCCAGACACTCAGCACACTCAATGCACAGCATCAGGTTGAGCTGAGTGAGCTGAGGGCCCAGCTACAGACAGCTCACACAGACAAGCTGAGCATCGCCACAGAGCTAGACTCTCTGCTCAGTGAGCATGAAAGCCTCATGACTAAGGAGGAGCACACCCATGCTGACTGCGCAGAGCTTCAGCAGCAGCATCAGCAGCTGGTTGGTCGAGACAAGCAGCAGCAGCTGCAGCTGCAGCTAGCCTCACAGGCCAATCAGTACAACCTGGCCTGCCTGCAAGCTGCAATAGGGCACAAAGCTGAGCTGGACCACAAGGTCATCACAGTGACAGAAGCCCATGGTCAATCTGAACGGCACACGGCAGCGCTCTCTCGTGACCTACACTGTCTGAAAGAGGACTTCACTACTGTGGTCAGTAAGCTGAAGGACCTTTGCACACAGTTGCAGCATGCGGAGAAAGCTTTTGAGCGTGAGGTTGAGGCTCACAAGCTTCAGCGCGCGGCTCATTGGGATGAGATCAATGCTCATGTGCAGACCAGGTGTGCTGCAGGGCGCACAGAGGCACAGCTGCAGCGTATTGAGCGCGCTCACGAGCGTGAGCTTAAGGCTCATGAGCAGACCAGATGCGCAGCTCAGCGCACAGATGCGCAGCTGATGGACCTTGGAGACTTCTACAGGCAGCAAGCACAAGCGCAAGCCGATGCCAAGGCTGACACGCTGTATTTGCTTCACGATGACGAGGCACAGCACGACCTCTTCACCGATTTCCAGTGCATGGAGCGGCAGCTTGTTGCATTGCAAGCCAAGTGTCAGCACCAGAGGCAGCAGATCAAGGACAGTGCAGAGGATCAGAAGCGCTTGACTGCTGCCCTTGACAATGCGACAGCCGAGAACACCCAGTGCTGGCGCCTCAACAAGGCAGGCATTGTACCGAGGCAGAAGCAGATCTCAGACTTGCAGGAGCAGCTGGTTTTTGCTCAGAAGCATAATGTCTCTGCTCAGAGTTACGCGGTCTCTGCTCAGGAGAAGGCGGCCTCTGCTCAGGAGCAATTGTCTGTCCAAGATGAGAGGCACAGGCGCACATCAGATTCCCATCAGCTTGAAAAGGCGGCTCTGACTGAGGACCTGCACAGCCTTGAAGACGAGATACTCAGGCTTGAAGATTTGCTGCAGGTCACAGAGCAGGCCAGACTGCAGCAGCAGCAGCAGCATGAGCAACAGGTGCTTGAGGGTCGCGCTTCCAATGCGGACCTATCCCGCCAGCTCAAACAGGCACATTCAAGGGTTGACCAGCTTGTGAGCCGTTCGTGTGAAGATCATGCTGTGCATACAGAAAGCATCGGCAGCCTGATGTTCAGACTAGGAGAGGCAGAAGAGAAGCTGAGTCTTGCTCAACAGCAGCATCAGCAGCAGCTTCAGCATCAGTCAGACCAGAGCAGCAGGACTGAGGAAGAGCTGGAGCACAAACTCAGTGAGTCTGACTCACAGCTCTCAGACCTCAAGGCTGAGCAAGACTCTTTGCATGCTCACCTTGGGAGGTTGCGCGAGCTGGCAATCAAGAACCAGATCACCCCTGAAGCAATCTTCAGCATGTTTGCTGATCCAGTGGCCCCAGCTGTGGCCGGCGGTGGCCTCATTGCTGATGCTCCTGCCACCACTGCCGTCAACTCCCCGCTTCCCTCTGCTACCACCGCCGGCACCCCTGAAGGCAGCTTGCCTGCCACAGCCAGCACCCCTCAGGCCACTGCCAGCCCACCTCCTGCCACAGCAAGCAACCTTCCTGCCACAGCCAGCATCCCTCCTGAACCTGCTATCCCCTTTGCTGCCAAGTCCATAACGGCGCCAGCTGCCACTGCTGGGGCTGCTGTCAGTACACTTGTAGCCACAGCCAGCAGGCCAGTCCCCACTGCTGGGCAGAACCAGGCTCTCACCACACTGGACTCAGCTGAACTGGGATCAGATGTGGCTTCTGTCCATGAGTCAGTGCTGAGGCTGCCTGCTGCGGAGCCTAGCATCATGCTGGAAAGCGGCAGTGACTTTCACAGTGACATCATGAAGAGGTCCGAGGAGTTGCAAGGTAGGATTTCTAGCAACATCTGTTGCGTGTGCCATATGATGGTGCATGGAGTCAAGCACCGCCTTTGCATGCAGTGATACCGTACATGCTCTGCGTCAATGCTCACTGCTCACCTGCTTGCCGCAGATGACTACTGCAGCTTCCTATCAGCCCACCAAATTCATGTGCTGTGCTTGTGATTGTGCCTGTGCATGACACGTCATTTGAGCTGCTGGACAAAGCATGTGGACTCACAGCTTCATATGCTGCCCACCAAGGCTTATGCAAGAGAGGCTTGCAAGATGCGCTGCATGCAAGTGTCGCTGTACATCAGGAAGGGAGGCCTGCAAGACACACTGCATGCAAGTGCAGCTGCACATCAGTCGGCACTGGTGAAGCATGCTCAAGCAGTACAAAGGATGCCCAGCGTTTGTCTCATGCACCTCTGTCTTGGCAGCGCTTCTACATCTTGTATAGAGGACAGGAAACATGGCTGCTACTTCTCATGGGTCAGAAATGAAACCATGATGCTGCCTTCACAGGTCTGGGAATGTTATTACATGTTGTTTCTCAGCATTACAGAGCCCAAGTTGCATATGCGCAAAACCAGTTGCAATCATCACGGCGTCGTATGTCAAGTATTGCTGTTGTCTCAAAGGCCCTCTTGGTCATCTACAGGTGCTCTCGCAGAGGAGGCAGCAGCAGAGGGGGTCTTCTTCCTTCAGGGTGAAGAAGAGGACGACAGCAAGCGCAGAGCTGCGCGTCTGCAGAGGGGGATGTTCATGCACCCTAACCTGACCCTAGCTGCAGCTTTGGGTAAGCCTGTGCAGCTATGCAGAGTCTGGCCAGCGTAACTGTTATGCATGTTGCTTTCATACAAGACACTTGCACCAATGTCACTTTCATGCATGCCAATTTCATGCATGTTATTTTGAATGAATGTTGCTTTCATGCAAGCCACATTTGTTCATGTTAGTCTCGTGCTTGTCATATGCATGCATGTTGCTTGTACTTATGTCACTTGCACGGGTGTCATTGGTATGCATGTCACATGTTTGCATGTCATTTAGCGTCGCCATGATGCTCGGCTACACGCCCCCCGCCCCCCCCAGACATGAGAGAAGGAGAGCGCACAGGCGCAGCTGGGGTTGCTATTGCAATTCACAAGAGGTTGACTGCACATGGCTCGCTGAAGGTCACCCCGCTGAATGCCCCAGC
>JAABUP010003972.1_pt1 | contig 25103 bp, 28 predicted proteins | sample 5559201 | NCBI WGS metagenome assembly JAABUP01 (sample SAMN10711887, study PRJNA513373) | rock metagenome | isolation source: Antarctica rocks | place: Antarctica
GGACCGGAGAGAAGTCGACATCTTTCCTAGAGACAATGGTTTTTTAGTATAAACAGGCGACATCTAGCTTCGGAGCTGTATATCATTTAATGAGATTTAATGAGATTTATAGCATCTACGAGCTCTCCATACTCTGAGTATGGATCTTACGAATCACTCGGGCGGGATTTCCAGCCGCAACATGGAAAGCAGGAACGTCCCTCGTTACCACACTTCCGGCCCCTATGGTACACCCATTCCCAATCGTCACACCAGGCAGAACAATTACACTTCCGCCAAACCAGCAGTCTTCTCCAATATGTACCTCAGCCCCCATCTCAGGACCTTTGGTGCCGTTCCGTAATTCGGGATCAAGAGGATGAGTGCCACTGAAGAAGGAAACATTGGGGCCCACGAGGGTGCGTGCTCCAACAACAATGAGACAGGTATCGATGAAGGTGCAATTGAAGTTGATGTACACATTGTCACCTAGCTTGACATTGGTGCCATAATCGAAGTGGATCGGAGGCTCTACCCATGGGTCTTCAGTGAATAGCGCGGCGTCTTTTTCTGGGTCCGGCAGTCCTGCTGGCATCGGCCTTTGGTCCTGGATGACGTCTCGCCAGAGCTCGACCCGCTTTCGACGAGAAATGTCACCCGCATTGTTGAGGTGACTGCAAGCAGAGGTGCATCTTTCTCGCTCGCGAATAAGCTCGGGGGTGAAAGCATGATAAAGTTCGCCCCGTGCCATCTTTTGCTTGTTCTCGGAAGTAGCCATGTATCTTAATGACCGTTGAGCGCACACGCACAAGTGGACCGCTATGCTTTCAAATGATACGAGAACGGAGACAGGTGGTAGACGCAGGTAAGCTGGCAAGTACTTGCAATTTAGTATCTCATTATTCCCACTGCGTATGTGGATCGACAGTCAAGTAATGCCACAATGCTCTAGATTCCGGGTATGCAGGGCAACCCGGCACAAAGTGGGCCCGAGCTTGTCCAAAGACGAATCATCCAATCGTCCGAATCTCTAGTGAACGGCCAGCGTCAGTATTCTCGAACTTCCTTCCATCACTTTCTACACTCTACACCATGCATGATCAAGCAACAGTCAATCGTCGCTGCAATATACATAGCTGGCTGTCCTCCGATGAGCTGTGGCAGAGGATCGGGGAAACGCCAAAAGGACGGTCGCTAGACGGGATAGCGTGCGGGAAGTCCCTTGGTTGGCATTAAGCTTAACAGGCTCGACAGAAAAGCTATTGTACCATGAGCACCAGTGCGTTACGTTGCCCTCAACAGCATCGCCCTTAAAATTCACTTGAAGTCCTATGAATATATGGATTTGAGCGCTGATAGTGAGTTCAAGACACCGAGCCCCCTCAGGCGCGAGGCCTACATTCACGTATCCCCCGAGGAGGCAATGAAGAACAAGAGCTGGCAGCATTGGATACACGTCCACCCGCCGCAGATCACATATCATCGGGCTCAACAAGTCTTGATAGAACAGACGGAGGAGCGGGGCACTTACTGGGCCATGAGGCTACCATCCAATCAAGCACTCCGACTCGCCATTGCGTACCTCCCTCGTCACATCATACAATCGAACCTTCTAAGCATGATCTTGCGAACTCCACCGTTGCTCAGTGGATGCCAACCACGTACTCCGAGGCCCCTCCTTCTCCGCTAGCCGTTCAGACAACTCAGCCTGCGATGCGAGACTCAACAACTTCTTCTGCTCCAGATCAGCAACCTGCGACATCCAGGACCGAGAAACTAGCCCCTGTGAACGAGAATTGTTCTCCAGTAAGCTCTGAGCCAGAGAAAGAACCTGACCTCGAGACGGGACATCGGCGCAGCATATCCTCGAGCAAAAGGGCAGTCACCACGGAATATCCAGCGCCGAATACAAACATTGTGGACTGGGCTGGTCCAGACGATCCCCAGAATCCGATGAACTGGCCTGTGCGGCTGAAATGGGGCAATATTGCAGTCATCTCATCCATCACATTCCTGACGTAACTCGGCCTGCTCCGTACTTCGTCCTCTTGGCTGACCCAATCCTTTCCAGACCTTTAGCCTCCTCAATGTTCGCCCCGGGAGTACCGCAAATGATGACGGAGTTCAAATCCAGTAATCTCGAATTAGCGTCCTTTGTTGTATCCATCTACGTTCTTGGTTATGCCTTCGGTCCACTGCTTATCGCTCCACTCTCCGAATTGTACGGCCGTCTCCCAATCTATCACGCCTGCAACATCCTCTTCGTCGTCTTCACGATTGCGTGTGCCGTCGCATCAAACCTCAACATGCTAATCGGATTTCGTTTTCTCGAGGGTTTGTTTGGATCCTGTCCCTTGACAATCGGTGGCGGAACGATAGCGGATATGATACCACAACAGAAGAGAGGAGGAGTAATGGCTATATGGGCGCTTGGACCATTGATGGGTCCCGTAATTGGTCCCGTGGCTGGAGGTTACTTGTCGCAAGCGAAGGGCTGGCGATGGGTATTCTGGGTTATAGCAATGGCTGTGAGTGCTTGCAGTTAGATTGGCTCGCCGTCCATATACTAACAAGATAGGCTGGTGTTATAACCATCTCTGCTTCCATATTTCTTCGCGAGACTTATGCTCCCATCCTTCTCGCGCGAAAGGCTGCCAAGCTGCGGACAGAGACAGGCAACCCCAATCTTAGATCCAAGCTACAATCACCCCTTACACCTGGCGCCTTATTCAAGTTGTCTATCGTACGGCCCCTCAGGATGCTGCTGCTCTCTCCGATCGTACTTGCACTGTCTACGTACATGGCAGTCGTCTATGGCTACCTCTACCTGCTTTTCACAACAATAACAGAAGTCTATGAGAGCAGCTATCATTTTTCGCAGGGTTCGGTAGGACTGACATTCCTGGGTATCGGTATTGGGTCCTTATTCGGGGTCATCACTTTTGGCTTCGTAAGTGACCGCATCGTAAAAGCCAAATCGAAGAATGGTGAGATGAAGGCAGAATACCGCCTGCCACCTATGATACCGGGCTCCTTTCTCGTCCCCATTGGATGTGAGTTTCCAATTTTTGAGACACTCTTCTTCTTCGGCTGATATTATTCCAGTGTTTCTCTATGGTTGGACGGCGGAAAAACATGTGTTCTGGATTGTTCCCATTATCGGCACTGGAATTGTAGGCATCGGCTTGCTAGCCACTTTCATGCCTATCCAAACTTATCTGGTCGACGCGTTCACGATCTATGCTGCTTCCGCCCTTGCAGCAAACACCGTACTTCGATCCCTCGCTGGCGCTTTGCTTCCCCTCGCGGGCCGGAAGATGTACGCGACATTAGGCTTGGGTTGGGGTAATTCACTTTTGGCATTCATTGCCTTGGCGATGGTACCAATACCTTACATCTTTTATGTGTATGGTGAGAGGATACGGAAGAGTCCAAGATTCCAACACGATTGGTAGAATACTCATAAACGTTTCGTCGCCAGGCGTCAAGATCTATGATGTAATGGTAATGATGAATTTCCTTTGTGCTTGATTCTTGGCACAGGGAGATGGTAAAATGACCCGCTACTCTCTATTGCGTCTTTACGTCAAAAGACTCCATGTGCCTCTCATTACCATATCCTCGAAGCTGGCAGTGACTGCACTGTTAGCGTTTGATAGCCCTCATGAGAATGACGAAAACCGGCGCTGAAGCCTGCTTCCCTCGATTGATTTCACGTCCGAAGCCTCGTCGACATTGGTAAGATTAAGTTTTGGGACTACTCAGCAGATCTTGTGGGATACTTCGCAGTCCTCCAACAAGCCCGGTGAAGCGCGCCTATGAATTCAGAGATCAAATAATGCCACTTTATCCTCCCTAGAAACACATGTCCATGGTTCCTCTATCGCAGTGTAATCTTCCCCGACAAGCACAGTACGTGTTAGTTAGGGGAATCCACCCAAAGCTCGACCAGAGGTTGAATCAATGTCAGTACGCGCATGTAAATGGGAGTGTCAGCTGCGGAGCCTCCAAGATGTAGAGGTTGCTCAGAATATTCTATCGCAAGCGTGGAAGCACGAGTCCAAATGAACGCCAGAAAGTAGCATTCACATGGGGATAGCTGATCCATATCATGGAAGTTGATGAACCACGGCATAGAACGATGATTCAAGCAAGCGAGCTGTAATTAGAGACTGTGTGATATGGAAGCGTTGGCTTCGCGATCTTTAGCTGTAGTTGAAGAGATATGCTAGAAAGAAAACATGCGTTGTCATAATCACTTGCTACCTTCTACCTTCTTTCCTGCCTAAGTATGTTATTCTTCGTCTGCCAATGACGTGTTTGAAAACCCCTTGGAACATTCCCTCCAAAAAGACTCGAATACGACTATCTAGGCCTCTTTAATGTCGCTGCCATGAATGCTTTTTTCCATTATGAGCGGCACATGAATTATGAAAGTGCAAAAAAAATTGGAGCGACGAATGGCTAGGTGTGGTATAAGTAGGGCATCGGGAAGTTCATGTAACTTGAGCTTCATCTAAGGGGACATGCGCACTTCGTTGGAACTCATCCATGCCGACTACTAGAGGAGACACGCGTAGAGTGGAGTATTAAAAGGTTCCAAGTTTCAGTGATAGCAATTTTGTCTTTGATCCTTGCAGTAAGCTTGTTGGTGAGCCGGCCTTACAATCACGCACAAGAATTAAATAGAACATTTGCGAGTAATATACGTGCTATTATTACTGCCCGTGAATGCCGAGATAATGACATGAGCCCCTTTGACTGTTCGTAAAGCATAGTCAAACAAATGAGGATCTACCGAAGGACTACCTGCATTTCAAGTCAACGATACCATTATTGCTGATTAATGCAGGCGAGATCAGCTCCGGCTCCAGCTGACATCTCGGGAAAATGCTCCGGTAATGTTCCTTCAATGGGTATCTAGACACTTCAGCCTCGCGAATTGTTTTCAAAGCTACTTGTGGCAAAGTCGATCCTGAAAGTGAAAGTAAACTGATACGGCTTGGAAAATAGGCCACTGGCAATGAGAAGCCTGTGACAGAAAATTAACGTGCCAACGGAACGAAATGTCGGTACCCTAAAATTTTACAAGTCAAAACTTTATCGACGACGTGTACCTGCGTGCACGCACTTGCGCGCCTCCAACATACCAGCGAGCAAGTTAATATCGATGTAAACTGATAAGGTCAAGTGTATCATTAGGAGTTCTCCTACGTTCGTCACCACAAAGTCCTGCATCTGCAGACTCGATTTCAATCGACAATTGGCAGTCGGCATAGAGAACCACCCCTGGGAGGGGGACCCTGAATTCCGATTATCGTCAGCAATGTGCGGTCGCCGATCATTCCTTCGAGCCTTTGGATACAGCTCGTATCCATTCCTTGTATGTCTCAAGCTTCGCAACCCAACTTTCCAGCCCAGCTTTTACTTTCTTGGTCCACTTGCTATGTCCCAAATAACAAGAAAAACATTTGCCCAGAAACCGAAAATCAGAGCAGTCGTTGTGATTCTATGGCTTGATTAAAGAATTGAAAAATATCTCCCCATTATTCATCGAAATACACCGACCTCCCAACGCATCGATCTACTGTTTCACATCCTATCTGTAACAATCCAGTACATCAAATATTGATCCAACGAGCCATGATTGTCTGGGCTATAGCTTTGGCTTCATCCACCAAGCCAAGCTCGAGTAGAAGTTACACACTTCCTCTAATGCCGGATTCCAAAGCCGAGGAAACTAGGGAACGATCAGCTCACTCGTTGTCTATTGACCGAGACTTTAACAGGGGGATACATACTCCATGCATGCGTGTAGCTATAAGAAAGTCAGTCTTCATGCCCTGGAAATTAGTGGTAGGTCTTAACATACCTTATATGCTCTCCGACGAAGATCATCTATTTGCAAGTCAGTGTGCTACCCATTCAGGGGTTAGGAAACCCAGCTTACGTTGTTCTCAGTCTTGAAATAAGCTGGCATGTACGATTTATGCATGCCGATGGAAGGCGCCGGCCAGCTTGCGCTCTCAAGTGGGTCGAGAAACCAGCATTTACGACTATATCGCCCCGTATCTTGTTCCCGCGCCACTTCGCCATGGATCTCGATCATTGCGTTGAGTACATACTGTACATGATCATCTGTTATCAATGAAGCAAACCGAAGACCGAAGTCCGCGTCCGTATAGCTCGCCAGCATAACGCCTGGGCCAGTAGAATTCAAATTAGAGCTAGGATAACAGATGTTGCCGATCCCTAGAATGTCAGTGGACGTGGAGCAGCCGCCAAAGATTGGCTTCTCGTAGTACTCCCAGAAGCGGGTTGAAAATTGGAGAGCAACCTGCCATGGATGAGTACATAATAGAAAAGTGGAAATATTGCTGCAAAGGTCTACCTTGCAGACTGTTATATATAGGATATTACTTATCGCGTCTATAAGGGTTAGATCGAACTCTTCCCGCTGTCAGTAATCGAGGTACTTTAAATATACCACTTTTCTACTTACTGGTGTTCGGAAACCGCCAACTTCGCACTTTCGAAAATGGCGCAGAAATTATCGCAAAGTCGTAAAGCCCAGTTTAGATCTTCGCATCCGTAAAACTCTTCTTCTAGGATAATTGCACTTACTTGATCTCGGGCAAAAACTCCGCTCTTTCGATAGAGCGATTCAAAGTCGTGATCGAGTCGATAAAAGGATGGAACGAGTTTGGCAATCGGGAAAGCCCCTAGCATCGAATGAATGATACTTATATCGCAAGGGGATTTAGAATGACTTACTCCATCGATGGTTCGCCACGTTATAGCCCCAAAATACTCACAGTTATAGCTAATTTACCTGATCAGCCTCTCATCTGTCTATTGGGATAGTTGCAGCAAGCATATATATCATCCTAGAAAGAGTCTCCACCAGGATCTGCGCCGTCGTTTAGGCCGGACTTTGCAGCCAATGTGAGTGCTTGATCCGTGATATTCAGCGAATACTTAAGGTGATTATGGAGGTAAGCGAATTCTGACTAATTATCGCCGCCAGCACCTCCTAGGCCCGTATCGAGCTATGCCTTGTAAGCAGTAAAAACGTTTGTCGCCGCGGCGGTCATGAGATCGCGATCACAACTCAGGTTTTGGATCTTCTTTACTGCTCCGGAAAAGCTTGGATCCACAGCGAATAGTGCAGTCAGAGTTTTATTATTATCGAATTCTGACTTGGTTGGAGGAAGACCATTCGGCTTCTTGATTCCCTCGAATATTACAATCCGTTTGGGTTGCTTTGAATCTAAGGGATAAAGTCGACCGTGAGATTTGGTCGTCCTACGTTCCGTTGGTTCATCATGGCGGCAAGCTGGAAGACGAGCTTCATATCGTTGATTGGCAACGTCTCGTTCGATCCTGTATATTAAACGCTCTCGTGAAATCGCATTGCCCCCATGTCTTGGTACTGGTAATCGAATGGGCCTCCTTCTAAATACGTACTTAGGACTCGTCTTGAGAGTGAAGGGTCAGCTTACACATCCGCTTTATTTGCCGTTCAAGAAGCTAACCCTCCAAGCCTTTGACCAGCCTCTATGATCTCCAGATTGTGAAAGCCGCTCATATTCAGGCAGAGCTATCTTAAATTAGCTAATCCGCTTATTGACGCCACTCGAAGGAATCATCCCATCTCCCAGCACCGTGATGTCTCGTTGCTCTATACCAAATTTGCGCTGATATTTAGGACAACGACGACTAGCTTGTTTTACTGTCAAGCTCCCAGGATTCGGTTGACCTCTTGAACGGGAAATGTGTCAGGAAATGAGAGACCTACAAACGTCATCAAGCCAGCCATACCAGCGCCAACAATAGCAATCTCTGCGTTAAGCAAGTCAGTATTGTCCTGATTGGCAAGTTCATTTTTTAAGGGGAATCGAACTCACTCGTCGACTTTGCTTGCCCAACACTGACAGACCCAATCTCTTTCTCCTTCAGCAGCTCGACCCCGTCGAACCAAGGTCCTTGAGCGTCAATACCGCTTGCCTTGCTCATGGGAATACTCGCTCGTCTGCTCAACCTCGTTCCTTGATCCATATCCCTCTTCTTCATCCACTGTTTGCTGAATTTGTTGACCTTCAAAGGCTCACTGCGCCCAACGAGTCCATGATAGGGTAACCAAGCAGAGAGACAGCCGTCTGAGGTGATGTCTTCCGGAAGGATCCAGACAACACGGTCAGCGAGTCTCTCAGAGACTGTAGAGATGTTGTGATGGGCTTCACGATGACTATTTGATGACTGGCAGGAGCGGTATGCTACCGTATACGGGTAGACGGCATCGTCCGCTTGGGAAAGGTGCACGTTCGCGGACCTGGAGTCTAAAGCGATCTTGACCTCGAGCTTCAAGGAAAGGCTGCTCGACGTTACAAGTGGTAGAGTGAGGGGCCAGCTCCATAACAAAAAGTGTTTGACACACTTCATGTTCCGCGTTTGAAGCAAAATGGTTGAAGACTTCGAATTTCGGATGGTTGAAACAATGGGTTGAGAATTCCGACACCGAATTAATTTCCTGGAAACCAACATAGCAGCTGGTCGAGTCGCATTTGTCACATTTTATATGAACCCAGTGGCGCCAGAAGTTCACTGTCCCTGAATGTTTCTCTGCGCTCCGCCGCCACCGTTTGACATAGCTCCCGCTGTAGACTAACAAAGCGCGAGCTTGAGTCAAATTGGCGAGCACATACCCATCCTTTCCATTTCAGTAGCGGTAATCAGTACGGAAACACGGAGCAGCGGGAGTAGGTCATTCATTTCTGAGATGAAACTGCCAGTCCCATTCAAACCCCTTGGTATGCGGTCGATGGTGAACATTAGCTCTTCCTTGAGACGCTTACAACAGAACTCAATCTATTTCAAAACTCGTACGTACAAGCGAATGGTTGAATGAAAAGACCCTTCTAGGCTTGGATATTACCTACGACAGGCATTCGTACGCTCCAGGAGCGACTCTTGCAGCGAGAGATTCTAATCACGAATGTGGCTCATCGAACATTCCCCGATTACGAGGTCCCTCACGTCCCCATTTAAGATGCGAAGGAGAAAATTGCGAGATTAGAAGTCACTGTGCGGCGTTGTGGTGACAGTGTTTATAAAATAAAACTTGGGGGAATTTTCGCGAAAGGATCGAATAAGGGCAGGCGCCTTCATTCTACGACCGTTCCGTGTCTTGCTCAAATGAAACGCTTACTTGTGTGGCTTTTGGCCACAATTTGAGCATTAGTAGATCGTTTCCTTTCGACTAAGATTCCCAATTGTTGCTGATGAGTAGTTGCCCAAATTCTAGTTTCATCTGAAGCACGCTTCACCGTCACAAGTTCTCGCGATAATTGCCTTGCCTTACTTTAAAATCTAGTCCATGACCTAGCATTGCTATGACTCGGTATCTCGCGGTCAGCGATGGGTCACACATAATTCTTTGCTGAGATTGATTGACTAGCCACTCTCGGGAGATTAGTTGATTAGTAGCGCCACGTCGACTTTTGCCTATATCGGACTAGCCTATCCCCATAGAACTTTGAGTACATGAGACTTCCCAGCCTTCGACTTTGCTCTCGTGGACTCGGAATGGATCTAATACGGGCTGGCGAATGGTTGCGGCTGAAATGATTCCTTCTGGATCCGCGACTCTTCTTTTTGATGAGGTTGCGGCTGTCACAACATGCGACCCGCACCGGGTCTTCAATCCGCAATTGACAACTCATCTGCTCCTGACTTATGCATGATGGCCAAAATTTCAGTCGTCAGTGTCTCTTCATGGCTCTTGGCATTTCTGATACTCTCAAATTCTACTCCGCTTTTGCTAAAGCATTCGCAGCCCGTTCAATCTGGTGCAAGCTTGCTGCAAGATCCTGATATCATTAGTCCGGACCTGGCCGGATCTACAAATACAACGAATTCGCACTTACTCACGGTTTGGCCGAAGCTGCCGTGGTGGACGAAGATTCAGGGCTCTAATCCTGAAGCATTTCTCGACATTTCCTCCGTTGGCATTGAATTGAACGCCCTTCAGGCATACACCCTGCAAGAAGCCGTCCTCCTCCCATTCAGTCTTGAGGTATATAAAGGTATTGGGCCTGCAGAGACGGCTCAAAATTTCAGCAGTGGAGGCATCAGAGTATCGTTTTTGCCCAACGTAAACAGACCGCCAAGTAGGGGCATCGCGGCAAAATCCCTTGCAGCGTTAGCCTTCGTCGAAAAGAAATATGGGGGTAGGACGGTGAAGGCTGGTTTAAGATTGGGAATGGTTAGGGTAGCAGGAATTGAAATTCAGCTGTCGGAGGATGCCATCGCATAAGTGTGTACGCCCGCCCACAACGGTCCGGCAAAGGTCGCACCGTATTGGTCAAAGGAGAATACTTCTGTTCGACAGTCTTCTACTGCAATCTCGATCGCACAAGGGTTCATACAGAGCAAGAATCCATCTTCTTGTCAGGGGAAGCCTGGAGACAAAGGCCCGCGTGTACATCAATCGTGAGGCGTCCTTTTATGATCCAGTGTCATGCACTTTCATTGATCTAAATAAGGCCAAAGATAGCGTTCCAAAAAGATTTTATCCTCAACGTTTCCAATCCCGACTCTCTCTCCATAGACTCCTGCCTCCCAAAGTCGCATCGGCATTGATAGTCTACTATTGTGTCTGACTAATGATTGAGGCAGTACGTTGAGTCGGATTCTCGGCGTTGGTGAGTCCACCACCCCTAAAGCGAAGGGAATTACCCAAATCCAAGACATTGCATCTGTGCATGTCAGTCGAAGAGAGACGCCATTAAGAGTGGGAATAAGCCCTTTAGTCTATGCTGTTCCGCTGCCGACTTAGCTGACCGCGTCAGTAGTCACCATCATAGTATACCGAGATACTATTTAGGGATTCCTCGACAGCGAAAAGAGCCGCTGCCAGATGATAGTCGAGGATCTTGATCGCCTCCTGTGTCGGTCTTTATTCTTGGTATGTGAGTAGAGGACCAAGCCTGACTTGATGAAGCTGCTCGAGGATCGAGCTTGATACATTCTAATCTCGTTCCTCATCTTCTTCAACTTCATTCATTGACAGGGGGGTTTCAGCTATTATGTTCCCCTGCATCTACTTATCCCGTGGCGAATTCCCAGAATACAACATGAATCTACGGCATAACATGTATCCTAATTCCTTGTCAAATCTGACGACGAGAGAGGCTTGGGCTGAAGACTGACCGACGTCGTCAGAGCCACCTATGCCTTGACCAGCCCCTCCTATGTTCAATATCGCCAGAAAGTGCTGTTCTGTATTTATGCCTGTCGCGGCAATATATACGTACTTTCATGAGTCATAGATGAACTCCCTAGCAGACGTATCAGTGTTGGGATATGAAATGCGCTATATCCGGCGAACGCGCTGATCGGTCCCTGGGAGATAACCAGAATGAACAGCGAGGCTTAGTGTCAGACAATTGGTCGAGGCGAGGCTGAAGGGGAAATAGCTTTGTTCGAAGGTTGTCGCAGAATCAGTTTGTGTCTTTGGCTTTCCAGCTGGTCGCACTTGAATGACTTGCAACGCAGATGAGTGCTGCTTCCTATCATTTGCGTCAATCCCCCTTCTGATCCACGAATCCGACCCATCACGACTCATTATATCAAGTAAAAGGCTGTATAGGATGAGAAGTCGGGAATTCAGGAGAAGCGAGGCACGGCTAAAATACAACGAATGAATGTGGAAGCACGGAGAAGCAAGAAGATAAGAACTTCGCAGAGGAGCATTGCCATCATGATTTCACCCTATATAGGAACCCTTGGATTTGAAAGCTGGGGCACGGTTAGAGGTAACCAATTCAGATCTTCCATGATTTCTACTTCATTATCAATCGTTGAATTTTGGCCATGCGAAAGCTCTATTGTTTCATATTCCAGGCTCCAAACCCGATATCAGGTTCCCGAGGCAAATGTCAAAACCGAAGCGAAAACAGCCATTTGTGAATTGCTTGTATTATGACTTTACGAGCTACCAGCGCTGCCGTACATGAGCCAACACAGCCGTGCCAAGAAGTGAGTCCATATTTGAAATGCAGTCGTGCTATCATATTGAAGCAGATGTCATAACCTGGAGACTGGATGCATTCTTGCTAAAACCTCTTGCCATCTTGTTTCGTGGCCTTGCGCAAGGTAGATAGATTGACGGGCGATCGTGTCTCCCTGTTTTATCCTCTGTGTAGTGGTCACCTTGCTCGCGATATTGGCCCGCTGTTGGGGTGCAATGATAATCTTCTAAGCGAAGAAAGAAGAGTTGGGCTCATTGCAAGCGGAGATCATCTAGCGCGAATGCCTCTTTGATCAAGGTAACCCTTGTGGTAAGCGCGAAGAGTAGGCCACCTCGAGAAAGCACTGTTGACCGTACTTCGTAATTGTGGCCCTTTAGGCCAGTCTCAGAGCGACGAGGACTTCTTCATCCTCGAGCGAGATTAAAGATCCCCGAATGCGATTAATGACATAGAGTTAGATCTGCTAAACAGATCAATTCTAGATTTCCAAAAACAATGCCTGCAGATTCCCAATGATGTGAGTACAGCAGGACTGGGTTTCTGATCGTTGGAAACTTTCGTTCATCCTATCAGCCACCTCCACTCATTTCCTTGAGTACCATTTCTCTCTTTGCTTTCATAGACAAGTTTAAATCCGCAAACTAAATTTCACCGAATCGTTTCCACAACTTGGCCCAGTCAATGTTCCTACTCTCACGAAGTCTCGTCAATATTTAGTAAATTAATTAGCCACAGGGGTCGACTCTCCACTATCCGTTGACGCCAATCGCAAATTCATTTGAGAACATACTGATCTAGCAAATTAGTACCATGCTGCGGAATCTGTTAAAAGCTACTCGGACCAGGTATCGTGGGAGCAGGAGTAATGCCTTCGACAGGAGAGTACTATGTAGTTAGTGTGATTTGTCCTGTACTCTACGTGTTGAAGTAGATAAATAGAGGTGGAGCACAAGTTACACAGCTGGGAGACAAGAGGCAGCAAAATTTAGTCGGAACTTGTACAGGAGGGTGGAAATTATAAGAGATACGGAGCTGGAACGGTCCCGCGACATTTGCTCTCCGGTATGCAAAGGAGACAGTTTGTTGCTTGGGGGTTTCACATTGTCAAATTCCGCAGATTTAAAGTTACTGGAGAGCAGAACACATGAAAACATTAAAGTGTTCCCATGTTAAGATTCTTCCATACTATGTGAACATCAAGATACCCAATGATCCGCCTGATCCCGTTCGAATTAAACAGTGACATGATGACCCTGTATCAGATGACCCAAGCAGAACCCAAAAACATTAATGCACTTCTACCTCAACGTCAATCCTAAATTGTTTCCCAAGCACGAGCTACGTACCATAGTGAACAGGAGACACTACTCATCACTTAAGCCTAGGGAGATAGTTGGGCATAATTCCCTGATGATGTGGCGGGTGTCCCCACAGCCGAGTAGGGGAAACAATTAGCCACATTCTGGCCTGAGATAGGGCCGCTGAAGCTGACGCCGACGCAGCTACTCAGAGAGCTGCAGTATGTCAAGCATCCCAGCAGAGTATCCATCTGAGTTGCGAAGATGAGTGTGCTACCAGTCGTTGGGAAAGTTTTACTACACCCGATGGTGTACTTTTTGCCCAACTTGTCTGGCCCATAAGTGAGACCGTCATAACTAGCGCCGGAGGCACAAAGATCTGTGGTGTAATCCGCACCAGTGCTTGAACCGTTGATAGCGAGGCCGCTCCATACGCCGCCTCCATTCTGGCTGGTGTATCCACTGAAGCCAGTTTGGTATTTAGGATGGCAATTTCCAGCGGTACCGTCCTGCCAGGTGACAGCATAGCATCTCTTCAAAATGCTGCAGTAATCTAAGCATCCGAGGTACGAGTCTGCATGGGCATCGGTTGTTTGGTCAGAGTTTATGTTCTCTCCGCAGTCGAAATCATACTGAACGTCCAGACCATCCGTGATGACGGTCTGATTGGGGGTGTTGTTGCTACCACCATTGACGCAAACAGGTGTAGGCCCAACCACAAAGCTTGGACCCGTGGATGAAGAACTCGCAGAAGTGGAGGTTCCCGCTGCTGTAGTCGAGACGGATGGATTTGCTGAGGAAACGGAGGTACTTGCTGCTGAGGTAGCAGAGCTGGCTGAGGTATCAGAGGACCCTGTGAAAGAAATAGATGAGCCTGTTGAAGTAACGGATGAAGCTGCTGAGGTGCCAGAGGAGTCTGTGGGAGAAACAGATGAACCTGTTGAGGTAATAGATGAAGCTGCTGAGGTGCCAGAGGAGTCTGTGGGAGAAACAGACGAACCTGTTGAGGTAACAGATGAAGCTGCTGAGGTGCCAGAGGAGTCTGTGGGAGAAACAGATGAACCTGTTGAGGTAACAGATGAAGCTGCTGAGGTGCCAGAGGAGTCTGTGGGAGAAACAGATGAACCTGTTGAGGTAACAGATGAAGCTGCTGAGGTGCCAGAGGAGTCTGTGGGAGAAACAGATGAAACTGTTGAGGTGCCAGAGGAGCTCACTGAAGAAATTATGGACCCACCTGAAGTTGAGCTTCCGATTAGCGTAGAGGAACCTGCTGAAGTGGGACTTCCAGTCGGTGTAGAGGAGCTGGCGGAAGTCGAGCTCCCTACTGATATTGAGAAGCTCAGTGAACTGGAGCTTCCGACTGACGTGGACGAGACAACTAACGTGGATGAGCCAACTGGGGTAGAGCTTCCTGGTGCGGTAGATGAAACAGGTGGAGTTGAAGATCCCGCTGGGGTGGACGAGCCTGCTGGGGTTGATGAAGCTTCGGGGGCAGACGAGACTCCTAAGGCAGAGGAATTGGGAGCGGCTCCTGCACTGGAGCTAGGAGTTTCCAAGATGCTTGGAGTACCAGTGTCCGTGGATCCCAAGCCGGCCGTAGGCAAAGCAGTATCGGTAGTTTCAGTGGCAGCTGGCACACTTATGGAAATGGGCCCCAAGTCAGTCGTCAATGGGCCAGTATCTGTAGGCCCAGCAGTATCAGTAGGTCTAGCGGTATCGGTAGGTAGAGCAGTGTCAGTAGGCGCAGCAGTGTCGGACGGTGCAAGGTCAGTAGGCGCCGCACTTCCCGAAGGCCCCAGGTCGATGGTCGAGGAGGCAGCGGCGGGGGCAGTGGAAGAGGCAACGCTTGGTGTGTAGTCGCTGAGTTTGGCAGCTTCAAAGCCCGAGGCGTTGTAACCGACATCAGTGATTGCGTACTTGAGATAACAATTACCAGAAGCGCTGCCAGGGGCAAAGCTCACAGCCACGCAGCCGGCGCCTCCGGCCGTGTTCGGGTCTGGAATATATGAATCGCACGTAGAAAGACAATCAGAGAACGTGGTTTCTGTCGACGTGCTGAGATCATTGCCCGGGTAATCGGTATCACATGATATGTCAAATGAATCAGTTCCCACCATGAATGCTTGGCCATCAAAACTCGGGCAAGGATAGAGGGGATCGGTAGTAGTTGGGACTGCTGCGAGGCTTCCAGTGGTTGTCGGCGAAGAAGGCGGCTCAGTGGTGTCAGGAGACGAGGTAGTCGAGGGTGAGGGAGGACTCGCGTAACTGATGATTGTTTCTGCAGTTGTTGCACCGACAGGTGTAGTGACAATAGTGTCGACTGGGGAAGCAGTACTACCGGCGGCAACTGCAGAGGCCGAGGAAGCATCCATGGTAGATGCAACGGCCGATTCAGATACGGCTATCTGCTCGACAATCGCCGACCCGGATGGATCTCCAGGGGTGAGACTGACAACCGCTGGATGAACACGAGGTAAGAAAGTATCCAGCTTGCCGGCCTGAAACTTTCCAGCCGCTATATTCACCGCCACAATATTGAATTTGAGGTAGCACTTCCCACCCGGCTGTCCGTCCCAACTGGCTGCTACGCAACTTGCACCCCCAGCGGCGTCGGCTTGAGGTTGATAGTCAGCACAAGCAGTGAGACAGTCTCCTACTGAATTGGCACCGGTTGCTCGTTTGCGCATCCTGCTAAGCGACGGTGGAACGGGCAGGTCGGCACCAGGGAAATCGATGCCGTAGTAAACGTCAAAGGTCTTCGCACCGGAAGCACCGCTACCGAAAGACTGAACGGAGTTTGCTTGTGGTAGGCCACCGGGGGCGGTCAATGCAAGAGTTGGCTGGGGCCCGGTTGAGCCAGAAGTTATTTCACTCGGTGAGCCCGCTGATGTGGATGCTGGTGGACCAGTCGTCGGTTCAGTCGAGAACCCCACATGAGGATTACCTGATGAGTCGAACGTCGTGTAAGGTACAGCTGTTAGCTGACCAGAGGCTGGCTCAGTAGAGAATCCGACATGAGGATTACCGGATGAGTCAAAAGTTGTATAAGGCTCGACTATTGGCTGACCCGGTCCTGCAGTGCCAGCACCCATCAAGGATGTTGGGATGCTAGATATCCCGATCAGTCAAGGAAAACGAAGGCAACATCGTATCCAATATGACTTACCCGCCTTCATTGGGGCTACCACTGGCACCGCCACCAGCACCGCTGCTAGCACTAGCACTCAGACTGCTAGCGGGAGTACATGTGCCTGTATTGACCCATACTACTCTTGTGACGACGTCCTGGGCAACGGCGGCAGTCGAGCCTAGAACCGCCAGAGCGAAGGTCCTTCCAAGGGACCTCATGGTGTCTGGGATTGCTGATTGTGTAAAATTCGTTTCTGCAACGTTCAATATCGAACAATTGTTGATGAACGAGTCAAGTCAAACTCTTGAAGCAACGCCAAATGAGTGTGGGAAGAAAGAGTGTAGATAGATGGAGATACATCAGAATTCTGGGTGACTTATAGATTGCAAGCGGAAAATGAGGATGGCTCTCGGAATGGTAAACATCCAGCCCTCCCGCGTAGTGCTCCATTCCTCGGCTGCAGAGGTATGTACGCACGGCCAGCCTAGGAAATGGAAGCGGATCTGAGCAGAAGCAAGATTTTTGATTGCAGCATTCTGCCAGGGGAATTGAGATGTTCAGGCGTCGCTCAAAATAGAAGCCGTGGTTTTAATCGCTTGCAGTCATCGAAATGGCGACCTAGGCACACTAGCTACTGCTGTCATTTTCGGTCCCTTGCTTGGAAGTATCCGATTATTACACTAGCTTCCACTTTTGTCCCGCGAAAACACGTTGCGAAGATGCTCCAGACCGTTTCCCTTAAAGGTATGCGATATTGCATCCTTCCAGGCTGTACGCAAAACAATAACATTGCTTCGAGATACCCTTCCGTCCAACCTGATGACGTGACCAATCTCGAGCATTGGATTATCCATGGCTGGTATTGGATGGAGCCGCTCTAACGCGCGGATTTAACATGACTATACGAGATAGAAATCAAGCATGGAGCAATTGGTGCTGATCGAGACACAGAAAAGTCAGGTGAGATTTACCAACTCTTGCAATTACGACCAGGACGCTATTCCCGACGGCGTTGTCGCAACGTCATGCCAACGAAAAATCAGCGACAAGCGATAATCAGACCACAGAGCACACATGAAGAGGGATGTTCCTATAGCACACCTTTGTTCACATTTACAATGCTGTCAATCCTGTTTTGTTATGAGTCTTGGAGGCCGCTCATCGTGCCCGTCAGATTGTTGACAATCAATACTTAGCACGGACTATTATTGAAAGGATGGCGTCAGTGAGAGTAATAGGATACATCTGTCGGACCCTAAGAAGTCGTTCGAGGACGACCGTGGGGCTGGTCGTGAGATCCTTCCAAAGATGAAAACCAATAGAAGCGGACATGCGCCTTAGTGCCATCTGATTAGGCTAACATGCTATGGGCGCCCGTCTCAGAACCACTCGCTAGGGGAAGGGGTGTCCATGGGTTGCGGGGACTGGCGATGCGAACGAGGCAAGAAATTCAGAGGCATTGCACGCAGCCATACGCGACATCGGTGATTCGCGTGTATGTGAGGTGATGAGATTGGGAGCTTTCCATATCGAACTTCGAGTAGTCAGTATGCTGTTGCATTGTTGTGGAGCGAACGTTAAGAAGCTATCAGAATCCGCGTTGTAAGTAGAGAGATAGTCCAGTAGATCAAAGAGACTCTGAAAATCCAGGAGATAAGATCTCGAATGGGAAAACCATAATTGACAAAAGGCATTGATTGCGACCTATACTAGTATCGAAAAATGGAACAGGAAAGACTTGAGACTGCCACTCGATTGTATAGCATCAAAAACATAAAGGAGTAAAAGTTTTGAATGAAGTCAAAGCAGGTTTTGGTATGGAATGAACGTACCTTCGGGGTAACATACCGCTTCTGCATGTACGTACTATTCAACAAGCATAGTCAAGACTCTTTTCCTCAAGTCATGCAAAGTTTGTAAGATTGATCGAGTTGCTCTGTAGGGTTCTCAACGAGCCCGAGAAAAGCATATTATGTAGTATTTCCATTCGACGTCCAAGCATATCAAAGGCGATTTTAGGTAGCATAGCGGCATCTCCATTCGCCTTATATGAACCTGGATGCTTCTGGATCATAACAATTCAATCATTGTGTCTATAAGTCACCGTTGATCGCTTGGTGCCCATTAGTACCCGATGTCTCTCGACGCTTTCGCACAGATTTTGCCAGTATTTCGAGAGCTTCTTCGGTTGTGTCCCATCCAATGCAAGCGTCCGTGATACTCACACCATATTTTAGAGCCGATTTTCCCTCCTCTGGTACTTTCTGTGAGCCTTCGTTGATATTACTTTCGATCATGACGCCCATGATAGCGTCTTCTCCGGTCTCGATTTGACCAGCCAAGTCCCTCACCACCTTTGGTTGATTTCGGTGGTCTTTCAACGAGTTTCCATGGCTACAGTCAACCATCAGTCTCTGTCTGAGATTTTTCTTCCCCAATGCTTCCTTGGCTTCATGTATGCTTTTCTTATCGTAATTCGTTCCTCTCTTGCCACCTCTAAGAATAACGAAGCAGTCTTCATTACCAGCCGTCCCCACAATTGCGACCAGGCCAGGTTTGGTGACTGATAGGAAGTGGTGTGGGTGCATAACAGCTCCAATCGCGTCGACGGCAACGTCTAACGAACCGTCTGTACCGTTTTTGAAACCCACAGGGTAAGACAGCCCTGATGCCAGTTCTCTGTGCAGCTGGCTCTCTGTTGTCCTCGCTCCTACGGCCCCGCAACTTAAGCAATCTGCCAAGAATTGAGGTGATATAGTATCCAGCATTTCACTCGCCAATGGCATACCCTTCTCGGTCAGACTCACAAACATTTGCCGTGCTGTTCTGAGTCCTTTGTTGATTTGGAAGCTACTATCGATTTCCGGATCATTGATTAGTCCTTTCCAACCCACAGTAGTCCGAGGCTTCTCCAGGTAAGACCGCATGACGATGAGAAGATCATCGCTGTAGAGATGCTTGAGGCGGAGGAGGCGGCTCGCGTAGTCAAGGGCGGCGGCAGGATCATGTATTGAGCAGGGACCAACGATCACGAGCAAACGGCGATTTGGATCTGTATTGTGAATTATCGACACGACATCTTTTCGAGCTTCGAGGACAGTTCTCTTGGATGCTTCTGTCTGATTGTGATGAGTCGGAATTGGTGTTGCGGAATGCGAGGCTCTCACCTGTAATATTTCGTGTTGAAGCAAATCTGGGGGTGTCAGAGGGTTGACTCCTCGTACTGAATCGGATCAGCATGCAGTCTATTATCGAGCGTCAAACATACTCCTCCAATCTTCGACGCTCTCTTTGTTTCCCACATGAGTGTTACTAACGTGAAACTGGGCGCAAGTCAGTTGCTGACGAATTGAGCTATGTTGTGTAACCGGAGAGCCACGTACAGACATACTAAGAGACTCCCTACCTCACTGAGGATGTCGTATGTTGAGTTCTAGCCTACCTTTACGGCGAATGTATGTTTCGAGTAAACGGTCGCAGTGTGCTCAGTTTTTGTATGGAATTCAAGGTTTTAGCTCCAGAGTTTGATATGCGCGAACATGTCACGGAGTGAGTCGATTGATATCGTTGGTTTCGATATGCTGAGTCATCGGTAGATCTACGCCAAGATGAACCAATCAAAAATTTGAATTAGAGCATCCGAGATCTACTGCGCCAAGGCCCTCGACGGATCATTGACTCCACATACCACCGCGCCGGCGACACTCATTCTCATTTCTTTTGTCTTTGCTTGTAGTACGAGCAAAATGTTGGCTCGCTCGGCTTTGAGATCCACACAAACGGCTGGTAAAAGCCGCCGACCACTCGGGCGCACTGTGACTGTACATACTTGCGAGCAACCACCTAGCGATTAGCAGCTGATTTGTATAATAGCGGTCCACCGCGTCGTCCAGCAGTGCCGCATCAGATGCTACGTCCTCACCTATTCGACTGACCGCAGCTGGGTCAGCAGCTACAGCTGTGGCAGTTGGTTCGATCGCTTGGTACTACCACCTCTATGGCAACACTGCCTACGCAATGACACCACAGGAAGAGGGGTATGGTGAATGTTAAGCCCTTCAACAATACCTTTCTGAAATACCATCTCGCAGACTGCACGCGATCAAATATCCATGGGAGCACGAGAAATTCACCAAGACATTCGACCACCAGACGTATGCGCCTGCCTCCCTTGTGGCAACGCTGTTGGCTAATGCTCTTGTCAAGCCTACGTCGCGGATTTCAAGTATACCGCGAAGTCTGCTCATCTTGTCATTCCCTCAGCCGAATTCCATGGCGATCTTTGGTTGGCTCCACTCACACGGTCGACGAAATGAAGGCGATGGCCGAGGAAAACGAGTACGATACGGAACCCAACGATGAAGGCGAGATCGAGAAGCGGCCAGGCAAACTTTCTGACTACCTTCCACCTCCATACAAGAATGATGAGGCGGCGAGAGCGGCCAACAATGGAGCGTTGCCTCCGGATCTCAGCTTAATGGTCAAGGCCAGACACGGGGGTTGCAATTACATTTTCTCGCTATTGACCGGATATCCAGAGGACCCACCACCCGGGGCAGTTGTACCTGCTGGGCTAAACTTTAACCCGTACTTTCCTGGAACAGGTTTATTTATCCAAATGCTCAGATTCAAGTGCGAGAGCTGACAGGGTCTACAGGCATCGCGATGGCTCGCGTTCTCTACGATGGTCTTGTGGAGTATGAAGATGGTACACCTGCGACCACATCGCAAATGGCAAAAGATGTGGTGGAATTTTTGAACTGGTCAGCTGAGCCAGAAATGGATCAAAGAAAGAAGATGGGTGTTGCTACCATCGCCGTCACAAGCGTGCTGCTAGCCCTGAGCATCTGGGTAAAGAGGTAACGCAATGCCTGCATATCGTCCCTGGGATCGTTCTTGCTGATAAATCTTTACTTCTAGATACAAATGGGCGCCAGTCAAGACGAGGAAAATCGTATACAATCCTCCAGTTGGTGGTAATCCTCGATCACGCGGGCACTAGGTTCAATCCTTTACGGCGTTCCTTCCATGCGGCGGGCAATAGATTTGAAGGTTGTACAACGAACCTGTATATATTCATTACAGCAGAAGAGCTTGATTGATCCTCAATCCGTTCTATGCAACAGCTTCTTTATACGAGATCGAGCTCGTTGCACACTTCACTCCAGCGTGTCTTGACTTCCGAAGGCCTCGCCATTTATGTTTGATGAAATTCTCGTACTATTTGGACCGGAGCTTTGTAAAGGCTGCCACGAGTATGGAGGTACATAGCGCCATTTGCGAGGTACCGCACGAGACGTAGTGAGAGAATCTCATGCGGTCTGATGATCACCCTTTCTCCACCAGCTTCTCCCCATCAGGCCTCCTCTCCATAGTCTGACTGATGAAACTCCTAATGGCAGCCCACCTCTCCCTACTACCTCCCTGATTACGCTCTAATTCATGCGTTTCACTCATCTTCTCGTTCCCGACTTCGCTTTCCTGGTTTCTGATGGTAGACCCAGCAGCCATCAGTGCCATATTCTTCTTGAACCTGTCCATCTCCATCGCCACCAACTTCTCCTTCTTCTTCAACGCACCAGGCCTAGTTTTGAAGCTTCTGTGTTTGATCTTGAAATCATGTCTCTCCCCCGCTTTTCGATCCTTATTTGCTCCACTGTTATCATCAGTAGCATCGGGCAAGGCATCGGCTAGGTCCTCAAGACCTGCTACGAGCTTTTTAGAGGGCCGCCGACGCTTAGAGACCTTAGATCCCGGGGCTGTCTTTGAAATGCGGGAGAGAAGAGTAGCATGTTTGGATTCGCGCTTGAGCCGTTTGGTGGGGGCATGGTTGATTTCATGGAGGTGCTTGTAGGGGTTGCTGAGCGAGGAAGGGATGGGGCGGGGTTTGATATTCGGCCGTGTGGGGGCCTGAATTAATCACTTCAGTCAAGTTTTAGGGAAAGAAACGGGACCCTACCATGTTTAGGATCGTGAGGTTGTTCCAACCTCCGCGAAATACTATCATTGTTCTTGAGCCGGAGATAAGATCAGTAAGTCCGGCAGGGATTTGTTTGCTAAAGTGCTCTGCATCCTGCACCGCAATGACGATAATCTGCGCTCGTTGTAAATCCTAAGTCTAGCAACTCAAGGACCATGGAGGAGGGTGCCGTTGAAGAGGTGATGGACCTCCGAAATAAGCTTGAATCCATGGAAGCCAAAGTTGTTACCCTTGAAGCCCGACTGGTCGAAGCTGAAGCCAACACAAATCGCATCGCACAAACAAATACCGGAACAGTTGCACCAGCAGACGATCACTTAGCAGATAAGATTTCAGGGGGTGAGAAACCACACGGGCGGTCAGTAGGAAGTACGAGGTGGCCGCTCAGTCCAGGAGAATACACAAGATATGGGCGGCAAATGATTATGCCTGAGATCGGACTAGAAGGTTGGCTTGTGCCTCCGTCCAGCGTGTGGTCGTAGACTCACGTCTGGACCAGGTCAGCTGAATCTCAAGAAGTCAAGAGTCCTGGTTGTCGGTCTTGGAGGACTGGGATGTCCCGCGGCAACATATCTGGCGGGTGCTGGTGTGGGAGTCATAGGCTTGGTAGACGACGATGACATATCTCTCTCCAACCTACACCGGCAAACGCTCTATACTGAAAACCATATCGGTAAATCGAAAGCTCAGGTTGCTCTCTATGCTCTCCAAAAGTAGTAGCACCTCGCAATCAGACTTGGGATTGGCTGACAGGTTCATACAGGAGCAATTCTGCTACAGAGTATCAAACTCATAATCTTCGACTGACGCCGGCCGAGGCCATTGAGCTCTTTGCTGAATACGACATTGTACTCGATTGTACCGATCATCCTTCATCTCGATACTTCATATCTGACGCCGCAGTATTGACAGCGAGACCATTGGTCTCAGCGTCTGCACTTCGCACTGAAGGACAGCTTCTGGTACTCAACCATCCTCCAAGCGATAGAAGCAATTGTCAGAGCCGCTTCTGCTATCGATGTGTGTTTCCCAAACCGCCGCCGCCGGAAAGTATCACCACTTGCGGAGAAGGCGGAATTTTGGGGCCTGTCGTTGGAGTCATGGGCGTTCTAATGGCTATGGAGGCAATCAAGATCGTGACCCTACATGCCGAGCGCACTCGCAATGAGTCCGACACACCGATCGTCACCCAGCCCTCGTTACTGTTGTATTCGGCATACAGCAATCCGCTATTTCGAACCATTCGACTGAAGGGGAAGAGGGCGGATTGCATCTCATGTTCCAAAAATGCAACCATCACGCGGGAATCTTTAAACTCTGGGAGTCTTGATTATGTAGCCTTTTGTGGAATTGCAACGAATCCGAACGTGCTGTCAGCCTATGAGAGAATCTCAGTGCGGGACTACGCAGCATTACAGGAAGATCGAACCACACCACAATTGCTGATAGATGTGAGAGAGCCTGTTGAGTTTGACATTGGTCACATTCCAAAAAGCATGAATCTGCCACTTTCAAAGATCAACAGGGACCCGGAAGGAAGCCTGGCCAAACTCGAAAAGGTTCTTGATGCAGACTCAACGTTCAGGGACAGGAAACAACTGTATTTTATTTGTAAATTAGGCAACGACTCACAAGTGGCTATTGCCAAATTGAGGGACTTGCCGCAATTCAGAAACAGTGCCAAATTTGAGTGCAAGGGTGATATCAGGGGTGGCCTTTGGCAGTGGAAAGAGCATGTGGATCCGTCATTCCCAGATTACGCTGGTTTTCCTGCCACAAACCCGATAGCTCGGGAAATATGAATAAAATAGCCCAAGATGATTATCGGAAAGATATTTAGAAACCCTTTTTGATTTTTCACATGCCAGTAAACCTTTCGATCATTGATGTTGCTCAGTCCTTGGGCGACCCTGTTTCGTAGTTCTTGGGGTGAATAAGGGATAGAAAAGTAGGCTTATCGGACAAAGAACTTGAAAAGACAAAGAAACATAGGTTGGTCAGCGCTTTTGATCTCTGTACATTCTTCCGACATCTTGTACGGTCTCTATGTCCTTCTGGGTTTTGCTGAGCTTATGATGGTCAAATTGACTCGCTTGGTTATTAGCAGTGAAAGATGATCTTCAGGTCGTCAATTGCCTTCTTAAATTATTCGCCCCTATTCTGGTATTGCGGGTTCAAAATATCCTCTGAATGGCCTTCACCTTCTCATTATATGACACTTGTAACAAGCATGAGGTGTAGAATAAGGTTAGACATTTTGGCTGAGTGATAGGCGTACTCGTTCTGTCTCAATCAAAGCATAATCACAGAATCATGTCAATGGAGATGAGAAAAGCGTCATCATGATCACGAAATCCTCAAATGTTGCTAATATGCTACTGACACCTGATTGCATGAATATGTCATGCAAGCATCTAGTGCAATGAATCCACTCGCTCTTCCGATTTCTTCTGAGATGCATCTCTCCATTTCTGCAAGTATGCTCATGTGCAATATCATCTACGCATTCCACATTCCAGCGTTAGTGACCCGCCCTCGGTGATCCTGTATGATCATGACCTCGGAATCATCGCTGTCCTCTTCACTACTTTCATCATCATCATCATCTTGTCCTTCCGAGCCCCCGCCATTCTCCGCATCGACAGCATTCCGCACGGATGAGGATGCAGGGTCTGATTCGTTGA